>ENA-USUJ01002594-USUJ01002594.1-human-gut-metagenome-genome-assembly--contig:-NODE-2594-length-13394-cov-5.120297_pt1 | contig 13394 bp, 12 predicted proteins | sample MGYA00250061_ERZ773398 | MGnify/ENA primary metagenome ERZ773398 (study PRJEB29103, sample SAMN06111992) | human gut metagenome | biome: human gut; feature: ankylosing spondylitis patient; material... | reverse complement strand
GTTTCATTATTCGCGGATCATTGAGCAGGATGAGAAGCTTGCTTCGGCTGTGCAAGTTTATAATGCTAAAGGACACCCCGTGAATACAGCCGTGTTTCGTTATAAAAATCTGATAGCGAGCTATACGCATTTGTATTGGGGAGAAACGGGAATTTGGTCATTATTCGAACAAGTTCCGGGAGAGTGAAATTACTTAAGCTTATTGATTCAGTTTAGCAAGTAGCAGTTTAGCAAGTAGCCTGAAAGGCTTTTATTATATAGCGTAGGGCATCGCCCTACGTAACAAATATGCCCTCGATAACAAGCCCTACGCTATATAATCTCAGGCTTTCAGCCTGACGGATTGTTTGTGAACTTGAATAAAATCATGTAAGAAATAGCAATATTTATGAGACGAATTTATACTAAAACAGGAGATAAAGGGATGACAGGCATCCACGGTGGAGAGCGTGTTCCGAAAGATGATATCCGCATTGAAGCCAATGGCTGCATTGATGAACTGAATACGGTGATAGGAATTGTCAGGTCGTTGCTTCCGGTGAAAGATGCATGGCAAGAATTACTTCATGATATACAACGTGAGTTGATGGTGGTGATGAGTCATGTTGCAACCCCTTCCGGCTTACGGGATGCAGATCCGGAGAGACCGGGTAGTGGCAATCCCAACGAACTTCATGCTGTGGAAATGACAGTGCAGTGCGAACAGGCTATGGACGCAATGATGCTTCAGCTTGAAGACAACGGCTATTTCTTGCTACCGGGTGGAACGCAGGTGTCGGCTCAATTACAGTTTGCCCGCGCCGTAGCCCGTCGTGCCGAACGCAGGCTTTGGACGCTGAATCGGGAAGATCCTGTACCGGAAGATATATTGCGTTTTATCAATCGACTTTCCGACCTGTTCTTTGTCATGGCCCGTATGGAAATGCAACGCCAGGGATGGGATGAGGAACGGTGGCAATCATTTGCTTATAAACGAAAGCGATAATGCTTATGCTTGAATACCCATAAACTCAGCAAGAAGTACACTACCACTTGTACCCACAGGGTGATCATTTCCGGACGGATATCTGCCATACCTCCTCCCATTGAATTCAGTTTGACGAAGGCAAGCACGGCAGGTGCTGCCGGAACTACGTAGTGTGCTGCCTGCCAATACCATGGCATCAGTTCAAGCGGGTAAGAGACGCCGGACAGGAAGATATAGCCTACGGAGAAGAAGGCGATCATCAGTAGAGGTGCTTCAGAGTCTGTGAAGTAACGTGATGCGGCCAGTCCGAAGAAACTCGTTCCTATCAGGAAGGGAATCATCATTGTGATAATGTACCTGCCGTTTCCAATATTAGGGATACTGAAAAAATGGGGGAGCAGGCCTAATAAGAATAAGGCAAAGATGAAATAAAGCATAACGTAAACGAAGGTTCTTCCGGAAACATTATATAATGCTTGGCGCCAGGTAAGATTCGTATTGAGCTGAGATTGTTTCTTGAAGATAGGGTGTCTGTTTCGTTCTGCCTCTTCTCCCGTCACCATTCCTATCACCATCAATAAAGTCTGAAAAATAATGATAATCATAACTGCCGGAATAAGATATGAACCATATCCTTCGGTATAATTATATAAGGCTGTACCCGACACATTGACAGGTACGGATGAGGCTACTGCCAGTAATCCCTGTGGTGGCAAGAATACGGCACCCTCTGCACGATGTGCATCGTTTACGGCAAGCATCACGCGGGAAGAAGCCTCTTGCAGATTCTTGAAATTCAGGAAAGCATCCGTTGCGGCGTAAACACTAAAGACCGATTGTTCCCCACGGCCGACACGGGCGTCGAAATCGGCAGGAAGATATAGAATACCGTCTACTTTGCTCTGCTTCAGCCACTCTTTTGCTTCAAGATAATTGGGTGTCAGTGCGTAGACTGAGGCCTGTGGAGTGGCATTGAGTAGCCGGATATATTCGCGGCTGAGAGCCGAGTGAGAATTGTCGACAACTGCAACCGGAGTTTTCCGTACAAGGTTGGGAGCATACATCAGGTTATAGAGAAGACCGTAAGCAAAGATTCCGCCTATTAATACTAGGAGGATTGCTGCATTGGTGCTGATGGCACGCCATTCCCTGAAAATGATAGTGGCTATTGAGGGGGAATATGCCGTACTGTGGATAGGGGCTGAATCTTCTTCTACTGTATCTTTCAAAATCCAGTGCCTCAATCTCGGCAGTATCAATAATGCCAGTAGTGGAAAAAGCAAAAGTATAGCTGCTGATTGCCAGTAATACCCGAAACCTGAATCGAAATAAATCATCGACTGTGAGATTTCAGTGAAGTGCCGGACGGGAAACAGATAGGATGCTGCGTGTACCGGAGGATACATACTTGTTACGGGGAAGGTGACACCCGAAAGAGTAGCGCCTAATGAACCGATCATGGATACGATACTGATAATGTATGCTATCCGTGGGAAGATGGAAAATATAAACACTGCGAGTGCTTGCGTGGCGATGATAAAGATCAGTGTCATGAGGTTCATCATCAGCAGGCTACCGTGGAAAGGAATGTGTACTACTCCATAAAGGATATAGTTTGCCAATATACCGATTACTGAGAAGATGAATGTATAAGGTAATAGTTTACCGATGACGGCAGTTAGAATATTCCCTCGTGCTGTGGTCAGCCATTCCTGTGCTGTATTGAACTTGATTTCGCTACCAATGGCATATACTGTCATCAACAGAATAAGTATCTGGAACAGGACATAGAAAAATGGTTGGCTCAGATAAACAGAATAATCCAGGTCGGGATTATAAAGAGGGTGCATACTGGCTTGTACAGGCAGGAGGAATGTGGTTATCTGTTCCTGGTTGAGCCCTAAAGATACGGCTTCCATGGCAATGGGAGAGAGAGCGACAGGTGCCAGCGCGGTTTCGAAAGCTGCCATCAACTCGCTACCTACGGAGAGGAGAGCATAATGGTAGTAGTAAGAAAGCGTGGCATCCATTCCTGTCGTAGCATGCTGTTCAAAGCCGGTAGGAATGGACAGGTAACCATATATTTCTTTGCGTTGCACGGCTTGCCGGGCGGCGGCTTCGTCGGTAAAATGCCGTGTGACGCTGAAAGTAGGTACGGCAGATATATTTCGTGCGATTTGCCGGGATGTGGCAGTATTGTCCTGATCGACAATGCCAATAGGAATGTTCTCCATTTGTCCGCTGCCGAAAATGGTTGCCATGAAGAATAAGCAGAATAGGGGCAGTACGAGGCATACGCCGAGGTATAACCTGCGGGAGGTCATACGGCGAAGTTCGCGGTGGAGTACATTGTATAACGGACTTTTCATCATTCACACAGATTATCGGTTAATCATTAATAGTAAGCAGCACCGACATTCCCGGACGCAATCCTTCTACTGTTTGCGTGGGACGGGCATGTATTTCAAAGGTCTTCATATCATAGCTTCCTGTCTGTTTGGTTGATTTCCAGGTGGCGAAGCTGCCCAGCGGACTGATATAATAAATACGGAATTCTACGTTCTTCCGGCCGATAGCAGGGACATCTGCGTGGAATACACTGTCCATCTTGAATTGTGGCATCAGGTCTTCGCGTACATTGAGTACAACATGAGCGTCATTCATAACGACAAGGTTCATGATAGGTGTGCCTGGTGCAACAAGCTCTCCACGTTTGGGAAATATAGTTGAAATCTGTCCCGCCTCCGGTGCTGTCAGACGTGCATCGACAAGGAGGGCGGATACCTCATCTACTGTACTGCGTGCAGCATCTACCATGCTGCGTGCCGATGCGCGGTCTTCGCTTTGTGCTCCGTCTACTGCCATTTGGTATTGTTCGTAAGCTGCGCGTTCGGCAGCTTGTGCGGCACGGTACATGGCCTCTACTTCGTCTTTCCGTTGGGAGGTGACGACACTGTCTTTATAAAGTGTCAGGATGCGCCCGTAAGTTGTTTGTGCCAGGGTCAGGTCACTCTTGGTTTTATTCCAGAGCTGCTGGGCGGTGGCGATGATCTGTCGGCGTGTACCGGCGTCGATTTTCTTGTTCTGTTCCTGGGCTACTTGCTCGAGGGCATTTACTTGCCGGTATTTGGCTTCTATCGTCGGACTATTGATGACGACGAGTGTATCACCTGCCTGCACCCAGTCGCCTTCGCGGACAAGGAATGAATCTACACGCCCGGGAAGTTTACCGCTGATACGGATTTCGGTTGTTTCTATCTGTCCTTGGAGCACAAGGGGCTGATGACTCATGAGCAACATTCCCAAGAGAGAGACTAATATAGTGATTGCCAATATGATGACAAATGCGGTGCTGATGCTTTTTTTTGATAGTTCCATATTGTTATAAATTTATTATGTAGCTAAATTATCATTTAACAGCATAGTTCTTGAATTGTTCCGGTGTACCACAGAGAGCCAGTAGATTCATGAGTGTTACATCGTATTCGTAATAAGCGGCCAGACGGGCTACTTTAACGGTAGCAAGCATGGTCTCGGCATCCACTACCTCGGTACTGGTTGCCATACCTTCTGCAAAGGATTTCTTGCGGATACGTACAAGTTCTTCACTCAGGGCAATGGTCGAGTTCAGTGCACGTACGTTGTCTTGGGCTTTTTGTAATCCGGTGTACAGTTTATCTATACCTACTGAAAGGTCATCCTGTGCTTTATCTTTGCCCAATGCAAGAGTTTGCTCGGCAATTCGTGACTGGCGGATGCGTTTCTCACGTGCCAGCCCGTCGAAAAGATTCCAGGTAAAGCCTACGCCGACCATTGTACGCGGAACAAGGTTACTTTGTATGCCGTGGGCATATAGTGTTTGTTTACCGAAGAGGGCGATGTCCGGCAGATAACTGCTTTGGTCTATCCGTAGCTGCTGCTTGGCGATACTCTGCTGAATGGATAGCTGGTTCAGCATGGGGTTGCCGGCACGCATGGTTTGCACGAATTCTTCTTTGAGCGGAAGCGTGGAGTTGATGAACAGAGGGGAGGTAGGCTCAATCTTACAACTGTCTTCCAGATTGAGCAGGGTGCACAGGGCGCTTTCTACCACGGTGACTTCTTTCTGTGCTGCTTCCAGTGCCCTTTGTGCTTCGTCCATATTGACTTGGGCAAAGAGGCGTCCGGCTTTATCAATCATTCCGGCAGCTTCCAGTTTGAGAGCATTTTCGTAATGCTGCCTCAGACCATTATAGGTATCCTGGCGTACTGCTGCGACTTCGCGTGCAAGGCTGAGGCCATAATAACTTTCGGCAAGCAGGGTTCGTTGGGTAGCGTCAGTTTGCGCACGGTTTTCACGGGCGAGGTCAATCATCCGGTTTCCGATTTTGCCGGCTCGCACACGCTTACCACCGGAGAAGACGATCCATTCGGCCGTCAGACCCACGGTAGTGAGGTTGCGGGGGGCGAGGGGGAAGACGAGGGTATGGGCGCCTATCTGGTCCAGTATCCCGCTGATGAACTGGTCGTCGGGGATGATGTCATGTACAAAATCCTTTGCGGGGTCGGTGAATTGGGATAGAGGTTGCTTAACTTCTATCTTTTCGGACATGTGGACGTAGGTACCGGCTCCCTGCAGGCTGGGATACCACAGAGCATTGAGCTTGTCCCGTTCTGTGCGGGTTCTTCCCCGGATAAACATTTCCGGCAAGAAGAATGAGCAGAACGGCAAAGAACAGAATCGTGGAAAGTGCATACAATTCCGGTTTGATTCCTTTGCGAAGTTCTGTGTAGAGCATGGTGGAGAGGGTATTGACCCCAGCTCCTTTGGTAAAATAGGTGATGGAAAAATCATCCAGTGACATGGTGACTGCCATCATAAATCCGGAGAACACACCGGGACGGATTTCCGGCCAGGTGACTTTGTAAAATGCATACAGCGGCGTTGCTCCGAGATCAAGTGCCGCCTCATAGGTGCTGCGGTTTGTCTGTTTCATTTTCGGAAGCACATTTAAAATAACATAAGGAATACTAAAGGTAATGTGCGCTAAAAGAACCGTCACAAATCCGAGGTCGATAAATTTCACAAACAAAAGCATCATGGAGATACCGGTTACGATATCCGCATTCAGAAGTGGAATATTGGTCGCGCCGAGATAAATAGTCTGGTGCCGTTTTTTCATGGCGGCTATGCCGAGCGCGGCAAGTGTTCCAATCAGTGTGGAAATAATTGCGGACAGGAAAGTGACCTGCAAAGTTGTGACAAATGCAGTCATAATCTTTTCGTCCTGAAAACAGCCGGTATACCACCGGAGCGTGAAGCCTCCCCATTTTACCTTGGAACGGGAATCGTTGAAAGACAAAGCAATCAACACAACAATCGGAAGGTAAAGGAAGGCAAAGATCAGGATCATATAGATCCGGGATGCACATTTTTTTAACATATGGATGTTCCCTCCCCTTCTTTATCAAATATATTTACAATTGTCATACTTACGATTACAAAGATCATCAGGACAAAGGAAAGACCGCTTCCGGCATTCCACTGCATTCCCTGCATAAAATCCTGCTCGATCACATTTCCGATTAAAAGAACGTGACCACCGCCTAATACCTGTGAGATTGCAAACGAGGTAAGTGACGGGACAAATACCATGACGATTCCGCTGATGATTCCGGATACGGTAAGCGGAAGGATAATCTTAAAAAAGATGGTTACATTTCCGGCACCCAGATCACGGGCCGCCTCAATCCAGTCTTTACGGATTCGTGTCATGGAGTTGTAGATTGGCAGCAGCATAAATGGCAGGAAGTCGTATACCATGCCAAGGACAACTGCTGTTGGTGTATTTATGATATTGATGCGGGAAAGCCCGAAACCTGTGAGAATGGAGTTGATTACACCATTTTTGGAAAGCAGAAGTTTCCATGCCAGGATACGGAGCATAAAGTTCATCCACATCGGAAGCATAAAGATAAAAACAACCAGTCCCTGATTTTTGATTTTCATATTATTTAAAATCATTGCCAGCGGATAGGAAAGAACCAGGCACACGATGGTGCATATAATTCCAAGTTTCAGGGAAAGTCCCATGGCTTTGCGGTTGGTTTCATCTGCTATCGCTGTGATATAGGATAACGTAAAACTGCCATCGTTGTTTGTAAATGCATAGTAAAGAATCATGATAAGCGGCAGGAGGATAAAACCGATGATCCATATGAGGTATGGACCGGCAAGAAATTGCTGTTTAAATTTACGCATCGATCTCCACCGCCTTTTCATCGGAAGATTCCGGCTTATGCATAATCTGGATATTGAACGGGATTACTTTGATGCCGACTTTGGTGCCGACCGGAACAAATCTGGTGGTGTGAACCAGCCATTCATAGCCGCCGGCCATGACATCAAGTTCATAGTGAACGCCTTTAAAAATCAGGGAGGTTACTTCGCCCTGCAGCGTTCCCTCCGAAGGATCGACCAGTTCTACATCTTCCGGACGGATGACAACGTCGACCGGCTTGTTATTGCCGAATCCTTTGTCGACACATGCCCAACGGGCACCGAGAATCTCTACAAGTTCGTCTTTTATCATGGTTCCGTCAATGATATTGCTGTGTCCGATAAAATCGGCAACAAATGCGTTTTCCGGTTCGTTGTAAATGTTTTCCGGAGTACCGATCTGCTGGATATATCCCTGATTCATGACAACAATGGTATCGGACATGGTCAGTGCTTCTTCCTGATCGTGGGTGACATATACAAAAGTAATTCCAAGTTCTTCTTTCAGACGGATGAGCTCATACTGCATGCTCTGGCGCAGTTTTAAATCAAGTGCACCAAGCGGTTCATCCAGAAGAAGGACTTTTGGCTCGTTTACAATCGCACGGGCGATGGCGATACGCTGCTGCTGACCACCGGAGAGAGAATCGACCGAACGGTTTTCAAATCCTTCCAGATTGACCAGTTTTAAGGCATATTTGATTTTATCCTGAATATATGCTTTGCTTTTCTTACTTATTTTAAGGCCGAATGCAATGTTTTCGGCGATGGACATATGCGGGAAAAGAGAATACTTCTGAAAAACGGTATTCAGTTTCCGTTCATTGGCTGCAAGAGCTGTGATATCCTGTCCGTCAAACAGAATCTGTCCCTTGTTCGGGCTTTCAAAGCCTCCCAGCAGACGCAGGGTTGTAGTTTTTCCGCATCCAGACGGACCTAAAAGGGTCAGAAATTCATTCTCCCGGATATACAGATTTAAATCATCCAACACAAGATTGGAATCGTAGGATTTGGAAATTCCAATAAAATCAATTAAATGTTTACTCATACGTTTGTCCTCTTAAAAATTTGGTGGGGTAGTCACCCAGATGATGACGGCATCTGTCGAACCGGTGTTTTCCAGATAATGCTTTTTTCCTGCTTTAAAATAGAAAGATTCCCCGGCATGTACCGTCTGGTTTTGTCCGGCATAGTGGATACGGACGTTTCCTTTGATTACATAACCGAAATCCTCCCCCTCATGGGGCTGATAAACTTCTGACCGTCCACCGGCGTGTAAAGTCAGACGAACCGGTTCCATCTGGTTTTTCTGTGCATTGGGAACGACCCATTCAATACAGCAGTGTTTTTCTTCGTCGGTTTTTTCAAAATAATCTTCCTGTTTGAAAACAATCTGTTCCGGCTCTTCATCTGTAAAAAATTCTGCTGGTGTCGTACCAAGGCACTGGATGATATCCAGAAGAGTTCCGATGGACGGAGAGTTCTGGTTTCGTTCCAACTGTGAGATAAAGCCCTTGGTCAGCTCGGCACGGTCCGCCAGCTCCTGTTGCGTCAGTCCGTACTGGATGCGCAGTTCTTTCATGCGGTGTCCAATGTCCATGGCATGCCTCCCGTAAATTTATGAAACATGGTTGTTAGTTGATTTTTTGTTTACTAATTATAAACTCAACAATTTCTATTCTACAGAATCCATGTGAAAAGTCAATCTTTTTTTAATATAAATTTTATGAAAAAACAGTTGATTTTCTGAATCGGTTTTGGTATTATATACAAGTACGTTTTGCCAATATGGCTCAGTTGGTAGAGCAACGCATTCGTAATGCGTGGGTCAGGGGTTCGAGTCCCCTTATTGGCTTCGTTTCAGACACGTTTTGTATCGGGTATCCGATGGAAGACGTGTCTTTTTTACTTTAAAAAGTGCTTGTTTCTTAGGCATGAAATTGGTATAATGGGCGCAGACAAAGAAAATGAGAATAAAGGTTGAGGTAAAAAATGGACAAGAACAAAAAGACGTTTCAGGTACCGACATTACTGGCCTTTGCAACAATTGTTGCAATTATGGTGATTGTAGGGGTGAGAGTTCTTAACGTTCCGGTAGTTCCTATGTGTCTGCTTGTTATCATTGAGGCAGTTATTGCAGTGATGCTGCATCATGCGGAACTCTGGGTGCATGGACTTCTTATTCTGGCAGAACTTTGTGCCGGTGTTGCCGGGGAAAAAACAGTATTGATTATTTTATGTGCAGTTGTTTACATTGCAGCGACGTTTGCACTGCAGATGTTAGATAAAGGAGAAACACACAATGGACAGTAGTGACAGTAGTTATTACAGCAGGCAACAGCTGGATGAGCTGTTTTTACAGATGATCGCCTTTTTTTCCGGAGATCCGAAACGGATTCAGCATTTCATGAAAGTGCATAGTTTCGCAAGAATCATCGGAACAAAAGAAGGGCTTGACGAGACATCCCTTTTTATATTGGAAGCAGCCGCTTATACCCATGACATTGGAATCCGTCCGGCAGAAGAAAAGTATGGACGGTGTGACGGAAAGCTGCAGGAGCAGGAAGGACCGATTGTGGCACAGAGAATGCTTTCCGATGTGGGAATTGAAAATTATCTGATCGACCGTATCTGCTATCTGATCGGACATCATCATACATATGATAATATCGAAGGACTGGATTATCAGATTTTGGTGGAGGCAGATTTTCTGGTCAATTTATATGAAGATGACGTCAATCGTCACGGAATTGAACAGGCATATCAGCAAATTTTCCGGACGCAGACCGGAAAAGAAATTTTTAATCAGATGTATACAGATGAAAGATGAATAAAAAAAATTATCAGAAAATAATGGAAGATCTGATCCGTGAAAACTGTACGGCAGGGGAGGCTCCAAGCCTCCTTTTGCACAGCTGTTGTGCACCGTGCAGTTCTTATTGTATTGCATGTCTTGCAGAACATTTCCATGTAACGGTATTTTATTACAATCCCAATATTTATCCGCCAGAAGAATATCATATGCGGGCAAAGGAGCAGGAACGTTTTATTGCTGAGTTTCCTACAAAATATCCGGTTTCTTTTGTGGAAGGTGCATACGATACACAGCGGTTTTACGATATGGCAAAGGGCATGGAAGAGATCCCGGAAGGGGGAGAGCGCTGTTTTGCCTGTTACCGGCTGCGGCTTTCCGAGGCTGCGTCCTATGCAAAAGCGCACGGATTTGATTTCTTTACGACAACACTATCCATCAGTCCGCTGAAAAATGCGGAAAAGTTAAATCAGATCGGAGCAGAACTGGCAGATACCTTTGGTGTCCGTTATCTGTTTTCGGATTTTAAAAAGAAGGAAGGCTATAAAAAGTCGACCGAAATTTCTAAGGAGTATCACATGTACCGGCAGTACTACTGTGGGTGTGTGTATTCCAAGCGTGACCGCGACCGTGAAATCGTACTGCGCAGACAGCAGGAAGAACAGATTTTATAAAAAAACAAAGAATTTAAGAAAGAGAGGAATTTAGATATGGCACAGTTATGGGGCGGAAGATTTACGAAGGAGACAGACCAGCTGGTTTACAATTTTAATGCATCCATTTCGTTTGATCAGAAATTTTACAAGCAGGATATTGAGGGTTCCATTGCACATGTGCGTATGCTCGGAAAGCAGGGCATTCTGACACAGGAAGAGATGCAGGCGATTGTTTCCTGTTTACAGGAAATTCTTGCGGATGTGGAGAGCGGAAAGCTTGCCATCACTTCGGAATATGAGGATATTCACAGTTTTGTGGAAGCAAACCTTATTGACCGTCTGGGAGATACCGGAAAGAAACTGCATACCGGACGAAGCAGAAATGATCAGGTGGCACTGGACATGCGTCTGTATACCCGGCAGCAGGTTCTTGAGACGGATGAACTGCTGGAACAGCTGCTGCAGGTACTGCTTCGCATTATGAAAGAAAATACGCAGACGATTATGCCAGGATTTACCCATTTGCAGAAAGCGCAGCCGATCACACTCGCACATCATATGGGGGCGTACTTTGAAATGTTTAAGCGTGACCGTTCCCGTATGCACGATATTTACGAGCGCATGAATTACTGTCCGCTTGGTTCCGGCGCACTGGCAGGAACAACCTATCCACTTGACCGCGAATATACTGCAGAGCTTCTTGGCTTTTACGGACCGACCTTAAACAGTATGGACGGTGTTTCCGACCGCGATTACCTGATCGAATATCTGTCTGCCATGGCAACCATTATGATGCATTTAAGCCGCTTCTCCGAGGAAATTATCATCTGGAATTCCAACGAATACAAATTCGTAGAGATTGATGATGCATACAGTACCGGAAGCAGTATCATGCCACAGAAGAAAAACCCGGATATTGCAGAACTTGTCCGAGGCAAGACCGGACGTGTGTATGGCGCGCTTATGTCACTTCTGACCACAATGAAGGGGATTCCGCTTGCTTACAATAAAGACATGCAGGAAGACAAGGAACTTTCCTTTGATGCCATCGACACAACGAAAGGCTGTATTGCGTTATTCACGGGCATGCTTGATACCATGAAATTCAATAAGGATGTTATGAGAAAGAGTGCCGCACACGGCTTTACCAACGCGACGGATGCTGCCGATTATCTTGTAAATCACGGGGTTCCGTTCCGCGATGCGCATGGAATTATCGGACGTATTGTTTTGTACTGTCTGGACAAACAGATGCCGATTGACGATATGAGTCTGGAAGAATTAAAACAGTTTTCTCCGGTATTTGAGGAGGATGTCTATGATGCAATCTCCATGGAAACCTGTGTCAACAAGCGTCTGACGATCGGTGCACCAGGGGAAGAGGCGATGAAGAAAGTGATCGCAATCGAAGAGGCATATCTGGAGAAAAAATGAGACAAAAGGAGCACATCGCATGCAGAATCGCTTGTCGATGCGATGCACGTAATTGCGGTACATCTCTGATGCATTGCCTGAAATACCGTTTAGTCGGTATTTCAGATTGTGCAAGTCCTACATATATTTGAGGAATATTTTATTTATTTAGGACAATTTGTTCCTTGTAATTTTACCTGGTTTCAAGTAATATATTTCCTATAAAGACACATGTTCGTGTAACACGGACAAAAAACAAAAATGTTTTTCTGTAAAAGACAGGTGTCCGCGTATAAAGAAAAGAACAGAGGAGATTGGAAAAATGAGTGAGAAGTTAAAAGTTGGTATCCTTGGCGGAACAGGTATGGTAGGACAGAGATTTATCTCTTTGCTGGAGAATCATCCATGGTTTGAGGTTACCACGATTGCAGCAAGCCCAAGAAGTGCAGGAAAGACTTATGAGCAGGCAGTAGGAGATCGTTGGAAAATGGATACTCCAATGCCGGAAGCTGTAAAGAATATTGTAGTAATGAATGTAAATGAGGTAGAGCAGGTAGCTTCTCAGGTCGACTTTGTATTTTCTGCTGTAGACATGACAAAGGACGAGATCAAAAAGATCGAGGAAGATTACGCAAAGACAGAGACACCGGTTGTTTCCAACAACAGTGCTCACCGCTGGACACCGGATGTGCCGATGGTAGTTCCGGAAATCAATCCACAGCACATGGAAGTTATCAAGTATCAGAAAGAGCGTCTTGGTACAAAGCGCGGTTTCGTAGCAGTAAAGCCAAACTGCTCCATCCAGAGTTATGCGCCGGTTCTGACTGCATGGAAAGAGTTTGAGCCATATGAAGTAGTTGCCACTACCTATCAGGCTATTTCCGGAGCAGGAAAGACGTTCAAGGACTGGCCGGAGATGCTTGGAAACATTATTCCATACATCGGTGGTGAGGAAGAAAAGTCTGAGAAAGAGCCTCTGCGTATCTGGGGACATGTAGATGATGAGAAGAAGCAGATTGTTCCTGCAACTTCACCAGTCATTACCTGCCAGTGTATCCGTGTACCGGTATTAAACGGACATACAGCAGCTGTATTTGTTAAATTCAAGAAGAAACCTACCAAAGAGCAGCTGATCGAAGCACTGAAGAATTACAGTGGTGTGCCACAGGAACTGAAGCTTCCGAGTGCACCGGAACATTTCATCCAGTACTTAGAAGAGGACAACCGTCCGCAGGTCAGCCTGGATGTAAACTTTGAGCATGGCATGGGAATCTCTGTCGGACGTCT
>ENA-USUJ01002592-USUJ01002592.1-human-gut-metagenome-genome-assembly--contig:-NODE-2592-length-13406-cov-4.231150_pt1 | contig 13406 bp, 9 predicted proteins | sample MGYA00250061_ERZ773398 | MGnify/ENA primary metagenome ERZ773398 (study PRJEB29103, sample SAMN06111992) | human gut metagenome | biome: human gut; feature: ankylosing spondylitis patient; material... | reverse complement strand
CAAAGGACATCTCGACAGGTTCCCTTGCCGGTTTCGGTATCGACGGCGGTGAGGAAACCGCCGTGGACGACGCGTTGGCCGTCCGGGGCACCGTACAACAATGCGGTATCATCCAAGAGTTGGAAAAGCAACAAACGGAAATCAAAGAAAAGGCCGGATACTGGTTGCATAAATTAACCCTTTAACCCCATACGACTATGAACAGACAGCAAAACCCTTCACCGGAAAACCGTACTTCACGTGTAATGACAGCGTGGCCGGACGCCCTGAAACTGTTCTTTTTCGGCTTCTGGATGTTTTTCGGCATTTATTACGGCGACGTGCTTTACATCGCCCAACAGTACAGTTTCTTCAGCACAGCCCAAGGAGCCATGCGCCCGCTATGGGAAACCTCTTACGGTTCGTTGTGGATTATCGGGCGTGCCTTGCTCCAAGCGTTCCATTCGCCTTTCTGGGGCGGTGCCCTCCTCTCGGGCATGCTCACCCTCATCTCTTGGCTGTCCGGTTATGTCTTCAGGTTGCGCGGCCGGTTCGGATACCTGAAATACATCCCGGCATTCGTTTTTATTTATGTGGTCGTCTACCACGGTTTCGACATTTACTATCAGACGGAAACGGGCAAACTGCTCGGCATTCCCTTCTGCATCCTCCTCATTCTGGCCTGCCAAGCCGTCTTCGTTCGTTCTTTCAGCCGGAAAAAACTCTCGGGGTTGTTCACCCCACCGGCTTATAACCGTCCGCTCGACGAATGGAAAGCCATGGGATTCATCCTCATTTTGGGAGCCGGTGCCGTGGGTATGAACGAATGGTACCGCCCCTACGTACGCCCTACCGCCAAGATGCAGCGCGAACTGGAACGGCAGGACTGGAAGGGCATGCAAGCCACCGCTTCCCGCTCCGACCTGACCTACAGCACGGTGGCGGCTTACTACGCCATTTCGCGAATGGAAGACGAAAACGACGTGCCCAAGGTACCCATAGACATGTTACCGCCGACAAGCCGCCCTATTTACCTGCATAACCGCGAGGGCAACCTCGAAAACGCCCGGAATTACTTCCTGATGGACTACTGCATCGCTTCGGAACAATACCCCATCGCTTACGAACTGGGCAAAGCGGACTTGAATACCAACGGCCCGTCTCCGCTCCTGCTCAAACAGATGGTCCGGATTTGTCTGGCCCTGCATAAAAAAGAAGAAGCACGTTCTCACCTGAACGTGCTCCGTACGCTTCCTTTCGAGAAGGATTTCATCGAGACCTACGCCCCGGAGGCACAGGAATAGAAAAAAAAGATTTCCTCCTCCCCTCCGGGCTTATTCCGTCCGCTTGACAGGCAAGACCAGTTCGGCGGACTTCAGTCCTTTGGCTTCCGCTTTCAGGCGAAGGGTTCCGGCTTGTCCCTTTTCCGCCACGATGGCGGTCATTTGTCCGTTGAACACCGGCATTTGCGGTCGGCCGAACGGTTCAAGGCACACGGGGTTGCCGTTGGCTCCGGCCTTGTAATACCCGGCTCCACGGACAGAAAACTTCACCGTATGCTGTGCGTCGGGACAGAGGTTGCCCTCGCGGTCCACCACGCTGACCGTGACAAAAGCCAAGTCCTCATCCCGCAAATCCGCGTCCAACGTGTCCTTGTCGGCCTTCAATACGATGCGGTAAGGCTTACCTGCCGTACGGACGATCTGCTCCGCACGCTTCCGTCCGTTTTCGTCGTAGGCCACAGCCTTCACCTCGCCCGGCTCGTAGCGCGTGTCCATCCACATCAGCCGGTAACGTTTCTGGCGGGCCAAAGCACGGCGAGCCTCATCGTTTTCCGTCTCGTCGAGCTTGACGGTGGTGTCTTTCGTACGTTTCCCTTGGCTCTTGCCATTGATGAAAAGTTCCACCGTAGGGTAATTGGTGTACACAAATACCGGAGTCACCTCGCCTTCACGCCCCGGCCAGTTCCAGTGCGGAAGGATGTGCAAGGTCTCCGCTGCCTTGTTCCATTGGCTGCGGTAAAGGTAATAACGATCCTTGGGCAGGTAAGCCAAATCGATGATGCCGAACAGCGAAGAATGGCTGGGCCAATCGTCATAATACGGCGTCGGCTCGCCCAAGTAGTCGAAGCCTGTCCACACGAACTCGCCCATATCGTAGGGCAAATCCTCGGACAGGATAAAATTGTCCTCCGGCAAGTCGCTCCACGAGCAATGTTCCACATCGTAGGAAGACGACTGATGGTCGTCGTATTTCGCCCCGGCCTTGCGTTCCACAGGGAACTTATACACGCCGCGCGAGCTTACCGTAGAAGCCGTTTCCGACCCCAGTACCACTTGCTGCGGCAATGCCTTATAAGCTTTCTGGTAAAGATTAGAACGGTAATTGAAGCCCGGGATGTCCATGATGGCCGCCACGTGGCTCTTGATGACGGCATCCACACGGTCCATGCCTTGCGTGCAGGGCCGCGTGGGATCTTCGCGGTGCACGATGTCCTGCATCATCCGACAAAGCTTTGCTCCCTGCGCCGAACCTTGGTCGGGCACCTCGTTGCCGATGCACCACATCACGACCGCCGGGTCGTTGCGGTAATGACGCACCACATTCACCAAATCGCGTTCCACCCACTCGTCGTAGTACTTGTTATAACCGTTGGCCATTTTCTTGGCTTTCCACTCATCGAAAGTCTCCACCATCAACAGCATCCCCATCTCGTTGCAGGCTTGCACCAGTTCCGGCGACGGCATGTTGTGCGACGTGCGGTAAGCATTGCTGCCCATGTCCTTCAGCATCTTCAGCCGGTAACGGATGGCCTGCATGTTCACCGCCGTGCCCAACGGTCCCAAGTCGTGATGATTGCACGTGCCGTGGAAAACCAATTTTTTCCCGTTCAACAGGAAGCCTTTTTCGGGGACGACTTCAATCGTACGGATGCCGAACGTAGTCTGGTAGGTGTCACTCAAACGTCCCTGATAGTACACCTCCGTGTCCGCCCAGTAAAGGTTCGGATGTTCGCAATCCCACAACAGGGGGCGGTCCACCACGAAATCCTGTTCGAACACACCTTCGTCATACGGCGACAAGGCGGTTTCGCGCTCCGCCACTTTTTGTCCTCCGGGAGCACGCAGGACGGTTTTCAGACGGATGTCCTTGCAGTCCGTGCCGTCGGGATATTCCAGTTCCGTACGCACCTTCACTTTCGCAAAATCCTCACGCACCGTCGGCGTGGTGACTGTCGTGCCCCATGTACGTACCCCGACTTTGCCCGACACTACCAGATGCACGTTCCGGTACAACCCGGCCCCCGGATACCAGCGCGAACTTTCGGGTTCATTCTCCAAGCGCACCGCCAACACATTGTCTTTTGCGTTCACGGCATCCGTCACGTCGAAATAAAAGGAATTATAGCCATACGGCCAATTCCCCACCTTCTTTCCGTTGACATAGACTTGCGCGTGGCTCATCGCCCCGTCGAACATCAGCACCACGCGCTTGTCCGCCCCGAAACCAGGCACGTCGAAATGCAGCCTGTACCAGCCTACGCCAACGAAAGGCAGTCCTCCCGTACGTCCGGACTGGTTCTGGGCTTCTTTCTGTCCGTCCTGCTCGATGGCCATGAACTGCCGGTCGTTGTTCGCATCGAACGGCCCGCTTATCGCCCAATCGTGGGGCACGGACACGCGTTCCCACTTTCCGTCGTCCACCTGCACTCCGCCGAACGACTCATTGTCCGCACGGGTAAACCGCCATCCGTCCCGCAACAGCACCGTTTCCCGTTCTCCACCGGCCTGCATCCCCAAACAGAAGAGCAAGCCCCACACATACAATAACAGTTTTTTCATATATCTCAGGTTAATGATGAACAGGTTCGTCAAGCCAACGAATAGACCACGTCCATGATTTTCTGCCCGATTTCCTCCGCCTCAGCCTGCGTGGTTGCCTCGGAATACACTCGGATAATCGGCTCTGTATTGCTTTTACGCAAATGCACCCATTTGTCGGGAAAATCAATCTTCACTCCGTCGATGTCGTTCACCTCTTCGTCCTTATACATGTCTTTTACTTTCTCCAGAATGGCATCCACATCCGTCTCCGGCGTCAGGTCGATACGGTTCTTGGCCATGAAGTATGACGGATAGGTGGCACGCAGTTCGGACATTTTCTTTCCCGTCCGGGCCAGATAGGTCAACACGAGGGCAATGCCGACCAATGCATCGCGCCCGTAATGCGCCTTCGGATAAATCACCCCGCCGTTACCTTCCCCGCCAATCACGGCACGGGTCTCTTTCATCTTGGCCACCACGTTCACCTCGCCGACCGCAGCCGCGCTGTATTCCCCTCCGCGCATACGGGTCACATCGCGCAAGGCACGGGTGGAACTCAAGTTAGACACCGTGTTCCCCGGCGTATGCTGCAACACATAGTCCGCCACCGTCACCAAGGTGTATTCCTCGCCGTACATCGTCCCGTCCTCGCAGAACATGGCCAGGCGGTCTACGTCCGGGTCTACCACGAATGCCAGGTCGTGGCCGCCTTTTTGCATCAAAGCCTTGATGTCGCCCAAGTTCTTTTCCAAAGGTTCGGGATTATGGCCGAAATCCCCCGTCGGCTCCGTAAACAGCCCCGTGACCTGCTCCACTCCTAATTGTTCCAACAACCGGGGCAGGATGATGCCGCCCACGGAATTGACTGTGTCTATGGCCACACGGAAATGCGCCTTGCGAATCGCCTCCACGTCCACTAATTTCAGGTTCTTGACCAAGTCGATGTGCTTTTGGTCGTACGTCTGGTCTTCCCGATAGTGCCCCAGATGGTCCACGTCGGCATATTCAAACGCCTCTTCCTCGGCCAGACGCAATACTTCGTTTCCCTCCTCTTGATTGAGGAATTCCCCTTTTTCATTCAATAATTTCAAAGCATTCCACATCCGGGGGTTATGCGAGGCCGTGATGATGATGCCGCCGCAGGCTCCTTCCATCGTCACCGCAAGTTCGGTGGTCGGCGTGGAAGCCAGTCCGATGTTGACCACATCGAACCCCATGCCCATCAGTGTGCCGCACACCACATTCTTGACCATCTCGCCGGAAATGCGTGCATCCCGTCCCACCACGATGGTATTGCTCTTCACCGTAGTCGTCCGGCGAATCCATGCGGCGTATGCAGATGTAAACTTCACAATGTCCAACGGATTCAGCGTGTCACCCACGTGGCCGCCAATAGTTCCGCGTATGCCTGAAATAGATTTAATAAGTGTCATAATAAGAGTCTTTATGTGTATAATTGAGTTTCATAATAATTTTACTTGGGGCAAAGATAGATATAAAAACAATAAACGGCGGACATCACCTAAGAAATTCTTGGTAGAAATTTATTGATGGGAGATTTTATTACTATCTTTGTACTTATCAAACCTAAACGAAATATCATGAAACGTAACATTGCACTCGGTATTGCATTTTGCTCTTCTCTCTTCGTATGGGGACAAGGGGAAAACGCAGCGCAAACCTCTGCCACCCCAGAGGCCTTAAGCCAGAAAGTAGAAAAATTCGGTACGGCCATTCCCCAAGAAAAAGTCTTTCTCCACATCGACAACACCTGCTATTTCGTAGGCGACACGATATGGTATAAAGCCTACGTCACGCGCTCAGACCGGCAGACCCTGACCGACCTCAGTAAAATATTATATGTAGAACTGCTCACACCCGACGGTTATCTGGTAGAACGTCAACAGTTGGAAATGCCGGACGGGACGGGACACGGGGCTTTTGCGCTTACCGACTCCCTGTACGCCGGATATTATGAATTAAGGGCATACACCCGTTGGATGCTGAACTTCGGGCAGTATGAACACCCGCATTCAAAATGGACGGAACTGATGTTCTACTTTAAATCAATGGCCAAAGACTTTTTCCGGGATTATGATAAGATTTATTCACGCGTATTCCCGGTATTCGACCAACCGCAAACTCCCGGAGATTACGTCAAAGACATGACGCTCAGGCCGATGCGAAGATACTTCAAATCCGACAAAGGCAAGCCGAAACTCGACCTCCGCTTCTATCCCGAAGGAGGAGACATCGTGGAAGGCACTACCGGAAGAGTAGCGTTCGAAGCCAACACCGAGGAAGGAAAACACATCGATATCGAGCTATCCATACAGGATAAAAACGGGAAGGAAATCGCCCGGACCAAAACCACGAACCGGGGACGCGGCATATTCACTTTACCGGACATACCGGCCGGAGAGAAATATAAAGCCGTATTCCGATACGAAGGATATGATTATACATACGCATTGCCCGAACCGACAAAGGAGGGCTGCGCCATGGCTGTCGTACAAAAAGGGGAGGTCGTCAACGCCTCTATCCAAACTTCCGGCCTTCCGAACCCGAAACCGGCTATCGGCCTGCAGATCATGCACAACGGCGTATCGAAAGCCTATTATGACATCAAGCTCGACGACGGCGGCAAAGCGACCGTAGAAATTCCGTCCGACCAGCTTCCTACGGGAGTAAACCAGTTTACGCTGTTCGACGGGAAAGGACGTGTGTACGCCGACCGCCTGATATTCGTCAACCACCACGAATATGACACACCGCAATTAACCGTCGACGGGGTAAAAGCACAATACGAACCTTTCGAGCCCATCTCCCTGCAACTCCAACTGACGAACCCGACCACCGGCACGCCCAATGTGTCATTGGCTATACGGGACCATGCCACGGACGAACTGACATACGACAACGGCAACATCCTCACGGAAATGCTGTTGGGAAGCGAACTGAAAGGTTTCGTCGAGAATCCGGGTTACTACTTCGAAGCGGACGACAGTATTCGTCGTCAGGCACTTGATCTCCTCATGATGGTACAGGGATGGCGACGTTATTCGTGGAAAACCATGTCGGGCATCGAACCCATGACCGTCCAGCACATGCCGGAACAACTGCAAACCATTTCCGGTTGCGTGAACAGGATAGAAGACTTCCGGTTGGCCTACGGAACGTATGTCAAAGAAGAAAACTGGTTACCCGGAACAGGAACCATGCGCGCTCCGGACACTTCCGTAGAACGGGACGCTACCATAGAAGACATCATGGAAGCCGCAGACCACCCGAACCAAGAAAACAATGGACTTGAATCCGGCAACACCACAGACAATAACCCGCTGACCCAAATGCTTCAGGACAACCAACGTGATCCGTTCACCACGGGCTCCATCATGAGCAACCTGAAAGAAGAAGTCAATGTATGGCCCACATTCATACAAGGCAACCAGACCATGGACCTCATGCAAACGACGGAGAATGGAATGTTTTATATGAAGACGCCTTTACTTTACGACAAATACATCCTGTTCCTTCCGGCTGCGGACAAAGATAAAGGTCAGGATTACATCAAAGACAAAATGAAGAAGGACTTCACCAACGAGGAGGCTTATCCGGACTATTTTGTCAAATTGAACCGGTTCAATCCCTTATTCCCCAAACCGTACGGCTATTACCAGGATGCACCGCGCTATGACGCAGACGAACGGTTCGACAGCCAAGGCGGCCAAACATCTTTCACAGACCGCCAGCTTGCCACGATAACCGTACGCACCAAACGGGGAGGACTGCGCAAGCTCGACCTTAGCAAACCGGCCTTGGTAGTCGACGCTTACGAGGCATTCAACCTCACGGCCGACTATGGCATGAGCACCGGTACGCACAACTGGGTCACCTTTCCGCAGCAAGTCGCCCTAACCTATATCGGAGACATGGGCATGGACAGGGACTATTTCCTACAAGTCCGGTACGACGGTAAACCGATAAACCTGAAGAGTACCCGCAAAAACGTTGCTCCGCCACGCATGGCCAACGGCACGCAAATTGAGATTCCTCCCGTCATCACGGCCGGAGAAGGCAAAATGGAAGCTTACAGACACCTCCGAAACTTGGACAAGCTTTATATTTACACGGATTACGCTCCCCGCGAACAAGGCAGCGCGAGGTACAAAGGCGACAACCAACCGGATGTCATCATCGACTACCGTCTATTTCCCAACGACGGCTACCAGCCTACATACCGTGACCGACGTTACGTGTTGGACGGATACGCCGTATGCGAAGACTTCTACAGTCCCGACTACAGCCAAAAGCCCCTGCCGGATACGAAAGACTACCGTCGTACCTTATATTGGGTCCCGAACGTGAAATTCGATGCCGAAGGAAAGGCCACCGTCAATTTGTATAACAACAGCAAACCCACGGTACTCAGCATCCAAGCCGAAGGCATTACGACCACGGGGACCCCCATCGTATGGAACAGCAAAAATTAAAACCAGAACTTACCCCCAATCCCTAAAAGCCATGAGGAATTACACTTTTCTTAGCATGTTCAGGAAATACGTGAACTCCAGCCTGATTCTGATTATCGTCACGATTGTAGCCATGATAGTGGCCAATTCCGGTTGGGGAGACGCCTACCGTTCCTTGTGGGAGAAGCCGGTCAGCTTCTCTATCGGTAACTTCAATCTGTTCAGCCACGGTAAAGAAAGCCTCAGCCTGATGGACTTTATCAACGATTTCCTCATGGCTTTGTTTTTCTTTTCCGTAGGGCTGGAAATCAAAAGGGAAATCCTGGTGGGAGAGCTGTCTACACTGAAGAAAGCCTTGCTCCCCATCATCGGAGCCTGCGGCGGCATGGCCATCCCCGTACTGATTTTTTTTCTCACCTGCCCTGACGATGCCCTTATGCTACGAGGGACGGCCATCCCCATGGCTACCGACATCGCGTTCTCATTGGGGGTACTCTCCATGTTCGGCAAACGGGTTCCCATCGGCCTGAAGATATTCTTGGCGACGTTGGCCGTGGCCGACGACTTGGGCGGCATTCTGGTCATTGCCGTTTTCTATTCATCCGAACTACATTTGCAATACCTGGCTTATGCCGGTATCCTACTTGTGATTTTAGCCATCGGCAACCGACGCCACGTCATATCCAAGATGTTCTACATCGTCATCGGAACATTTGTCTGGTACTCCCTGCTGAACTCCGGCATTCACGCCACCATAGCCGGAGTGGTCGTAGCATTTTTCGTTCCGGCACGCCCCGGAGTCTCCGCCCTTCACTTTGTCAAACATCTGCGAAACAAAATCAACCGTTTCCCCATAGACCAGGCAACCACCAACCACAAGGGGACTACTATCCTGTCCAATGAGCAAATCATGTTGCTCAAAAACATAGAACATGCCTCGGACCGTACGATCAGCCCCTTACAGGATTTGGAAGACGCTTTACAGAACCCCATCAACTATTTCGTGATTCCGGTCTTCGCATTCGCCAATGCAGGAGTGAACTTGGAAGGCATCAGTATGGACAGTCTGCTCAACGGCGTAGGCCTGGCAGTCTTTTTAGGATTGGCCGTCGGGAAGTTCGTAGGCGTATTCTCGTTCTCCTGGCTGGCAGTCAAGTTGGGATTCGTCCAACTGCCCCAAGGCTGCAACTGGAAAAACTTTTTCAGCGTCTGCATGCTGACGGGCATCGGTTTCACCGTTTCCATGTTCATTGCCGACCTCTCCTATTATAATATAGGTATAGAGGGCGGCACGCTCCTCAATGATGCGAAACTGGGTATCCTTTGCGGTTCCATCGTAGCCGGTGTTTTAGGCTGGATACTGCTGGCAGTCAATCTTCCCCGGCAAGACCTTGGAGAGCACAATGAAGACCTGCCTTAAACAGAACCCTTATTTTTCCGCGTAAAAACTGCCTTTTTTCTTTTTTTATCCCCGAGATACAAAAAAAGAAGGCAGTTTTTACGTCTTTTACCGTCCTGCTGCGTCATTATTACAGATTGCAGTCTAAAAAACATGAATGAAATATGAAACAAACCCTAAACAGTCATCCGGAAGAGGAACCGAATCGGGAGATAGCCGCATTGATGGAGAGCGAAAGACCTCACTTGCTACGATACGCCTGTTACCGGCTGGGGAACGCGGACGATGCCGAAGATGCCGTACAAGACATTTTCCTGCAACTGCATACTAAAAGACAAGATGCAGGAGGGCAGCCCTTGGCAGACTTGCGCAGCTATCTCTATCGAAGCCTTTCCAATTTCTGTACCGACCGGCTACGCCGACGGCAGGTACGAGCATTCGTACCGATAGAACAAGTGTCGCACATCTGTGAAGAACAAGTGGAAAACTTCGAACGAGAGTTCCGGCTTATCTCGACCCTGCTGGCGGGAATCCCCGAAGAACAAGCCGAAGTCATCCGGCTCCGCATCCATGGCAACAACAGTTTCTCAGACATTGCCGCCATTTTGGACATTCCGGTCACGACCGCCAAATCCCGATTCCAGTACGGAATCGAAAAAATCAGAAAAGGAATCAAACCCTAAAGTACAAAACCCTAAAAAAACAGAACATCATGAAATGTGAAGATTTTAAGAAATATATGGCCGACTTATGCGACAAGCAAACCGACCCGGCCATTACAGAAGCTTGCAGACAACACATGAAAGAATGTGCCGCATGCCGTGCTTATTACGAAGACTTCATGCACACGGTAAACTTACTTACACCCAAATACGCCCCCTCGTTCGGGAAAACCCAACCGGCCGTCAGCATCTCTCCTCTTCAGACGACGGCTAAACCGAAGAAGCATCCGTCACACAAATGGATACAAATAGCGGCAGCCGTGGCCATCTTCATGGCAGGATTAGGCACGGGACTCAGCAACTTCTTCTCAACCCAAGCAGAGGCTGTTCCTTCCATCCCCCTCATTTTCGACCAGTCTATCAAGAGTTCACGTAGTGCGGTCAGCTTCTCCATGTCGGTTTACGCCCGTACTACGCCTAACGAAAATTTCGCCTACATCAATCCGGAATCCGGCTTCATGAGAATCAGCCTGGAATCCTTGCGCCAAAACCAAAAGACATTCTGGCGGTTGGAAAAAGAAGGAGGATGCACCATCGTTTCCGACGACGGGAAACAATACATGTGGACCACAGGCGGCCTTGCCGTATGTGGTGACGAGACGTGCAACTTTGCAGAAGGATTTTCTTCCTTGCTTCGTCCGGAAACACTCTTGGAGCAACAAAAAGCGGCACTATCCGGCAACCCGCAAGCACACGCGGAAATGACGGAGACCGATTCCACCATCACCATCGTGACCCACACCGATGTGTATGGCAACGCCATCAGTGCGTCCTTACTTGAGAAAGAAGAAAAAAGCTACCGGTGCACAACGGAAAATGTCTTCTCCAAACGGGACGGTCTGCTGCAACAGGTACAGATTTGGTGGGAACGTGACGGCCAAAAAACATTGGTGTTGAAAAGCGAACATATTGTCTACAACTTGCCACTCGTCCCCAGCGTGCTCGTGCAACGCCCCGACACCACACAAGTGACTTGGCTGTCCGCCCACACCCCGTCCGTCAAAGACCCGGCACACCTGAGAAAACTAACGAACGAAACCGCCCGGGAAGCCGCACAAAGAATCCTGAAGGCCCTCACCGACGGCAAGCCCCAAATGGCCGGCGAAGCACTCTACTATTACACGGCCCAACTTCCTACACTCACCGAAAACATGAAAGGCTGCAAGGTTTCAGCAGTCAGCCAAGCCAAAGAAAAGAAAGACTATAAAGGCGTCATTGTGTTCTACAAACTGATGACTCCGGACGGAAAGACTGAAAACCGCCATATCGCTTTGCGTCGCGACAACCCACAGGGAATATGGATGGTAGACGGCGGACTATAAACAGAAAGGAGAGGAACCGGCCACGGTATCCTCTCCTTTTATGAAATACAGTCCATCGTCATTGACGGCCCTGCCGGGGTCAGCAGACCTCAGAACCGGGCTTCACCTCACGGTCTACGGTAATGACACTCAGCGACTCGTCATAGTTCAGCGCCGAGAGTATCATGCCTTGGCTTTCGATGCCTTTCAATTTACGGGGAGCAAGATTGGCAATGAAGCAAACCTGCTTGCCCACCAGTTCCTCGGGCTTGTAGAATTTGGAGATACCGCTCACAATCGTGCGGTTTTCCAACCCGTCGGCAATCTTGAAGCACAACAGCTTGTCCGCTTTGGGCACTTTGGTGCATTCCAACACCGTACCCACACGGATGTCCAGCTTCTGGAAGTCCTCGAATGCGATATTCTCGCGGACGGGCTTGGCCTTATAGTTGGCTTCCTCGTTGGCTTTTTTCGTGTCCAGCAACTTCTGTACCTGCGCTTCGATTACATCGTCTTCTATCTTCTCGAACAACAATTCCGGCTTGGCCAACCGGTGACCGGCCTGCAAGAGGTCCGTCCGTCCTAACCGGTTCCACTCGAAACTTTCCATATTCAACATCTTGCGGAGCTTCTCGCTGCTGAAAGGCAGGAACGGCTCGAAAGCGATGGCCAGATTGGCCGTGAGCTGCAAAGAGATGTAAATGACGGTCTTCACGCGCTCAGGATCGGTCTTCACCACTTTCCAGGGCTCGCTGTCGGCAATATATTTGTTACCGATGCGTGCCAGGTTCATCGCCTCCTTCTGTGCGTCGCGGAATTTGAACGCGTCGAGCAATTCTTCCACCTTCGCTTTCACGTCCTTGAACTCATCCAGCGTCTGGCGGTCATACTCCGTCAGCTCGCCGCAGGCGGGCACCACACCGTCGTAATACTTCTGCGTAAGCTGCAAGGCACGGTTCACGAAATTGCCTCAAACTTCGCAACTTTGATCAACAGAAAGAGATGTAACAGGACGCTCCGTGGACGTATGTATTGTACAATAGGTTTTGGCCTGTTTTGTGCAATACTCGTTTCCCGTGGGCTGTCCGTGTTGCTTATTTCTGTTGGGGCAGCGAAGGCCTGAGTGTGGGGTAAGTCAATACGGCAACCCACGTTTTTATGGCTTTCGATTACGATTACAAGGGCAATTACGCTCTGCTCGACCGTCCGTCGGTTGCCTTCTTCGCCTCGCGCGTTGTTCCTCCTGCCATTCGAGAACAGGCTCTCCAATGGGCCAAACAGTGTTGCTCCACCGATCGGGTCGTGATGAGCGGTTTCCATTCTCCACTCGAAAAAGAGGTGTTCCAGTTGTTGCTGGACGCACGCCATCCAGTTATCTGGGGATTGGGGCGTACACTCTATCGCCGTTATCCGCCGGAGATTGAGGCGGCTCTCTCGGAAGCACGTATCCTGATCTTTGCAGTGCGCAATGCGCAAAGAACCGGATGGCATACCGCTTTGGTCAGAAACTATGTGATCGCCTCCATGTCCGATGAAAGTGTTTATGCGATAAATGAGGAGGGGCGCAGCAGTTCACTCGATGTTTTGTATGGGTTGGAAACGGGAACCAAACCGGTATGCCTCCTTCACTGAATTTTTAGATTTTTTTAGTGTTAGCCATTCATGCGATGCAATCCAGTGTGGTTCGTGTTCTTGCGTAGTTTGTCTGT
>ENA-USUJ01002588-USUJ01002588.1-human-gut-metagenome-genome-assembly--contig:-NODE-2588-length-13428-cov-5.942776_pt1 | contig 13428 bp, 11 predicted proteins | sample MGYA00250061_ERZ773398 | MGnify/ENA primary metagenome ERZ773398 (study PRJEB29103, sample SAMN06111992) | human gut metagenome | biome: human gut; feature: ankylosing spondylitis patient; material... | reverse complement strand
CTGGACGACGCGCCGGTCGTGCTTTCCAGACAGGTACGCGCCATAGTGACGGGCGTTTCGGTATGCTGCATTTCGGCGATCCAGCCGCCGGAAAAGGTGTGCAGCGTCCAGTCGCCCGGAAGGTCCGTGTTGGCACTCATGAGCTTCCGGATGGAGACGGGCGTATCGCCGCAGTTTTCCAGAATCGCTCTTCGTGTAAAGACCGTGGGCAGAACGCCGTATAAAAGCGTCAGGCGGAGCTTCGCCGCCCTGTCCTCCAGATAAACGGCGAGAACCGTCTGCCCGCGCGAGGCCGGAAGCGCGGAGGGGTGAGCAGATTTCAGCGCTTCGCAGCCGGTATAATGGAACTCCGTGGAAATCGGCACGCCGTTCTGCAGCAGCTCCATGGGGCTTTCGCGGTAGTCTCCCCTGCCGCAGCCGCTCCATTCCAGCGGAAAAATATCCAGACAGTTGGCGTTGGAGCCTTCCCGGTAAAGCGTGCTGTCTCCCCAGCCGTTGCCGGGCCGGACGGCGAGTGCATCCGCGTCGGACGCGCTCAGGCGCGTGCCGAAATGCAGATGCTCCAGAAAACCGTCCCGTACACGGAACAGGTAGGAGCTTTTTTCATTTTGCAGGTGAAACACGCCGTGCTTGACTGTGATCATTCGACGCGGTAGACCTCCCCTCTGACATACGTGTTATAGGCCTCGTCCGTTACGCCGTCATTGCGGATCATATCGGCGTAGAACTCACCAGAGCGCTTGATCGTGCGCGTCTGGGTGGCGTAATCGACGTTGATGAGGCCGAAACGGGCACTCTCGCCCTCGAGCCATTCAAAGTTGTCGCAGAAGCACCAGTGATAATACCGCTCGAACGGCAGGCCGGAACGGAGCATGGCGTGCAGGTGCTCGTAGATATACCGGGCGCGGAAGGCATCCTGATTGTCGCAGGTGCCGTTTTCCGTGACCCAGATGGGGCGCTTGAGCAGCTTTTCCAGCTTGGCTGCGGCCTGCGGCAGACCGTCGGGATAAATCTCCCAGCCGAGGTCGTTGCGCGGGCTGTTTTTCCGGACGCCGTCGGCAAAGCCCGTGACGGTCGAGCGCGTGTAATAGTTGACGCCATGGAAATCGCAGTATTCGCCCTTCGGCAGCTTCCAGTGGTTCTTCAGCGGCAGGCGGAACACGCCTGTGGACATAGCCTGCGTAATTGCGCCCTGAAACAGCCACTCGACGGCTCTGGCCGTGGCGGCCTGCACGGGATTTTTCGGGTTTTCCGGCTCAAATACACGCAGATGGTTCGCAAAGCCGACCATGGTGTCGGAATAGCCCATGGCTTCGCGCGTCGCGTGGAGCATCTGATAGCAGCGGATGTGGCAGAAGGCCATATTTTCCAGCACCGTGAACGTCTCGGAAAAGCTTTTATGGCCTGGAGGCCAGTCGCCGAAGAAATAGCCGTTTGTGGCGTAGACGTTCGGCTCGTTGATGGTGATCCAGTCGCTGACCAGATCGCCGAAGCGGTCGGCGCAAAGCTTTGCGAAGGACAGAAAATCGTCCAGATTCTCCCGCTTTGAAAAGCCGCCCAGACGCTCGAACCACATGGGGTTGGAAAAATGATGGATGGTCAGCAGCGGGCGGATGCCAAGCTGCCGCATATATTCCAGCTCCGCGCGGTAATGCGTGATCGCCGTTTCATCGATCTCGCCGCGCGCGGGCATGATGCGCGCCCACTCCACGCCCATACGGGCGATGGGCAGATGCAGCCCCGCCATCAGCGCGCAGTCCTCGCGCCAGCGGTTCCAATGGTCGTCGGCCACCGCGGGGTCAGAGTCGTCCTTGATCCGGCCCTGATGGTACCAGTCATTCCAGTTGCTTCCGACCTCGCCGCCCTCGATCTGCGCCGAGGCGGAACTGACGCCAAGCAAAAATCCTTCCGGGAACTGCAGCCGCATGGGTCGTCCTCCTTTTACCTCTTATGGGTGTATATACTTGTTTTTATTGTATGTGTTTTTCCAGTCTCCCGCAAGTGTCAATTTTGGACGAAAGCGGGCCTGAAAATCTGTTCAGGTTTCCATATAGCGAAACTGCGGTGATGTGTTACAATAATATTGTTGTTATGGAAACCAACAAACGGCATGGGGGAGAAATGAATATGCGTCATACAAGATGGTTTAAGGACAAGGTTTTTTATCAGATCTGGCCCCGAAGCTTCCGCGACGGCAACGGCGACGGGATCGGCGATCTGTGGGGGGTATTGGAGAAGCTCGACTATCTGAAGGAGCTCGGCATTGACGGCGTCTGGTTCTCGCCGCTCTATCCGTCGCCCGGCGCGGACTGCGGCTATGATATTTCGGATTACATGGACATTGCACCGGAATACGGCGGCATGGAAGCGTTTCGGGCCGTTCTGGAGGGCCTTCACCAGCGCGGGATGAAGCTTGTCATGGATTTGGTCGTCAATCACACGAGCGACGAGCATGAATGGTTCCAGAAATCCCGGCGGCGCATCGAGCCGTATACCGATTATTATATCTGGCGGCCCGCAAAGCCGAACGGAAAACTGCCAAACAACTGGGACAGTCATTTTGAGGGCAAGGCATGGCAGTGGGACGATCTGCGGCAGGAATATTATCTGCATCTGTTTGCCGTCAAGCAGCCGGATCTCAACATGGACAATCCGCTTGTCCGAACAGAGGTCAAGAAGATCCTCAAATTCTGGCTCGATCTCGGCGTCGACGGCTTCCGTGAAGATGTGATCACCTTTATTTCCAAAAAGGAGGGCCTGCCGGACGACCATCTGTTCCCGATCTTCAAGGGCATCCGGTTTTACAATCACGGCCCGCACATCCACGAGTATCTGCAGGAGTTCCGCCGCGATGTGCTGGAAAATTACGACTGCATGACCATTGCTGAAGCGCCGCTCGTCACGCCGCAGCGGGCGCTGGATTACATCGAAGAATCGGACACGAATGAGATCGACATGATGATCCAGTTCCAGTGCATGTGCGCCGACTGCTTCTTTACGGATTATATGCCGCGCAGTTTCTCCTTAAAGCGCCTGCGCCGGGCCTTTTCCAGCTGGCAGACGCAGCTGGACGGGCGCGGCTGGAACGCGCTGTATCTCGAAAATCACGACCACCCGCGCGTGATCTCACGCTACGGCAGCGAACAGTACCGCGTGGAGAGCGGAAAAATGCTGGCTGTCAGCTATCTGTTTTTGAAGGGCACGCCGTTCATCTATCAGGGTCAGGAGTTCGGCATGACGAACTGGCGGCCGGAAAGCACCAGTATGTACGAGGACGTGCAGACCCGCAACCAGCACCCGGACTGGCCGGAGGAAAAGCGCCTTGCGCTCTATCACCGCGCGTCCCGCGACTCTGCCCGCACGCCCGTGCAATGGACAGACGGCGAACACGCCGGATTCACGACCGGTACGCCGTGGTTTTATGTAAACGAAAATTACAAGGACATCAACGTCGAACAGGCGCTGCACGATCCGGATTCGATTCTGAATTTCTATAAAAAGGCCATTGCCCTGCGCAAAAGCCTGCCCGTCGTCCGCGACGGCAGCTATCAGGAATATTACAGGGGCTCGGACAAGCTTTATGTCTACGCCCGCGAGACAAAGGAGCAGAAGCTGCTGGTGATCTGTTCGTTCACCGACAAGCCTGTGCGCTTTCAGGCGCCGTATAACTTCTCACTTGGCGACATGAAGCTTCTTCTGACGAATTACGACGGTACCCGCGAGGAAAACAGCTTCCTCACCCGCCCATACGAAGCCCGCGTCTATCTGTACGAATAAACGCTTCATTATATTATGTAAACACGCATGAACCCAGCCGGGTCCATGCGTGTTTTTCACTGTGCAAAAAGCGATTTTTGTTCTCCTGCTGTCTTACAGGAAGAATTTCCGGTGCAGGGATTCGCGCAGGGGCTTGCAGATGGCGATGACGATCAGCATCAGGCCGAGCACAATGCCCGCGACCATCGGATAAAATGACCAGAAGAGCGTCTCGTGGATCTGGAACGTCAGATTGATCAGGAACTCGATGAGCACGGCCAGACCGCCGCCGAGGATCAGCATACCGCCGTAGATGTAAAGATACCCGCCGCGCAGATAGTGCGTCAGGGCAACGGCTGCGCTGATGAGCAGGCCGATCGCACCTGTGACCGGGAATGCAAAGGACAAGAACCAGTGCCCGCCGGTGGCAAAGTTGATATAGAGCAGGTACAGTCCCACCGCGATGAAATCGACCGGCACAAATATGACGGGATTGGGCCGCCGGAACCACATGGGCAGCAGGATAACGATATACAGCAGCGCAATCGCTCCCGCCGCATAGCCGGACCAGACAAGCGTTCCGTTGATGCGCCAGTCGCACAGCAGACACAAAAGTGCGGGCAGAAGCGCCGCGATGGTCAGCACGAACAGGACGCCGGAACGGTTCACGTCCTCGGGCCGGATGCGTTTGTCCGGCGGAAAGGGCGGCTCGGAAAGATTGCGCGGAATATCAGGATGGAACACCGGCGTCCCGCACAGAGGACATTTTTTCTCGCTGTCGGCGAGTTCAACGCCGCATTTGACACAATACATGTTTCACAGCCTCCTATTCATGCCCAACGCTGGTTGCTCTCGACCTTGACGGGCAGCCCCAGCGTGTGCAGCACACGGTAAAAATGAGATTCCAGCTCCGGCTCGCGGATGTTCCGGATCATGTTGATATACATGGTGCCGTTCCAGCTGACGACGCCGCAGTTGTGCGGAGCTTTGGCCTGCACGCCGATGATGAAGTCCATCCGCGCAACATACGGAGCCATTTCCTCCGGCAGTCTGACAAGACCGAGGTTGGACAGGCACAGGCAGGATTTGCACTCGCCGACCAGATCGAACACGGCCTTCATGGCGATATTTTTCACGAACAGCGGCATGACGCGCAGCACAGCGGAGCGTTCGCTCGCCACGTTCGTCGCGATCTTCGCCGCCATCATCCGGGGATCGTTTTCCAGACCCATCCGGTAATGAACGATCCGGCAGATCTCCGCAAGAGAATAGTCGCCCAGGCGCGGATCGATCTCCGGCGTGACATAGGATGCAAAGTTCCGCATCGTCCGGCTCGGGAACAGGCCGCGCAGATTGACCGGCAGCAGGACCTTGACAGGCTTGCGCCGCATACGGCGCGGAACCTTTTCATTCTGCAGGTCGCTGATGGCCTTCATCATGACGGCGGCAATGAACTCTGTCACGCTGACGCCGAATTCCTTCGCCTTTTCCTTGACAGCGGGGACGGGCAGCATGAGCGTGGTGAGGTTCAAAAAGCCGTCCGGCTCCGGCGTTCCGCTCATGTGGTAGGCGGTCTGCTCGGCGCGGCTGGCGGTGATGTCGCCCGCGTAGCGCAGGAAGCTGTCCTCCAGCTCCTCCGGGTCAGGATCCTCCAAGCGGCCCAAAACGCCGTTTTCGGCGGGGATATTGATCTTGTATTTCTGGCACAGGTATTCCGCAACCAGCGTTTTGAGGAAGATCAGACCGCCCGTGCCGTCCGTGACTGCGTGGAAGAACTCTACGGCGATACGGCTGCCGTAGACCAGCACACGGAAGGCGCATTTGCGCACGTCGTCAAACGGGACGTGGACAAGCGGATAGCTCTTGTCTTCTTCAATCGCGGGAGCCTTCGTGATCTCCTCGAGATAGTACCAGAACACGCCCCGGCGCAGGCGGACGGCGATGGACGGGAAGCGCCGCACCGTCACGTCCAGCGCGGCGCGCAGCACGTTCAGATCGACCTCCTCCGTCAGCGTGGCGGACAGGCGGAAATAATTCGTCCAGTTCCGGCGCTTGGCCGCCGGGTAAATTTTCGCGGCGTTGTCCAGCCGCATCCAGCGCAGCTTGCGCACCGGAGAGAGCACACGCGTCATGAACCGTCCGATGGTGTCAAAATCGGACATATTTTCATTCAGATAATACAGCACATATGCGTGCCAGCGCTCCGGTGCAATAACGATCTGGCTCTTGCAGCCGGAATCGAGCAGCTTTTTATGGAGCATCCGCGTATCGTCGAGCATGACCTCGTCCCCGCCGACGAACAGCAGCGACGGCGGCAAGCCCGTCAGATCGCCGAACAGCGGCGAGCAGAGGGGATCTTTCGGGTCGTCGGTATAGCAGGCGGCATAGAATTGCAGCAGCTCCGGCGTCATGGAGGGGTCGATGTCGCGGTTGTCGATATAGGACTGGCCGGAGCCGGTCAGGTCGGTCCACGGCGAAATGCCGATCAGGCCGCACGGAAGCGGCAGGCGCAGCTCCTTGAGGCGCAGGCAGAGGGCGTAAATGAGTCCGCCGCCGGCGGACTCGCCGCAGAGCAGGATCTGGCTGGCGGGATAGCCCTTGGAGAGCAGATACTGATAGCTCACGACCGCGTCGTCCAGCGCAGCCGGAAAGCGGTCCTCCGGGGCCAGACGGTAGGCTGCGCAGAACACGCGCACACCGCACTCGTCTGAAAGCGTGGCCGCGAAGCCCTTGGCATAGTCCAGATTGCCGCAGGTGTAGCCGCCGCCGTGCAGATAGAGCACAACGCCCTGCCGCCGCTCGTCCTTGGGCATGATCCACGCGCCCTGAAACGGGCCGAAGTCATGGTCGCGGACGATCACGTCGCGCCGGTGGATGGCCTCCATCAGCTCGCCGAGCTTGTCCTGTCCCTTCCGGGTGATCTCCAGAGAGCAGTTGGCGACAAAGGGTTTAAAGAAATTGAGCTGTGCGCGCACCAGCTTCGCAGGCAGACCCATAGATACCGTTCCTTTCAGAAAAGCGTTTCAATCAATTCGTATAGTATAGCATTGACCGGAATTTTTGTAAATACACGAAAATGCGCCGGAAGGGATTTTCCTTCCGGCGCGTCAGCCATTGAGGTACAGAGGTTACAGGGAAAAATCTGCGTCGTCGTGGGTGTGCTTGGGGGCGGCGGGGCGGCCGGGGATGCGGCGGAGGGGGTCGTAGCGGAAGCGGCGGCAGCGGTGGTCGCTGGGGACGATGCCGCAGAACTGGCAGACCATCGTTTCATCGTCAATTTTCCCCGCGAACTGGCAATAGGTACAGTAGCGGTCGATCTTCTTTCGGAACAGCATGGGGCAGCAGCCTTTCTTTGATGTTTGCCCCCATTATACACGCTTTCCGTGCAAATTGCTATGGTACTTTTTGCGAAAAAGCAGCAGGCTCACCGAGCACAGCAGCAAAGACGCCGCTCCCGCCGTTTCCGGGCCTTGCGTACCGGAAAAGGCGGCGGCGGGCCAGCTTTCCGCGTGCAGCAGCGGCGCGGCGATGAGCGTAAGCGTGCAGGAAAGCACGGCCTGAAGCGCCTTGCACGGCAGGAGCAGCCTCCCGGTCAGGCCGTGCTCCTGCACAGCGGCGCGGCTCTGCGCCAGAACGCTTACGCCGCCGAAGGACAAAAGCGCCGACGCGATGCACAGCTTCCATTGAAGCGCAAGTGCGCAGTCCGCCAGCGCCGCGCAGCCCGCGGACAGCTCCAGCGATCCGAGAACCAGCGGCAGCGCCTCCGGCGGCAGAAAGCGGCCCGCGGCAAGCAGAAAATAGCAGGAGAGCACGGAAAAAACCGTGATAAACATACAGATCTGGATCGCGCTCATCCCCGCGCGGCGCACCGATTCGGAAAAGGCTGCGGCAAAGGATTCCGGCTGCGGCGGCTTCGCGACGGCTTTGGCGGGCGCGTACTGTTTTTTCGCAGTCAGACGGCAGACGAGCACGGCGGAGACGATCTGCACCGCGTACAAAAATGCGCCTGCCGCCGCGCTTTTGAAGACCGCGCCGCCGAGTACGCCGAAGATGAACGACGGCCCCGCCTGATTGCAGACGGCAAGCGCGCGCTCCGCATTCGCTCCGGACAGCTCTCCTCGCGCGTAAAGCGTACCCGCCGCCTGCGCGCCGGCCGGATAGCCGCCGAGAAGCCCCAGCAGAAACGCGCTGCCCGCTGCGGGCGGCAGGCGCAGGAGCTTTGCCGCCGCGCCTCCGAACCGCGCGGAGAGCCGTGCGGAATAGCCAAGCAGCAGGAACAGATTGCTGCACACAAAAAACGGAAACAGCGACGGCAGGATCACCCGCCCGCAGAGCGTGAGCGCGCTGCGCACGCCGTCCGCTGCAGCCTGCGGCAGCGCGATGAGCAGAACGAACGCCGCAAGAAGCGCAAGCGCCTGGAATAGCTTTTTCATGCCTCTCCCCTCCTCTGGATAAAAACCTATGCAGCGGTGGAAAGAATTAGTCTTTTGGGCATAAGCATATAGCAAACGAAAAACAGGAGGCGCTGCTGGTTGAAAAAACTGCGTTCGTATCTGGCCGCTGCATCTGTGCGGCTGGGGCTGCCGATGGATATTGCCGCGGGGCTGCCGCATCTGGAGGTCAACGGGTTCCGGGAGTGCTCGGTCGACCGGCACACCGGGATTCTGGAATATAACCGGGAGCGGATCGTGATCGGGCTGAACATCGGGAGCCTGACCGTCGTGGGAAGCGGGCTGGAGATCCGGCAGATGCACCGGGAACGGCTGACGATCATCGGGCAGATCGACTGTCTGACCTACGGTGAGGGAGGTCTGCGCGGATGTGGCGGGTGATCTGGTTTTTTCTCGGCGTGTCTCGGCTGTCCATCACGGGAGCAAGCCCGGAATGGTGTATGCAGCGGCTGGCAAAGGCGCGCATCGCATTCCATTTCTGCACAAAACCGGACGACTTTACCGCCGAGGTCTGGATCCTGCGACGGGACGAGGCGCGCGCGGCGCAGCTCGTGCGCATGGGCGGGTGCGACTGTGCGGTCATAGAGCGCGGCGGCTTTTCCACCGTGTTCGGCGGGCTGCGGAAGCGGCCCGCGCTGCTTATTCTGCTGGCAGCGGCTATCGCAGCGGGGATCGTTGTGCCGAAATATGTCTTTTTCTACGAAGTCGAGGGAAACGAGGCTGTCCCGAGTGCGCAGATCCTGCGGGAGCTGCGGGAGCTTGGCGTGGGGTTCGGGACATATGGGCCGTCGATCAAGCCGCAGGAGCTGAAGAACCAGATGCTGCTTCGCATTCCGAAGCTGCAGTGGCTGACGGTGCAGCAGAGCGGTATGTGTGCGCGCGTGGTCGTGCGGGAACGGCCAGACAAGGCTCCGGTGCTCGACCGAAAAGTGCCGACAGATGTAATCGCCTCGCGTGCGGGCGTCTTAACGCGCGTGGAGGCTGTGGCCGGGAACTGTCTCTGCGCGCCGGGGCAGGCTGTTGCGGGCGGAGAGCTGCTGGTATCGGCGTACACAGACTTCGGGTTTAAAACGCAGGTGACAGCGGCGCGGGCGGAGATCTACGCCGAGACGGTCCGGCAGGCCGTGTGCGTCCTACCGGAGGCGGAGCAGATCAAGACGAACCGCACGGCTCCGCGCTATGCGGTCAGTCTGCTTGTCGGACGGCGGCGAATTTCGCTTTTCGGCGCGGACGTACCGGAAGGATTTTACGAAAAAGAGACAAAAACGCGGGTTCTGACGCTCCCCGGCGGGTTTTCTTTGCCTTTGGGGATTGCAATTACAAGAATTTGTGAGTATGATACAAGAGAAGAAACATTGCGGGCGCAGGACGCGGAAGGCAGGCTTCTGGAGCTGGTGCAGGCGGATGCCATGCGTGATATGATCGCCGGAAGCATCAGGAGCAGCTCTGTCCGGACGGAGCAGTCCGGCGGGTGTATCCGGCTGTTTGCCAGTCTGCGGTGCGAGGAAATGATCGCGCGTATGCGGCCCGCAAGCCTAAAGGAAGCGATTGAATGACAGAACGAACCATCAATGCAGAACGTGTCGAGCAGCTGATCGACGTTTTCGGCTCCTTCGACGAAAATGTGCGCCGGATCGAAGACGCCTTCGGCGTCAAGATCACGAACCGCAACAACGAGCTGAAGGTCACGGGCGACGAGGAGGCTGCAGACAAGGGGTGCCGCGCAATTGAAGCGCTGCTGGCGCTGTCAGCCAAGGGTGAGGAGATCGACGAACAGAAGGTGCGCTATCTCATCAATCTCGTCAACACCGGAAACGAGGATCAGGTCAGCAAAATGGCCAAGGACGTCGTCTGCGTGACGGCCAAGGGGCGGCCCGTCAAGGCCAAGACCATCGGCCAGCAGAATTATCTCAAGGCCATTGAGAAAAACACCATCACCATTGGCGTCGGCCCCGCCGGTACGGGCAAGACGTATCTGGCCGTGGCGGAGGCAGTCGCGGCGTTCCGCGCAAAAACCGTCAACCGCATTATTCTGACGCGGCCCGCCGTGGAGGCTGGCGAACGGCTTGGCTTCCTGCCGGGCGATCTGCAGAACAAGGTAGACCCCTATCTGCGGCCATTATATGACGCGCTGTTCGATATGCTGGGGCCGGAGACGTATGGAAAGTATCTTGAGCGCGGAAATATCGAGGTCGCGCCGCTGGCCTATATGCGCGGGCGGACGCTGGACGACAGCTTTATCATTCTCGACGAAGCGCAGAACACCACGCGGGAGCAGATGAAGATGTTCCTGACGCGCCTCGGCTTCGGCTCGAAAATCGTCATTACAGGCGATATCACGCAGATCGATCTGCCGGGCGACAAGGTCAGCGGTCTGAAGGAGGCCATCCGCGTGCTGGACGGGGTCGAGGATATCCAGATCTGCCGTCTTACGCCTGCGGATGTGGTGCGGCACGTGCTGGTGCAGCGCATCGTTGCGGCCTATGACAAATATGAAAAGAACCGGCTGCCGGACGAACGCGCCCGGACATTTACAAAGAAGCCGGACTGGAAGAGGGAAAAGAAATGAAGCATCGCATTGTCATCCGCTGCGAAGGCCGCAGTCTGCGCGATTTCGCGCTCAAGCAGCAGATCTCCAAATGTATCACCGCCGCGCTGGCCCATCAGGGCGTCAACACCCCATGTGAGATCAACGTCCTTGTGACGGACGACGAGGGCATCCGCGCCATCAACAACGCATACCGCAAGATCGACAAGGCGACGGACGTGCTGTCGTTCCCGATGTTCGAACTGACGGCGGGGCAGCTTCCCGCGTCGTGGGAAGCATATAAAGACCCGGACACCGGGCTTGTGCCGCTGGGCGACATGGCCATCAGTCTCGAACGGGCCAGACAGCAGGCCGCTGAGTTCGGCCACAGCGCCCGGCGCGAGGTCGGGTATCTGACCATCCACTCCATTCTGCATCTGCTGGGCTACGACCATGTGGACGAAGGGCCGATGAAAAAGCAGATGCGTGCCGCCGAAGAGGCCATTCTGGCCGAAATTGAACTGCCGAGATGATGGAGCAGAATCTTTTTATCCGCCGCGCTGCAGTCACGGATGCGGAGTTGCTTGCCGAGACCCGGCGCAGCGCATGGGACGCGACGTATCGTGGAATCTATCCGGATGCATGGATCGACGAATATGATCTTGCTGAACAGACGCAGCGGGAACGGGCGAGGCTGGAGCAGACAGATTATATGGCATATCTGGTCATGGACGGCGGCCAGTGTGCAGGGTATTTCAGCTATGGCGCGGCAAGCCACGGTGGCTATAAGGACTTTTCTTTTTGCCTCAATTCTCTGTACCTGCTGCCGCCGTACCAGCATATGGGCCTGGGTCGACGCATCTTTGCACAGGTGCGTCAGGCCGCGCGGGAACGGAAACTGGACAGTTTTTTCTGCGGCTGCAATGTACATAATCTGCCCGCACGGCGCTTTTATGAAAAAATGGGCGGCGTGGTCGGAGAAATTGATGACGGACATGAGAATCTGGCCGAGGACCAGATGTATTTTGAATTTTGCACAGGAGAACAGATATGAAAACCAAAACCGCGATGATCACGATCGCCGGGCGGCCGAATGTCGGCAAGTCCACGCTTGCCAACGCGCTCGTCGGCGAGAAGATCGCCATCGTATCCCATAAGCCTCAGACCACACGCAACCGCATCTGCGCCATTGTTGACCGCGGCGATACACAACTGGTGTTTATCGACACGCCGGGCTTCCATCGACCGCGCACGAAGCTGGGCGATTATATGGTGAACATTGTAAATCAATCGGTTGCTGACGTCGATGCCGTTATTCTGCTCGTCGAGCCGATTGCAAACGTCGGCGAGCAGGAGCTGGCCCTGATCGAGCAGTGCAAGGCCGCCGGTGCGCCGACCATCCTCGTCATCAATAAGATCGACACGGTCAAGAAGGAGGAGCTGCTGAACGTCATCGCGACCTACGCTGCGGCGCACGAGTTCGAGGCGGTCGTGCCCATCTCCGCGCGCACGGGCGAGGGTCTGGACGACCTGCTGGGCGAGCTTTCGAAGTACGCCATCGAGGGCCCGCAGCTGTTCCCGGAGGATATGGTCTCCGACCAGCCGGAGCGACAGCTCGTCGCGGAGATCATCCGCGAGAAGATGCTCCGTCTGCTCGACCGCGAGGTACCGCACGGCGTAGCTGTCGGCATCGAGCGCTGGCACGAGCGCGAGGACGGTCTCGTCGAGATCAACGCAGTCATCTACTGCGAAAAGGCGAGCCACAAAGGCATCATCATCGGCAAACAGGGCGCGATGCTGCGCGAGATTGGCAAGCAGGCGCGCGGCGACATCGAGCGCATGCTCGACGCAAAGGTCTATCTCGAGCTGTGGGTCAAGGTCAAGGAGGGCTGGCGCAACAACCAGTATCAGATGCGCAACTTCGGCTACGAGGAGCAGTAACCCGTGGCAGAGGTGAAGCTGCGTGCGCTCGTGCTGCGCGAGGTGGACTTCGGAGACTGGGACAGGTATCTAACTGTGCTCGCGGAGGACGGCCGCAGGGTGGAAATCCTCTGCAAGAACGCGCGGCGCGGCAAAAAGACAAACCCGGCGGCGCGGCAGCTGTGCTTTTCCGAGGTTATCCTTGCGGAGCGAGGAGAGAAGTACGCCCTGCGCGAGGCCGACCTCGTGCACTCGTTCTTTGTCCTTGCCGAGGACATTGAGCGCTACGCGCTGGCCTGCTACCTGTTTATATTACACGATGAAGCAGTGGGGGCAGAAGCCGGAGGAGATCAGCCCGGAGGTCACAGGGCGTGTCCCGGTGTTAATCTCCTATGATAACCGATATTTTCAGGATAAATATCAGGGAGTGCCGGCGAACGGATTTACGGAAATGTTTGAGAAGATGCTTTCCCATCCGGGGATCACGGTGGAGTGCGGCACGGACTGCTTAAGCCGCATGCGCTTTGCGGGCAATGAGATTTATTTTGACGGTGAAAAATTCGACGGCGACGTTATCTACACCGGTGCGCTGGACGAACTGTTTGCATGCAGGTATGGAAGACTGCCGTACCGTTCGCTGGATTTCCGGTTTGAGCATTACGACGGAGCGTCTTATCAGGGACACAGTGTGGTAAATTATACGGTCAGTGAAGATTTCACCCGTATTACCGAGTTCAAATATCTGACCGGACAGCAGGCAGAGGGAACTACGAT
>ENA-USUJ01002583-USUJ01002583.1-human-gut-metagenome-genome-assembly--contig:-NODE-2583-length-13478-cov-4.855533_pt1 | contig 13478 bp, 12 predicted proteins | sample MGYA00250061_ERZ773398 | MGnify/ENA primary metagenome ERZ773398 (study PRJEB29103, sample SAMN06111992) | human gut metagenome | biome: human gut; feature: ankylosing spondylitis patient; material... | reverse complement strand
GGACGGGGGACGGGCCATGCCGGGGCGGACCTATCCCGAGGCCATTTCCTCCGGCGACTATGACCGCTCCGTCCCTCTGCCGTAGAAGATGCGGCCGGTGATCCGGAACGGAAAGTATGTGTACAACTTCTATTCCCTGTCCCGGAACACCCTGGAGCAGATGGGCAACGACTATGCGGCGTTCTATATGGACTTCGTGGACGCCTTCCTGTCCTACAAGACCAGCTGCCCCTGCCCGGAGAAGTTCTATGCGAATCTGTTTACCTCCATCATGTTCTATGAGTCGGGAGGCCCGCCAGAAAGTTCATCTCCGCCAAGCCCATGATCTGCAGACGCAGCTTATCAAAATAATCATAGTAACCCGCCAGGAACAGGCCCGGACGGTTGACCTCTGCAATTTCAACACTGATGTTTTCCAGATCCTGCGGCGTGTAAACCACGTCCATACTGACTTTCTCCGTCAGCTTTTTGAGCGAAACGGTGAAGTTCCCCATCGTTTTTCCTCCTGTAGGCTCTTTTCATCTGATGCACTGGTTCAAAATGGGGGGCATCGCACCCCATCTTGTCTGTCAAAAACAACATTGGTGCATCTAAAAGCGAAACAATCCATCTGTCCAATAAGTGGAAGGCATAATAATGCATAATATAGTATGCTTACGAGAGTTCTAGTACACTATATTATAGCAAACCAGCATAAAAAATAAAAGACCCCTGACAACCTTTCTAAGTGCGGATCACATCGCTGGCCCGTAAGCGCGGGTAAATCTTGGAGTTACAACATCCCATTTTCTTCTGCTTCCCGCTCCATCAAAAATCCCGAGAATCTTTTCCCGAATTGCTTCATTTGCTTGCATCCGCTGCCGATTCCTTTATAATAAAGGTAGGCACCTCACGGATGTGTTGTATCCTTTACATGAGTTTTACATTTGGCTGATTTCCGATTTTACATTTCATCTTTATACTCATAGTGTAGGAAAATAACACGTCAAATCAAAGTGAGGAAACACGAAATGACTATTTTCAATGTCTTTTCCTTGTTCGGCGGCCTGGCCCTGTTCTTGTTCGGCATGGACATTATGGGCAAGGCGCTGGAGAAGCAGGCAGGCGGCCAGCTGCAGAAGATCCTGAGCAAGCTGACCGATAGCCCCATCAAGGGATTTTTCCTGGGCCTGTGCGTAACCGCGATCATTCAGTCTTCCAGTGCCACCACCGTTATGGTGGTCGGCTTTGTCAACAGCGGCATCATGGAGCTGCACCAGGCCATTGGCGTGATCATGGGCAGCAACGTGGGCACCACTGTTACCAGCTGGATTTTAAGCCTTTCCGGCCTGCAGGGCGACAGCCTGCTCATCCAGATGCTCAAACCCACTTCGTTCAGTCCGGTGCTGGCATTTATCGGCATCCTGCTGTATATGGGCAAAAACGAAAAGCGCAAGGGCATTGGCACCATCATGATCGGCTTTGCCATCCTGATGACCGGCATGACCACGATGTCCAACGCGGTGGCTCCCCTGCAGGACGAAGCCTGGTTCACCAACCTCTTTGTCCGCTTCTCCAACCCCATTCTGGGCGTGCTGGTGGGTGCCATTGTTACCGGTGTCATCCAGTCCTCCAGTGCCAGTGTCGGCATCCTGCAGGCCTTGAGCGCCACGGGCGTTATCACTTACGGCAGTGCCATCCCCATCATCATGGGCCAGAATATTGGTACTTGCGTCACTGCACTGCTCTCCTCGGTGGGTGCCAACAAGAATGCCCGCCGGGCTGCTATGGTCCATCTGTACTTCAACATCATCGGCGTCATGCTGTTCCTGATCATTTTCTATGGTTTGAACAGCGTGCTGCACTTCACTTTTGTCAATGACACCATCGCGGCCTGGGGCATTGCCGTGGTCCACTCCACGTTCAACATTGCTGCCACTGTGGTTCTGCTCCCCTTTGCAGGTCTGCTTGAAAAGCTGGCCATCCTGACCATCCCGGACGACACTCAGAAAGAGAGCTTTGCCCTGCTGGATGAGCGTCTGCTCAATACGCCTGCCATGGCTGTGGAGCGTGCCCGTGCCGCAACCGCCGAGATGGCTGAGCTTGCCCGCGTGGGTGTGTTCCAGGCCATGAGCCTGACGCACAAATGGGACGACACTCTGGCCGAAAAGGTCAAAGAGGAAGAAAGCAAAGTTGATAAGTATGAGGACGCCCTCGGCACTTACCTGGTCAAGCTTTCCGGCCGGGAGCTGAACCACGCTGACAGCCAGAGCGTCAACACCCTGCTCCACACCATCAGCGATTTTGAGCGCATCAGCGACCATTCGGTCAACCTGCTCAAATCTGCCGATGAGATGCACACCAAGAACGTACAGTTCTCCCAGGATGCCCAGGAAGAGCTGCAGGTGCTGGAAGACGCTGTGCAGGACACGCTGAACCGCACCACGGAAGCTTTCCGCAAGGGCGACCTGCATCTGGCCAGTAAGGTCGAGCCGTTGGAGCAGGTGGTGGATGAGCTGGTGCGTGCCATCAAGGCCCGCCATATTGCCCGCCTGCAGGCCGGCAGCTGCTCCATTGAATACGGTTTTGTGCTGGATGATCTGCTGACCAACTATGAGCGTGTCTGCGACCACTGCAGTAATGTGGCCGTGGCACAGATCGAGGTCGCGCAGGACAGCTTTGATACCCACGCATACCTCAACGACCTGCGCAGCGGCAACGCTGCCAAGGAGAGCGAAGTGTTCCAGCGCCGTCTGGACCGCTACCGCGAGCGTTACATTTTCCCGGAAAATGAAACCACCCCAACGGAGGAAAAACAGGGATGATCTATATTGTAGAGGACGATGCCGCCATCCGCGAGCTGGAACAGTATGCACTGCAGTCCAGTGGCTATCAGGTCAACAGCTTCCCCGCGTCAGAGCCGTTCTGGCAGGCAATGCGCACGGCGGAGCCGGAGCTAGTGATCCTGGATGTGATGCTGCCGGGCGAAGATGGCTTTTCCATCCTGAAAAAGCTGCGCAACACCCCCTCCCTGCGGAGGCTGCCCATCATCATGGTCACGGCCAAATCCAGTGAGCTGGACACCGTGCGCGGGCTGGATTGCGGTGCGGACGATTATATCACCAAGCCTTTTGGCATCATGGAGTTCCTGAGCCGGGTGCGGGCAGCCCTCCGCCGCTCGGAGCCCGAGACTCATACCAGCGTCTACAGCTTCCATGAGATCCTGCTGGACAACGCCCGCCACAGCGTGACGGTCAGCGGCGTCAATGTAGACCTGACCTACAAGGAGTACAGCCTGCTGCGGCTTCTGCTGGAGCACACCAACCTGGTCGTGACCCGTGAGACCATCCTGCAGGTGGTCTGGGGCACGGACATTTCGGTGGAGAGCCGCACCGTGGATATGCACATCCGCACCCTGCGCAAAAAGCTGGGCGACGCGGGCAAATACATCTGTACTGTCCGCAAGGTGGGCTACAAGCTGGCGGACAGTGAGGAGGAACCCGAAGAATGAAACCACGCAGTATGGAAGAAAAAATCGGCTATCGGCTGTTCCTGATGGGATTTGTGGGCCTGTTATGCACGGCAGCACTCTGTATTTTTGTATTCCATAAGGCGTTCCGCACACAGGTTTGGACGGCAATGGAGCACGAAGCGGATCTGGTATCCGCCGGGTATCGTCTTTCCGGTGACCCGCGGCAGCTCAGTGCATACAGCACCAGCAGCCTGCGCATCACGCTCATTGACCCGGACGGCAATGTTCTGTTTGAATCCGCCACGGCACAGCCGCTGGAAAATCATCTCACCCGCCCGGAGATCCAGCAGGCCATGCAAAGCGGGGTCGGGCGCGACTGCCGCGATTCCCAGACCACCGGATATGAAACCTATTACTACGCTCTCCTGCTCCCCAGCGGCGAGATCCTGCGCGTAGCTCAGGATTCTGAGACGACCTGGTCTATCTACGATGATGCCATCCCCGCCATCATCCTGAGCTGTGTGCTGATGATGGCCGCGGCTGCACTCATGGCCGGGCTGCTGACCAAAAGCCTTGTGCAGCCGGTGCTGAAGATGACGGATGATCTTGACCGCATCCAGGACAATGTGCCCTACAAAGAGCTCATTCCTTTTGCAGAGAGCATCCATTCGGACCGCCTGCTGCGGGAGAACAATGAAAAAATGCGGCAGGAGTTTACGGCCAATGTCAGTCATGAGCTCAAAACGCCGCTTACCAGCATCTCCGGCTATGCAGAGCTCATTGAAACAGGCATTGCACAGCCCAAAGACATCCCGGATTTTGCCCGGAAGATCCATGTGGAAGCATCCCGGATGATTCAGCTGGTCAACGATATCTTGCAGCTGTCCAATCTGGACAATGTCAGTGAGGCCGGTACGCCCCTCACGATGGAGACGGTTGATCTGCTGGAGGTCGCCAGAGAGTGCGTGGAGCGGCAAAAAGTCAACGCCAAGCGTTCCTTTATCTCCCTCACCTACCTGGGCGAGAGCGCTCCCGTGCTGGGCAGCCGCAGCCTGATGGACGAGCTTTGCCAGAACCTGTGCGACAACGCCATCCGCTACAACCGCCCCGGCGGCAAAGTCCAGATCATTACCGCCTGTACCCGGGACGGCCACTGCTCCCTCACCGTGAAAGACAACGGCATCGGCATCCCGAAAGAAGCACAATCCAGTGTGTTTGAGCGCTTTTACCGGGTGGATAAGAGCCGGAGCAAAGCCACCGGCGGCACCGGCCTGGGGCTGGCCATCGTCAAGCACATTGCCCGGATCCACAACGCCCGCATCAAGCTGGAAAGCGAGATCGGCGAGGGCACGACCATCACCGTGCTGTTTGAGACGGCACATTAAAATTCATCCCAGAAACATTACGTCTGCCTGCACTGCCGGGCAGGCGTTTTTTGCTGTCAGAAACGCTGTTTTTCGTCCATCCCGCAGGGCGCGCACGCTCCCCAGCGAGAGGATATCCGCCCCGGCATCCCAGCAGCGCTGGACGGTCTCAACGCATAGTGTTTCCAGTTTCCGGCACTGCATTTCTGTAGGCGTGGCAGATGCCGCTTTTTTCTGGAATGTCAGCTGGACGGTAAAGCCATCCCCTGCTGCCTGCACCCCCAGCACACTGCGGCGGATAGCGATGGGCGTTTCCTCCACTATAAACGTATGCTCCTGCCCATATTCCAGCAGCACACGGGCCATCTCGGTTTCTTCTTCAGTCAGGCTGAAGGTGCCAGTCTCCGTCAGCAGCAGCGCTTCTTTTTGGAGCGTTATGCTCCCCTCTTTCAGCTGTACCACCGGGAGCAGCAGTCCTTTCCCCCGCTCATACAGGTGTGGTGCACGCTCTGCCGTATCCTTGGCGCATTGGAGCAGCTGCTCCGGAAAACGCTCTTCCTCTTCTGCCCGGGCCAGAAGCTCCTCACAGCCGGGCGTCACCGCCAGCACCCGGGTGGCCAGCCGGAGGTCCGCCCGTTCACAAAAGAGCGGCTCACAGGCGGAAAGCTCCCCCCGCAGGCTGCCGGTATTCAAAAACAGATACTCACACAGGCGGTAGCTGGGCCGCTGAGGCAGATGCTCCTCCGCCGCAAAGAGGGCCTGCTCCAGCGTTTTGCCGGTCCCGGCACAAAGCTGCACGGAAGCAGCCGCATCCGAGGAGTCAGCCGCAGCCTCCGGGAATTGATAGAGCAGTGCCACATTCCACTGCTCAGGTGTCTGTTCCAGCAGCAGCGCCCGGACAATGCTTTTTTCGGTGTTTTCACTCCGCAGGAAAACGCCGCACCAGCAGAGCAGCAACCCCAGCAGCAAAAGCCGCAGTGTGGCCCGGCGACTCATGGGCTTACCTCACAGACACTTCGGCCGCGGAACTTCTCCCAGAGCAGCCGGAGGATGTGGGCCAGCACACAGATGCGGAAGAACATTGCGGCCAGCCAGAGAAGCAGAAAAACCGCGTCGAACCGGGAAAAGGCCCCCAGTGTCCAGGAACGCAGCAGCTCATAGCCGGGCAGGCCGCTCCCCTGCCGTGCGCCAAATAAAAGCGCCATTCCAAAGCAGAACGCTGCCTGCACCCCAAAGCTGCCCAGCGGCATCCAGACCGCCTTGCGCCACTGCCGCTGCGGGCAAAGAAAGGTCAGTGCGAAATATTCCGGGTAGAGTATCTGCCCAAAATCTGCCCCTGTAAAACGGTACGATGCCGGAAATAAATTCTGCCAGTGCAGCTGCCCGGCAAGCCCCGCTGCACAGAGCAGAGCCCCCAGCCCTGCCAGCCACCAGAGTACCCGGGAGGAGCGGTCCAACACGGCCTCCGGCAGCGCCCAGCCTGCCCAGAGCAGCAGCGGCAGAACGCTGAGCGCCGCCATGGAAGAAAACTGGCTCCAGCAGACTTCCTGTGCTGTGCGGACAGTTCGTATCAGCTCCACTGCAAACCAGAGTCCGGACACTCCGCAGCCCAGACGGGAGAAGACACCTTTTCCAGAGAAAAGCTCCCGGGCCTGAAACTCCGCTGCCAACAGTGCGGAAAGCAAACAGAGCCCCAGCGCTGCCGGGAGCCCCCACAGGAGAAAACTCCGGGCAGAAAGTTCTTCTGTCTTGAGGAAACTGGACGCCAGGCTGGAAGCAGCCAGTCCTAAAAACAGAGTCTGCGGAGCAAAACCGCCGTTCACTGCAGGTTGATTCATTCCGGTTTCCTCCTTTGCCAGATCGTAAATGGGTTGCGGGACAAGACACGGTAGTTGCGCCGGATGACCCCGTCACTCGAGAATGAGATATCGTTCAGATACGGCACTCCCAACACTGAGACCTGTGTCAGCCCAAAGAGAACAAACAGCCCGGCACTGACCAGCCCCACCGGGCCCGCAAGACCGGCTGCTAACACCACCAGAAGCCGCAGCAGCGTGGCCGGCTCATAAAGAGAGGGCGTAATAAAAATCGCCACGGACGTAATGCCCGCCACCAGCAGCACCGGGGTACTCATCAGGCCTGCAGCAATGGCGGCGTCTCCCACAATGAGCGCCGCCACCAGACTGACCGAGTGCCCCAGTGTTTGGGGCATCCGCAGCCCGGCCTCCCGGATGATCTCTAAGATCAGGATGATCATAACCATTTCGGCAAACAGCGGCAGCGGCGTGGCTTTTTCGGCCGCCTCGATTTTAAAGAGCAATATCGGCGGAAGCAGCTCCGGCAGATACACGGCGGTGCAGACGAAAGCCCCCGGCAGGAAAATGCTCAGGTAGAACGAGATATATTTCAGCACCCGCAGAAAGGATGCAAAATAGGCCGTTCCTGCATAGTCATCCAGGCATTCAAAGTTTTCGCAGAACAGGGTGGGCAGGATCAGCGCTGAGGGGCTGCCATTGACCAGAACAATGATTTTCCCCTCGCAGAGTTTTGCCGCTGCCACGGCCGGGCGCTCGGTATAGCTGACCGGAGAAAACAGCCGGAAGCGGCATGGAAAGAGCCAGGGCACAAAATAGCTGGAATCCAGCAGCAGCTCCGGCTTTGCCTGCGCCAGGATCTTCCGTACCTGCGCAAGCGCTCCGGGACTGACTTTCCCCTTACAGTAGCAAAGCGCGTACTCGGTTTTCATCTCACAGTCCGCCTGCGTTACTTCCTGCACCAGCTGTTCGGTTCGGATGAGCCGCCGCAGCAGGCTCAGGTTGACCCGCAGCAGATCCGCAAACCCCTCCCGGGAGCCCCGGAGATTCCCCTCCCCTGCCGGTTCTTCCACCGAGCGAAACTTGAGGCTCTGGACCGAGAACGCGATGCCCTGTGCACAGCCATCCAGCAGCAGAACGGCCATCCCGGCCGTCAGCCGCCTGGTCAGATCGTCCAGTGTCTCTACGGGGCTGCTCTCCGCCGGGAGGCCGGAATGGTGCAGCAGTAAATCAAAGACGGCACTCCCGCCCGGCGTTTCATCCAGTGCGGGAGTGCGGCGGCTGACAGCGTCCAGCAAAAGCTCCCAGAGCGATTCCAGGCTGGCCATCCCGTCAAAAAGCACCAGCGCCCCGCGGCAGTGGTAAAGCTCGACCTCCTTGGAATAAAAATCCGCCGAGCTGCCAAACATTTCGTTAAGCAGGGCGAGGTTCTCCGTTAGTTTCGGTGAAAGCTGCGGCAAAATACCCCCTCCTTTCTCCAAGCAGTATGCCCCGCCCTGCCAACGATATTCCAAGCCAATGGAGGGCCTCGCCTTGAAACTGTTGATCTTCCGCACCATTTTAATTTATCTCTGCGTGCTGTTTTCCATGCGGCTGATGGGCAAGCGCCAGCTGGGAGAGCTGCAGCCGGAGGAGCTTGTCTCCACCATCCTCATCTCCAATCTGGCCTCCATCTCCATTGAATCCGAAGAAGTGCCTGTTACCGCCAGCCTCATCCCGCTTTTTCTGATCGCCGCGCTGGAACTGCTGGGGTCTGTGCTCAGTTTCCGGAGCCAGTGGTTTTTCAACCTGATGTCCGGGCGGCCCAAGACCGTGATCCTGGATGGGCAAATCGACCAGAACGCTTTACGGATGCTTCGGCTGACTGTGACCGATCTGATGGAAGCCCTGCGCGGAAAGGACATTTTTGACCCCCGGGATGTCTCCTATGCCGTCATTGAGACGAACGGCAATCTTTCCGTCGCCCTGCGGCCGGAACGAGAACCGGCCCGGCTGGCCGATCTGCAGCTGAAGACCACCCAGACCAACGCCACCATCCCCTTTGTCCTGGACGGGCAGGTTCTGGAAGACAACCTCCACTGGTGCGGTAAGAATCATGCCTGGCTGGAACGCACCGCAGAGGCTAACACCGTCCTGATCTCTGAAATTTTACTGCTTGTGGGCAATGAGACGGAGGACTATTTCCTGCTCAAAAAAGAGAGCCGCCACTCCGGCAGCTCCCGCAAAAAGGATGCGTGAGGTCTATGAGACGAATTTACGCTTGTATTGCCATTGTGGCCGTGCTGTTGATGGCAGCTTTTTACAGCAGCTGGAAAGTACAGCACTTTGCCGAGGAGATTTTTTCTGACATTGACACCGCCATGGAAGCCATCCGGGATGAGGATTTCACAACCGCCCGCAAGGCATTGGCCCATGGGGCTGACCTGTGTGACCAGATGCGGATGCACATGAACCACCTGCTCCGCACCGAGGATTTTACAGAGCTGGAAGCCTCCCTCCGCGCGGCAGACGGCCACCTGGAAATGAACGCCGCCGAGGAGGCTTTTGGGGAGCTGCGCCGGGCACAGGTCCAGGTGGAAACGATGGAATGGCTGGCCCAGCGGATCATCTGAACAGGCAAATAAAAAAGCCGTATCGGCTCCGGAACAAATTGTCCGGAAACCGACACGGCTTTTCCTGTATTTGCGTCTTATTTCTTGCGGTCGCCCATCAGTTTTTTCAGTTCATTGAAAAAGCTCTCGACATCCGCAAACTGCTGGTAGACCGAGGCAAAGCGGACATAAGCCACTTCGTCGATCTTTTTCAGTTCCTGCATCGTCAGCTCTCCAATGCGGACGCTGGTCACCTCGCGGTCATAGGAGCTCATCAGGCTCTGCTCAATGCTGCTGACAGCACGCTCCAGCGTCTCGTAACTGACGGGGCGCTTGGCGCAGGCCCGCAGCATGGCATTGAGCAGCTTCTGGCGGTCGAACGGCTCACGGGAGTTGTCTTTTTTGATGACGATGAGGGGCACCGTTTCCACTACCTCATAGGTGGTAAAGCGCATGTGGCAGCGCAGGCATTCCCGGCGGCGGCGAATGCGCTCTCCGTCTTCGGTCGGGCGGGAATCGATCACCTTGGATTCTTCATCCCCGCAATAAGGACATTTCATAGTAGTTCCTCCTGAATTCGGCCTTTTTCGCCGGAAATGGGAAATGGCTGTGGGCCATCAATTCTTGTCCGCCTTTTTGCGCTCGCTCCAGACGACCCATGCGGAAGTGGAAACACAGAGCGAGGTGTACACACCGCTGATCATACCCATCATCAGCGGGAATGCAAAGGTGAAGATGCTGTCCAGGCCATACAGCTTGGAGATGATGCACATAACGCCCAGCGCCATCACCGTTGTCACCGTGGTGATGACGGTACGGCGGGCCGACTGGTTGACGGAGTGGTTGACCAGCTCTTCAAAGGTAGATTTCTTGCCCATCAGGCTGCGGTTTTCGCGGATACGGTCATAGACCACAACGGTATCGTTGATGGAGTAGCCCAGAATGGTGAGCATGGCGGCAATAAAGTTGCCATCCAGCGGGGTGCGCAGGAGCACAAAGGTGCCAAACACCACCATCAGGTCGTTGAGCAGGGCCAGCACGGCCATCATGCCGCCCGTCAGGCCGCCGATCTTCTTGAAGCGGAACGCGATGTACAGCAGGATCAGCACCAGTGCAAACACCACAGCCACCAGACTCTTCTGGAGGAACTTGGTGCCCATTGCCGCGCTCACGTTGCTCAGAGAGAGCTGGGCAAAGGCATTGTCCGGGTACTGCTCGTTCAGAGAATCCAGCAGGTTCTGCACCTCGTCGGTGGTCACGGTCTCGGTGCCGGGCATTGAGATCTTCAGCGTCTGCTCCCCGGTGGCAACGTTCTCGCCGGTCTGCAGGGTCAGATCATTGCTGCCCAGTGCGGCGGAAGCCGTCTTCTGAACAGCAGAGAGGTCAAAGCTGTCCTCGTAGCTCAGGGTGATCATTGCACCGCCCGTGAACTCGGTGTCCAGCCGGACGCCCAGCGCCACGGCGCAGAGGACAATGGCTGCCATCAGGCAGGCGGAAATGGTCAGGAAGCGCTTGCGCAGGGAGACAAAGTTGATGGGCTTCTTCTCTGCCGGTGCGTTTTTGTCTGCACCATACAGCCACGGGTTGCGCAGCGCCTTGATGGACGCGGCGCCACGGATCATCACGCGGGTAGCGAACACGCCAAACACAAAGTTGAGCAGAACGCCTGTGAGCAGCGTGTAGCCAAATGCGTAGATGGTGCCAGCCGTAGAGGGGCCAAAGGCAAAGAACACAAAGTGCAGTGCCTTGGCAAACAGACCATCCGAGGGGCCAAAGGCACCCATCAGCACGATGGCGACGATGACGATGGTCACGTTGCCGTCAATGATGGGAGTCAGGCCGCGGGCAAAACCGCTCTTGAGGGCACCGTCCAGCGATTTGCCGCTGCGCAGTTCCTCCTTGATGCGCTCTGCCGTAATGACATTGGCGTCCACGCCCATGCCGATGGCCAGGATAATGCCCGCGATACCGGGCAGGGTGAGCGTAAAGCTCTCAAACACCGGGAAGTAACCGGAGACAAACGCCAGCGTTGCCGCCACCTGTCCGGCCAGCGCGATGCAGGCCAGGAAGCCCGGCAGACGGTAGAGGGCCGTCATCAGCACCACGATGAGGGCAAAGGCAATAAGGCCTGCCAGCACCATGGCGCTGAGGCTGTTCTCGCCCAAGCTGGGGCTGACGGTAGAATAGCTGTCCACCGTCAGAGCGAAAGGCAGCGAGCCGGAGTTGATCTGGCGGGCCATCTTGACGACATCCTCCTGGGTGAACGGGTTGGATGCCGAGCTGGTGATGATGGCCTGTCCATCGGTGATGGCGGCATTGACGGACGCCGTGCTGACATTCTCATCGTCCAGCCAGATGCTGATGGTGCCGCCGGACTGGTACAGCCGGGTGGTAGCATCGCCAAACGCCTTGGCACCCTCGTCCGTAAACTTGAGCGCGACATAGTATTCCGAGCTGCTGCCGCTGACAGGGCCGTACTGGGCCGCTGCACTCTCCACCATGGAGCCGTCCAGGATGAGCTCGCCGTCGGCACTGCTCCCCTCCCGGAACGTCAGGTAGGCGGTGGTGCCGATTTCCTCAATGGCGGCTTCCGGGTCGAAATTCGTCTCACCGGACTGCCACGGGAACTCGAGGATGAGGCTGTCGGAATTATTATCCACATACAGCTCATAGTCGGTCACGTTGAGGGCCACCAGACGGTTCTCGATGACGAGCTGGGCAGCTTCCAGCTGCTCGTCTGTTGCATCGTAGCCATCTGACGGGACGAATGTCACATTGACACCGCCCTTGATATCCACACCAAAGCGGATGTCCTTTGCGCCTTTGAGGTAGGGAGTGGTCACATCACCATACTTGACCGCGACGCCAAAGAATGCCGTATAGACAAACGCCGCGATCAGCAAAACGGTGACGATCAACTGCCATGCTTTGCCTTTTGTCTTCATAAAAATCGGAAAACCTCCAAATATAATAAATCTCCACTGCGCCGTCCTTGCGGCGGTGCAGGGAGATTTTCAGCACGGGGAAACGGGGTTTATGCCTGCTTCTCTGCCAGCAGCTTTTCTGCTGCAGCCAGGCGGACACAGACACACAGCAGGTCCGAAGCGGTCTCCACCTCGTCCAGGCTGGGATAAGTGGGCGCAATGCGCAGGTGCGAATCATCGGGGTCCTTGTGGTAGGGGTAAGCGGAGCCTGCGCCCGTCAGAGTCAGGCCAGCCTCTTTGCACAGGGCAGCCACCCGCTTGGCGCAGCCGGGCATCACATACAGGCTGATAAAATAGCCGCCCTTGGGATTGGTCCAATGGGCAATGTCGCCGCAAGGAGTCAGCTCCTCATTGAATGCGGTCTTCACCGCATCAAAGCAGGGCACCAGACGGCGGCGATGCTTTGCCATGTGGGCCAGCACGCCCTCCTTGTTCTTCAGGAAGCGGACATGGCGCAGCTGGTTCATCTTATCATAGCTGATGATCATGACCGAGAAGCGCTTGCAGATGTACTTCATCATAGCTTCGCTGCAGGCCAGCGCAGAAACGCCTGCGCCCGGGAAAGTGATCTTGCTGGTAGAGGTGAACATGAAGACGCGGTCCTCAGTGCCGTACTTCTTGCACTCGTTCAGCAGGACAGGAGTCTCGATGATCTCGTCCGTCAGGTGGTGGACGATGTAAGCCTCATCCCAGAAAATTTTGAAGTCGGGAGCAGCGGTCTTCATCTTGGCGAAGCGGTCGATGGTCTCGTCACTGTAGGTGTAGCCGTCGGGGTTGGAATACTGAGGCACGCACCAGATACCCTTGATGGTATCATCCTCAGCTACCAGCTTCTCAACAACGTCCATATCAGGGCCGGTCGGAGTCATGGGAACGCTGATGAGCTCGAAGCCGAATTCCTCGGTGATGGCGAAGTGGCGGTCATAGCCGGGTACCGGGCAGAGGAACTTGCGCTTCTCTACCTGAGACCAGGGGCAGGGAGACTCGGGGAAGCCGAAGCAGTAGCCCATAGAGATGAGGTTGTACATGATCTGCAGGCTGGAGTTGCCGCCCACAAAGACTTCCTCAGGCTTGACACCCATCACGTCGCCAAACAGCTCACGGGCCTCGTGCAGACCCTCAAGGTCGCCGTAGTTGCGGGCATCGGTGCCGGCGTCGGTGGTGTAATCGGTCATCTGCAGCAGACCCATTGCCAGGTCCATCTGGTGAGGGCCGGGCTTGCCGCGGGCCATATTCAGCTTCAGGCCCATTGCCTGAAAGTTTTTGTACTGCTC
>ENA-USUJ01002582-USUJ01002582.1-human-gut-metagenome-genome-assembly--contig:-NODE-2582-length-13479-cov-3.753917_pt1 | contig 13479 bp, 8 predicted proteins | sample MGYA00250061_ERZ773398 | MGnify/ENA primary metagenome ERZ773398 (study PRJEB29103, sample SAMN06111992) | human gut metagenome | biome: human gut; feature: ankylosing spondylitis patient; material... | reverse complement strand
AAATATACCTCCTTGGTTATTAATGCTAAAACAATTGCAATCACTGGCGGAAGAATCGCCCAAAATGTACCTGTCATGTATATTTACTCCTTAATCTTTAATCTCTGTAATAATTGATGAGGCATCCTTTTAAGATGATCTCTCTCTCATCATCTGTTAATTCACCTAGTGTTAATGTGATCTCTTTCATTCCTTCATTTACCACATATGCTGGAATCTTTGTAAGCTTGTCTTCCACTGCTTTGCGGACATCTGGAACAAAAATGTAATCTTTGTTCTTAAATGGAAGTTCTCCTTTATCGATCGTAAATGGAAGCATTCCCCAGTTGATCAGGTTTGAACGGTATCTCTTTGTCGCATATTCATTTGCGATATTTGCCCATCCACCTAATACTTTCTGGCAGGAAGCCGCCTGTTCACGTGCAGAACCATCTCCTGGTTTCACTGCAAAGATCGTGCTTCCGATTCCTAAATTATCCTGAGTTACATCTGCGTAAGATTCTTTGACTGTCTCCAGGATATCTTTAACTTCTGGGAATGCTTCCGCTGCATCTTCTCCAGCTTCGATCGCTTTCTGTGCTTTCTGTACTTCTTTTGCACGTCCTACATATGCCGGATCTTTTCTGGAGAGTGCAAATTCTGCCAGTCCAAGCGGGTTGGAACGGTAAGAAGATGTCTCTCCGGATGGAATCAGCTCGTCGGTTGTCGTAACCGGATCGTGGATCTCGGATACGACTTTCAATACCATATTTTCTGCCAGCGGTGCCATTTCCGGCCAGTCTTTGATGTTCGGACCAAACTGGATCTCCTGATCCGGATCTGCCACGCCCTTGCTGTCGAATACACGGTTTGCGTAAATAGAGCTGTCGAAGTAATATTTTGGATTGCTGAAATCTACGTCCACATCGGTAGCCGCAGTCAGGTATCCTTTGTTTGCTGCAGTAGCTGCGATGGAACGTGCATCCATCAGTGCTACGGAAGAAATCTGGCCATTCTGCAGTTTGCTTCCTTCACGGTTCGGGAAGTTACGTGTAGAGTGACGGATACTCAGGGCATTGTTTGCCGGTGTATCACCTGCTCCGAAACATGGTCCGCAGAATGCTGTCTTCACGATCGCACCTGCTGCCATCAGATCTGCCAGTCTGCCGTTTCTTGCCAGTTCTACATAGATCGGAGTACTTGCCGGGTATACGCTTAACGTAAAGGCATCTGCTCCGATGTTGGAACCTTTCAGGATATCGGCTGCCGCACAGATGTTTTCGAATCCGCCGCCTGCACATCCTGCGATGATTCCCTGCTCTACATAAAGCTTTCCGTCGATCACTTTGTCTTTCAGAGTATATGGAACTTTGCCATCAAGGCTGATCTGTGCTTTTTTCTCAACATCTGCCAAAATATCATCCAGATTTGCTTTCAGTTCATCAATTGTATATGTATTGCTTGGATGGAACGGCATGGCGATCATTGGTCTGATCTCACTCAGATCAATCTCTACACAGCCATCATAGTATGCTGTTTCACCTGGTTTCAGTTCTTTGTAATCTTCACTTCTGCCATGGATCTCATAGAATTCCTGAATCTTCTCATCTGTCTGCCAGATAGAGGAAAGGCAGGTGGTCTCTGTTGTCATTACATCTACGCCAATTCGGAAATCAGCACTTAAATTTGCAACACCGGGTCCTACAAATTCCATAACTTTATTCTTCACATATCCGTTTGCAAAAACCTTGCCGATAATCGCAAGCGCAACGTCCTGAGGACCTACGCCCGGACGAGGAGAACCGGTAAGATAAATGGCAACGACGCCTGGCATATTGATATCATAAGTCTGGGAAAGAAGCTGCTTTACAAGCTCCGGTCCGCCCTCACCCATTGCCATGGTTCCCAGTGCGCCATATCGTGTATGGCTGTCTGAACCGAGGATCATTTTACCGCCTGCTGCAAGCATTTCTCTTGCAAACTGATGGATAACCGCCTGATGGGGCGGTACATATACGCCGCCATATTTCTTGGCACAGGTAAGTCCAAACATATGATCATCTTCATTAATAGTTCCGCCTACTGCACAGAGTGAATTATGGCAGTTTGTCAGTACATATGGCACCGGAAATTTCTCAAGGCCTGAAGCACGTGCAGTCTGGATAATTCCGACAAAAGTGATATCATGAGAAGTCAGTTTATCAAATTTAATCTGAAGTTTCTCCATATTTCCGGAAGTATTGTGTGCTCTCAGAATTGAATAGGCAATTGTACTCTTTGCAGCTTCCTCTTTGGAAACAGGAAAATCTGCCTGATTCTCCGGAACAATCTTCTGACCATTCAGCAAATACACACCGGTATCGTATAATTTCATAATGTCTCCTCCATTCTGTTTTTTTGCATATCACAAATGCAGTTATGGAACTCACCTTATCCACACCAGTCTTCAAATTTCCAGATGAAAACTGATTTTCTCCTGAACCGGCACTTTGACACGCTAATTTATGGAAATTTAGGTTTTATTATAGAATATTCCACCGGAATAATCAAGCCTAAGACTATAAGTATTTTGCTGTTGCTTTTCACTTTCTTTACTTTCCCGCAAAAATCCGCTATACTGGGAATCACTTAGAAAATGAGATTTCTGCCGCCTGTGGCAGTTCTGACAGGGAGGTATTACCGATATGTTCCGTTTATGGGGAAAAATATGGAAAGATAATCATTTACTGAAAGATACTGTAATCTGCGATGACTCCGAAGATACGCGGACCCACAAGATTTTTCGTGGTCTGGAAAGTATCTGTTATGAAATGGATCTGGGAAACCCAATCTGGCTGGAATCTACAGTCAGACATTTTAAGAAACATGGAAAAGCCAGATTTTATCAGGATAATTTTATAGAGCAGATTGATTTTGATTATCTGGAGATCCAGGTAATTGAAGAGGATGACGAATAATAAATTATTCTGTCTTAAAATGTGTACAGGATCAGAAACTTTACATTGCCATATTGTTTCTGATCCTGTGTATCTCATTTGCAGTGAATTTTCATGTCTTTATTTCATAAATTCTCTTATGATTTCTCTCATAATCTCATCTTCCTCGGGTGTAAGCATTCCGCTGAAATGGCTTCCTGCTGCTGCAGTCTGGCGGATACTGTCCGCAATATGTTCAACGATTTCCTCTTTTACAGCTTCGTCAGCCTTCTCCGGCACCGGCACTTCTTCTACCCATGTGCGGGCATGTTCCACATAATCAGAAAAAGAATTCATCAGAAGTTCTTCTCTGTATGTAAAATCCAGCGCCTGTCTCAGCAAAAGCAATGCTGTCGGAATGATCGCAGCCACATAAAGATATGCCAGCGGCATTCCGTCCCATCGTGCATCTTTGGAATACAGAAAAAAAGCCAGTCCAAGAAAGGCGATACAGAAAAGTGACGGATACCAGACAAACCGGTTCATACGGTTCAACAGCCTGTCTCTTGTTTTCCAAAGATTTGTCCATTTCTCTTTGAGATTTGATTTAACCTCTGTATTTTTTCTGATCATTCTTCGGTAGGTAAGATGTGTGGTCAGCATCCCCAGTGCTCCCAGTCCGCCCATTAACATCATGGCATACAGCAGGAAATGCAGTTCCATAACTTTCTCCAGCATAACATCCTCCTCACTTGAACAGATAAAACTATCTGCTTCGCTGCCTGCTCATAAACTGACAGGATTATTATACTGCTGTTTCCGGTATCATGGAACTAAAATCGCTCATCAAATTCTCTCATAAAAAGACAAAAGTGTTTACATATTTTCCAGTTTCGTAACTACCTCTTCAAACTTCATAAAATGGGAAGCTTTCACAAGAATAGTGTCACCATCCTGTACATAACCTTCCAGATGCTCCAGCAGACTTTCTCTGTCCGGCTCATAGATTACTTTCAGGTCCGGATTTGTCCGCTGTGCTCTCTCTGCCATATTTCTGCACAGTTTACCTGTACAGATAAGAACATCAATATCACATTTTCCGGCATGCTCTCCTACTTCCTCATGAAGCTGAACTTCATTCTCTCCAAGTTCACCCATATCGCCAAGGACTGCTATTCTGCGTCCTGCACCATCCTGCAGAACATCCAGAGAGGCTTTCATGGACATGGGATTTGCATTATAGCAGTCATCTACGATCAGAAATTTATCTGTTTCGATCATTCTGAAACGACCGCTGATCGGCTCCAGGCTCTCGATTCCAGCTTTGATCTGCTCAGTTGTAAGTCCATAAATATTTCCAACTGCAGCTGCTGCCAGCGCATTATATACCATATGGCGCCCCGGCATCGGGATATCAACTGTAAATGCAGTATCCCCCAGATGAATGGTGCAGGTCATTCCCTTTAAACCTCTGCTTACAATCTTATCACCGTAAACCTGACATTCATTACTCATTCCGAAAAATACAGGTTTTATCTTTTCATATTCTTTTACTGTGATAAGCTTGTCATCATCGCCATTTAATACAATATGTCCCTCCGGTCTGAGGAATTTAAAAATCTCTGTCTTTGCTTTCAGAACACCATTTCTGTCTCCCAGATTCTCCAGATGGCAGGTACCGATATTCGTGATCACGCAGGTGTCCGGTCTTGCAATCTGCGCAAGTCTGGTCATCTCACCGAAATCACTGATTCCCATTTCCAGAACTGCAATCTCGTCCTCATCACGGAGGCGGAATACAGTCAGCGGAAGTCCCAGCTCATTATTGAAATTTCCCTGGGTTTTCAGTGTGCGGTATTTCTCTTTCAGGACAGAAGCGATCACCTCTTTTGTGCTGGTTTTTCCAACACTTCCTGTAATTCCCACAACCGGAATCTCAAGCTGCTCCAGATAAAACTCCGCAATGTCTTTTACTGCCTGAAGAGAAGATTCTACTGCGATATAAGGAAAATCAGCGTTATCAAGCACCCGTTCCGACAAGGTTGCCAGTGCCCCTGCTTCCATTACCTGTGGGATAAATTTATGGGCATCTACACGTTCCCCCACAATAGGTACAAACAGACATCCTTCTTCTGCTTTTCTGCTGTCTGTGATAACAGACATTACTTCTTCCTGTAATTTATCAGCAGGACCATAATAAGTACCGCCGCATACGCGGGCGATATTTTCAAGAGTTAAGTTTTTCATAATATTTTTTATATCTTCTTTCCTGTTATAGCAATTCTCTTAATAATGCATCTATAACAATTCTATAAATTACTGCAGACACGCTCTATAGTGTGAAATCCTGCGCCGGATATTTTTTCATGGAAACTTCAATCAGTTTCTCACATAAAGTCGGATAGTCGATTCCCAGAACTTTTGCCTCCTGCGGAATCAGACTGGTTGGTGTCATTCCGGGAAGAGTATTTGCTTCCAGACAATACATATCTCCATTCTCCTTCATCATGAAATCAAGACGGCAGTATCCTTCCATAAACAGAGCTTTGGCTCCTGCTTCCGCATAATGCTGCATTTTCTCTGTGAGTTCCGGTGAAATTTCGGCAGGACAGGTCTCAATCGTAGAGCCGGCCTGATATTTATTCTTATAATCATAGAATCCCTGAAGCGGAGCAATTTCGATGATCGGATAAGCTTTTCCGTCCACAACCGCTACTGAAAATTCACGTCCTTTTATATATTCTTCGACCACGACTTCATTTTCATAAGAATAAGCGTCTTTGAGAGCCTGCTCATATTCGGCCTGATCATTCACAATATAAACACCTACACTGGAACCGCCACAGCAGGTTTTTACAACTACAGGAAATTCCATTCCAAGTGCTTTCAGATCTGTGGTCATTTCTTCTTTTACCATAGACACTCCCCGCGGTGTTGGTACATTATTCATCAGGAACATCTGCTTGGTGATTCCCTTATCCATTGCCAGGGCACTGCTTAAATATCCGGTTCCTGTATATTTGATTCCCATCAGGTCAAATGTTGCCTGTACTTTTCCATCTTCTCCGTTCGCACCATGAAGTCCCAGAAAAACAATGTCAGCCGCCTCGCAGAGTTTCAGCACATTTGGTCCGAAGAAGCTTCTTCTCTCTTTTTTCATCTGTTCAATCCTGTCGTTAAATGCTGACATATATTCTGATGCTGCGTCCACATCATACTCTGACGGAAACGGATTCTCCCGATCCACATTCTCAATGCCGCAAAAAATATCCACAAGAATCGCCTGATGTCCTTTCTGTCGTAATGCCTTACATATTCCTGTTCCTGATGTAATGGAGACAGTACGTTCTGTACTTGTTCCCCCCGCTAATACTACAATCTTCATCATTTTTCTCCTTTATTCATAAATAACAATCGGTGTGTTCTTCTCAACATTGCTGAAAATGATCTGCACCTGATCGGATGGTGCACAGATGCTTCCATGTGTGCCTTCAAATTCATAAAGCTGTCCTCCGAAATCCATTCTCCATGGAGCATCACTGATCCCCAGATTTCCATCGAATGGGATCCAGTAATTTACAGCAGAAGGATAGTCCTCTCCGTTCACTGTACATCCGCTCTTCATTTCACCTGTTGTATAACATCCCACAGGAGTTGCACAGTTGGGCACGAATGGATTTCCGGATACGATCTGCGCATCCGCAGTCGGCGTTCCATCTTTATAGAATACCATTCTCTGGGCCGTCAGGTCAATCTCTATATACGTATATCCGATATCATTTGTTTTCCTGACCAGACCTTCATGGGAATAAACAGGTTCTCTGACCTGGGTTTCTCCGTTTTTTATCAGTTCTGTAAGTTCTTTCAGCTCCGCTTTCTGATCGATCTGCCAGCCATAATTCCCTCCGCTGACAGTAATCTCACGACCATCATATGTATTAAATGTTCTCTCTGTTCCAACCGTATCATATTTAGCCGACAGTTCACTGATATATGCTTCTATCTGTTTTTTGTCAAGTGTATAAAGACCGTTTTCATCTGTTGTGAGCCAGTTTTTGATCATATCTCTGTCTACGGTCTCTGTGCAATCGTCAAAATCATAGGTTATCACTACATCCGTAAGTTTGTTTATCAGGTCACAATTCTTCGTCAAAGTTTCATCACTCTGATAAACTTTCGGTTCTTTGTAGCATCCATCTGTTTCCAGATCAACCGGCGTTCGTCCTGTGACAAGAGCATCTATAATATCCTGACTTGTTTTTTCTGGTTTCAGTGCAGTTCCCTCCTGCTCAGGAACAATTACAAACTTATCGTCTTTCTCTTCTATATGAGCATCCGAAGGCTCTGTCATATTCTCCTGTTGCATACATTTCAGTTCGGAAATGGCAGCCTCTGTCTTCTGCTCATCATATTTAATGGAGGAGGACACTTCATAATTCCTGTGCTGATTAAAAGCAAGAAACCATGTAAAACGATCCTGATTTCTGATCAGTTTATCAACACTTCCATCTGAGTCATAGGAAAGTCCCGCCTGTTTTGCTGTGATACTTTCCTGTCCGTTATTTCTGGTGTCAATAGTAAGAACATATGCTCCCACCTTCTGCGTAAGCAATTCTTCTGACTGGGATACTGTCATATAGGAACAGTTGAATCCGTTTACCATTGATCCCGGTAAGAAATGCTCTGTGAAATAGTATACACCATATCCATATACTCCGGCAGTCAGCAGGAGCAAGATTATGATCAGGGTGATCATGATTTTCTTTCTGCTGCTCACGACATCCTCTCCTTTCTTTTTTATAAACAGCAACCGCCCGGCAAGAAGTTATGCCGGGCAGTTTTATTATCACATTATTTATCCAGAAAGTAAATACGATTATTCTCTTTTATGCGTTTTCCAGTAATTTCTCTACACTTGTAAGTTTAACACAGAGTACGAACACTTCTGCTGCTTTTCCAAGATCCTCAGGAGTCGGGAAGCTTGGTGCAATACGGATATTGGAGTCTTTCGGATCTTTTCCATATGGATAAGTTGCACCTGCTCCTGTAAGTACAACACCTGCTTCTTTTGCTTTGGCAACAATAGCTTTTGCACATCCTTCCATTGAATCAAAGGAAATGAAGTATCCACCATGTGGTTTTGTCCACTCGCCGATTCCAAGACCGCCAAGTTCTCTGTCCAGTGTGTTAAGGACCATTTCAAATTTCGGACGGAGAATTGCCGCATGTTTTCTCATGTGTTCATGAAGACCGTCGATATTTTTGAAGAATTTTACATGACGTAACTGGTTTAATTTGTCATGTCCGATTGTCTGGATCTGCATGTAGCTGCGGAAATCTTCCAGGTTTGCTTTGGAAGCTGCAACTGCTGCAATACCGGAACCCGGGAAGCTGACTTTTGATGTTGATGTAAATTTATATACAAGATCAGGATTTCCTGCTTTTGCACATGCTTCAAGGATTTCTACAAGGAAGTCCTGATTGTCATCATAGAGATGATGAATGCTGTATGCGTTATCCCAGTAGATACGGAAATCAGGTGCTGCCGGTTTCAGATGCGCAAAGCGCTCTACTGTTTCTGCTGAATAAGTATATCCCTGTGGGTTGGAGTATTTCGGCACACACCAGATTCCTTTGATGGATGCGTCTTCACTGACAAGCTTCTCTACCATATCCATGTCTGGTCCCTGTGGTGTCATTGGCACGTTGATCATTTCGATTCCGAAGAATTCTGTGATCTTGAAATGGCGGTCATATCCCGGTACAGGACAGAGGAATTTTACCTTATCAAGTTTGCACCATGGGGTATTTCCCATTACACCCTGTGTCATAGAACGTGCAATGCTGTCAAACATAACGTTTAAGCTTGAATTTCCGTAGATGATGATGTGGTCCGGATCTACTTCGGACATTTCTCCAAGGAGGCGTTTAGCTTCCGGGATTCCGTCGATAACACCGTAGTTACGGCAGTCTACTCCTGTTTCGCACTTGAGGTCTGAATCGCTGCTTAATACGTTCATTAATCCCATTGAGAGATTGAGCTGGTCTGCTGACGGTTTTCCACGTGACATATCGAGAGCTAAGCCCTTTGCTTTGATATCTGCGTATTCTTTATCCAGCTGTGCTTTGAGTGTAAGCAGTTCTTCTTTGCTCATGTCGCTGTATTTTTTCATAATATTCCTCCTTGTTCTGCCATAGAAGGATGTCCCTTTTTCCGTATAGGGCAATCATTTGTTTTTCCTACGGCAACAGTTTTTTTGCTTTTTACATTTTAGTATGGTAAAGTAGGGTTGTCAAGTGTTTTTATGGAATTGTTAATATTTTACCAAAACAATCGTTACTGTTCCCTCTGTTCTCAGTAACGTAACCCAAATTCATTCTGGATTGCCGTAACATCTTTCTCTGATACTTATAACAAGCCTCGTAAATAATTAGCCAAAAAGCAAGTCGAAATTCCTCGAAAGTTTCGGCTTGCTTTTTTGAGTGTGACAGCGTATATTTAAATCAGTTAACAGATCTTTTAACTGTCTTAATTGTTCTTGTCAGGTCATCCTGATATCTTTTTATTACTTCTTATACAACATCCATTTTTATCCAAGTCAGTGAATGAGACAAGTCAGGCGGATAAAATCATCTGCTTCGCTGCTCAGTTCATAACCGAATGACTGTGAAAGGAGGTCATCCATGTCTATGTTTATCCACGCAATTATCGTAATCCTGCTTGCTGTGCTGGCTATGGGGATCGGGCTGCTGATTCTTGTGTGTTGGGCTTTGGCAGCATGTGCAAGCAGACGGGATTCTTATCTGGAAAAGGATTATCGGGTGAAATAAAGGAAGTCTGCGCATGGACGCTGAGTATTGCCGATAAGTTTATTCATTACTTTTCCATTAAAGTACAGGGTTGCAGAACCGCCTCCATCCAGGTTGTAAGCATAAGTACAGCCGTAGGATTTGAAAATATTCACCATATCCCAGTGATTAAGACCATTATAGCTGCCGGTATCTGTTACAAGGAGTACATAATCGTTGGGCTTTACCATTCCTACCGCTGTACGTGGATAATATTTTTCTGTTTCAGCCCATGGAAGCTGGGCTTCGCCATCTTTAATAAGAACCGGACCAAAATTATATGTATCTTTTACACCGGCTGCAAGAAGATTTTTTCCCATAAGTCCCTGTGCCGGAGTATAGATGGTTCCGTCTTTCTTTACTGCCATGACTGAATAACTGGTCATGTAATCACCATAGATAATCCCGTTTTTGATGCACATGCCAAGGGGGGATGGTTTTCCTGTACCATAGTCGAAAGCACTGCCGTTTACTCCGATAATGCCTCCATTTGAGGATACTGCATCAGAAGTTGTCTGTCGGGATCCGCCATAAGTTCCGTTGGAGAGGGCGGATTTCAGCTGTTTGGCATTGGATGTCTTTATATGCGCTGCCCAGTAGGAAATTCCATGGACTGATTTGCGTTCAAGTTTAATATTAAGAGTGCTGCTTTTGTATTCGTAAGTATTGCCGCTTTGAGTAACTGTTGGCTTAGTATTTGTCGGTTTAGTATCTGAAGATTTTACACGCTGCCCTTTGCTGTTTACATAATATTTACCTATCCAGGTATTTTTTGCCATCACTCCTGTTTTCTTGCTGAAATAGTAATAATATTTTCCTATCTTCTGCCAGCCCTTTGCCATGGTGGAATTGCTGAGGAAATAGTATTTTTTTCCATCCTGAGTAAGCCACTGCCTGGCAATTGCCACGCCGGATTTATTAAAGTAATAGGTATATTTATCTCCTGTAGCCCAGCGATTACGGAACATGGCACCATTTTTACGATTATAATAGTATTTATTACCGGAACGCTTCATCCACCCGGTGAAACGTTTGCCGTTGGCAATACTGTAGTAATAATAACCTTTATACTTAAAAGAACCGCAGATCAGACGCCCCTTTGAATTATAAAAATAGTAATCTCCGTTTATTTTCTGCCATCCCGTTTTCTTCGATGTGATGCTGACGGAGGTTCTGTCCTGTTTCACATATGTAGCTGCATTTACGGTAACTGCACGCATACTGATGCCTGCTGTCAGAAATAATGCCAGTATCAGAAATACCGCCACTTTTCTGAATGGTAATTTTCTTTTCATGTCTTTCATCTGCCTTTCCATGATGTCTGATATGCCCATATAAGGGAATTGCTATAAATATATTACCGATATGTCCCCTGCGATTTCTTTACCCGACAATTCGACAGACCGAGCGTTGTCAGATAATATTCCATGTCTCTCTCTGACATCAGACACTTTGGCCCTATAACGAGTTCCTTTATCAGCCGGTCAAGGCAATCTGAAAAATCAAAATCCACATAAGATATCAGCTGACTTTCTTTTACATAGTAGGAATAGTTATATAAACGTGCACCGAGAGAAAGTTCAACTTCTCTTCCCATCAGAAACTGTTTCGGCGAAAACTCGCACAATCGGATTTCGCTTTCTTCTCTGAAAAACGGATTTTTCATGTAAACAGATTCCTGAAATAATTTCAAAAACTTTTTCTCAAAACAGTTCATGACTTTATCCAGTACTTCTATTTCATAATCCTGCTTCTTCTCAATGCTTTCCCGACATTGTTCTTCTTTCTGTAATATCTTCTCGATTTCATCAACCAATTCTTGCACTATCTGATGTACAACTTCTCTCTGCTCTGCTTCAGAATAACTGATCTTATGTAATGACACAATTGACGGCTTTGAAATCTCCGGAGAAACCGTTACAACTTCTTTTAATACATCCAGGTCAAATCCGATGGCAGCTCCGCGCCCGTCATCCGCATATCCCCGCCACTGACTGAGCAGATCATTCTGATACGAAAAACAGGTTACATAATATCTGAAGTCTGCATGATTTTCATTGAAAAATTCATCTGTAAACAGTTTCACATATCCCATCAATCTCTCTGATGAAATCTTTGATCTGAATAAATCTGAAGCATTTTCATAAGCTCTTTTAAATTCTGCGTCATAATACCTGCAGATCCAGCTGATCTCCATGGAATCATTGGATTTCAGGATATTTGTCAGACGGAGGGAACGATTTTTCAAAATAGAATTCAATGATTCTAAACTGCAATAGTGATATACGATCATATTTTTTCTTCTCCTGTAAATAATTGTTCTTTTGTAACCATTCAACATTCTGCCATCCTCAAAAAAATTCTATAGCAAAGTTCATCAGCAAAAGAACTTACGGAAAGTTTATATCAGTAAGTAACAGAATTATTATATCAGATACATCTTATGAATCTGTAAACTTATAGCAACCCTCGTAAATAATGCATATTGATTAAGAGGCTTGCTATAGAAAAACATTGCTTATACTTATAATATAATAACTGTTTTTTATAAAGAAATCCCCATCCACTGTTTATTATTTTGCAGCAGATAGGGATATGTTGAGGTTAATAGTTATATGCCCCCTCGTAAGCATTACACCTGTCTAATTTCCGTGACTGATTCTGACAGGAACTGCATCTGTCGCAGAACTCCTGCTCATAACAGGTGGAACAGGCGCATGTCCTGCAGGCTTTGCGGTCATAGCCTGAGGTATTGCCGTGAGGAAGTGTGCTTTCTGTTGCATTACCCATATATATCACCCTCCTTGTGTGCCGGTTACTGTTCATCCAATTTTAAGTACAAACTCCATGAACGAACAGATTCCTTATATCCTGTATTATACGCTCACAGAAAGGGAATACAAGTAATTAATAATCTGTTTTCTGGTAAAATCTTCCGTTTATGTAATCGGTTTTGATAATATTTACAAAAGCCTTCGGATCGATCTCATGTACCTTCTTTACCAGATATTTTGCTTCTTCTGTAGAGACTACAGAATAGATCATACTGGTCTTCTCGTCTGTATAACATCCGGTACCTTCAAAACGTGTCGCCGTATGATTGGTAAGTTTGAAAATCTCCTCATAAATCTGATACGGCTCCTTCGTGATAATGAACAGCGTATGCTTCTTATATCTCTGATGCAGCATCTGAATCACCTGAGTAGAAGTAAACTGGAAGATAATAGAGTAAAGCGCTCTGTCCCATCCAAAGAGCAAACCTGCCACTGTCAGGATCACTGCATTTCCACACAGGATATAATTCCAGATATCCCTGCCATTTTTCTCGGAAAAATAAATCGCAATAAAGTCCGTTCCACCTGTACTGGTATTACCGATCAGACAGAGACTGATACATAAGCCATTGATCAGACCGCCAAAGATACTGATCAGCAATGTATCATAAGTGATCGGCTGACTGGGAATAATATCTGTAAGCAAACCGGAAAGCACGATCACACAGACAGAACTGATGGTAAATTTCTTTCCAATAAACTTCAGACCAATAAATACAGGAATAGAGTTCAGTAGTACATTGATCAGCGTATACGGAACTGCAATCCCCATAAATGTCTGAAAAATATTCTGGAGCAGCAGAGTAAGTCCTGTAAATCCTCCCGGGTGGAAGATGCGAAGCCAGATGACATCGTGATCGAGATCGATCCGGGGATTGCATTTGGTACCGGATCGCATGAGA
>ENA-USUJ01002579-USUJ01002579.1-human-gut-metagenome-genome-assembly--contig:-NODE-2579-length-13496-cov-7.835681_pt1 | contig 13496 bp, 12 predicted proteins | sample MGYA00250061_ERZ773398 | MGnify/ENA primary metagenome ERZ773398 (study PRJEB29103, sample SAMN06111992) | human gut metagenome | biome: human gut; feature: ankylosing spondylitis patient; material... | reverse complement strand
GGGCGCAGGAACCCGTATGTGCAGCTGATTCTCTGCCCGGCCCTGGTGCAGGGAGAGGGTGCGGCAGCATCAATTGTCCATGGAATTCATGCACTTGAACAGATCGGCGTGGATGTAATCATTGTCGGACGGGGCGGTGGATCCATAGAGGATCTGTGGGCATTTAACGAAGAAATGGTGGCACGGGCCATTTTTGACTGCCGGATTCCGGTGATCTCCGCTGTCGGTCATCAGACGGACTTTACGATTGCAGATTATGTCGCAGACCTGCGGGCACCGACTCCGTCTGCAGCAGCGGAGCTGGCGGTGTTTGATTACCGGCAGGCAATGCAGGAACTGCTTGGCATGCGGCAGCAGATGGACAAAGAACTCCAAAGGAAAGTAACCGTGGCAAGAAACCACCTGGAGCACCAGAGGATGCGTCTGCACTATCTCAGCCCTCAGCAGCGGATGAATGAAAACCGGCGAAGAGTGGCAGAGTATGAAGAGAAACTGACCGGACGCATGGAGGAACTGCTGCGTGAGCACAGACACCGTCTGGCACTTCTGGCAGGCACGCTGGAGAGCTATTCCCCGGTAAAGAAACTCAGTGGAGGGTATGCATTCGTGGAGGATGGGAACCATCAGGCACTGCGGAGCATCCACCAGATCAGGAAAAAAGATATCGTGCAGATCCATTTGCTGGATGGCACACTGACGGCAGCAGTGACAGAAATTCAGGCAGCCGAAGGAGTAAAAAATGAGTGATGAATTAGAAAAAAAAGAACCGGGACTGGAGGAACGGTTTGCAAAGATCGATTCCATACTTGATGCGATGGAAGACGAAAACGTAACGTTAGACCGTTCGTTTGCCCTATACAAAGAGGGACTGGAACAGATCAAAGCAGCCGGCCAGTCTTTGGATACGATAGAAAAGGCAATGCTTGTACTGAACCAGGATGGAAAATTGGAGGAATTCTGATGGAGATCAGACAGGAAATAAAACGCAGGGCGGCAGACATTGAAGCACGGATCGCACCGTTTCTGCCACAGGAAAAGGGGTTTCAGCAGACCGTGCTCGATGCCATGGAATACAGTGTTTTTGCAGGCGGAAAGCGTCTGCGGCCGATGCTGATGGAAGCATCTTACCAGATGTTTGACGGAACGAATCCGGCAATTGATGATTTTATGGCGGCGATTGAGATGATCCACACCTATTCACTGATCCATGATGATCTTCCGGCGATGGATAACGACGAATACCGGCGTGGGAAAAAGACAACCCACGCGGTATACGGGGAAGCAATGGCAATTCTTGCGGGGGATGCGCTTTTAAATTATGCGTTTGAGACCGTGGCAGCAGCGCTGACCAGAAACGAAGGAGACTGGAGAATTGTCAGGGCTTTTTCCGTGCTGGCACAAAAAGCGGGTATATACGGAATGATCGGCGGCCAGGTGGTGGATGTGGAGAGTGAGAAAACCGGACAGACCATCGACCGTAACCGGCTGGACTTTATCTACCGGTTAAAAACCGGAGCGCTGATTGAAGCATCGCTTATGATCGGAGCCATTTTGGCAGGCGCGGATGAAGTGTCGGTTGCGCGTATGCAGGAAGCCGGAGCAAAGCTGGGACTTGCCTTTCAGATTCAGGATGATATTCTCGATGTCACGGGATCTTTTGAAAAACTCGGTAAACCGATCGGCAGTGATGCGGAAAATGAGAAGGCAACCTATGTGACATTTGAGGGGCTGGAGCAGGCAAAAAAGGATGTAGAGCGGCTTTCCGGGGAAGCAATAAAGATACTGGATGAATTTGAAGGAGAGCATACATTTCTGCATGACCTGTTTTTCTATTTGATCAACAGGGATCATTAATTTTTCGAGGGCAACATGGTTTTAGATCGGATAAAAAAAGTAAATGATATCAAACAACTAAACGAGGAAGAACTGGAGGAGCTACAGGAAGAAATCCGTGATTTTCTGGTGGAAAATATTGCAAAAACCGGAGGACATCTGGCATCGAATCTGGGTGTGATTGAACTGACGATGGCACTGCATCTGTCTTTTGATCTGACAAGAGACCGGATCATCTGGGATGTGGGACATCAGTCTTATACGCACAAGATTCTGACCGGGCGAAAAGAGGGATTTGAAACGCTGCGGCAATATGGCGGCATGAGCGGTTTTCCAAAGACACAGGAGGACCCGGCAGATGCCTTCAATACCGGACACAGTTCCACATCCATTTCCGCAGGACTTGGCATGGCACAGGCGAGGGAACTGACCGGGGATAATTATTATGTCGTTTCCGTCATCGGGGACGGGGCACTGACTGGTGGTATGGCATACGAAGCAATGAACAATGCCTCCCGCATGAAAACCAATTTTATCATTGTATTAAACGATAACCAGATGTCCATCTCTGAAAATGTGGGAGGGATGAATCAGTATCTGAATTCCTTCCGCACCTCGGATGCCTATCTGGATTTAAAAGACGGTGTGACAAATTCCCTAAACCGGATTCCGGTTGTGGGGGAGCGGATGGTCAAACGGATCCGCAACGCCAAAAGCGGTATCAAACAGCTGTTTGTTCCGGGAATGTTTTTTGAAAATATGGGTATCACATATTTAGGCCCGGTGGATGGCACCAACATAAAAGAAATCCGAAAAGTGCTTGCGGAGGCAAAGCGTGTGCGCGGTCCGGTGCTGGTTCATGTACGCACGGTAAAGGGAGAGGGATATCTTCCTGCCGAGCGTCATCCGGCGCGCTTCCATGGAACGGGACCGTTTGACATTGACACCGGTGTTCCGCTGTATCATCAGGAAAAAGCGCATTACACGGATGTGTTTTCCACCGTCATGCGCAAAATGGGGGAGCGGGAGCCGAAGGTGGTTGCGATTACCGCAGCGATGGCAGACGGAACCGGTTTAAAGAGATTTAAAAATCTTTTCCCGGAACGTTTTTTTGATGTGGGAATTGCAGAGGAGCATGCGGTGACGTTTGCGGCCGGTATGGCAAAGGCGGGACTCAAACCGGTATTTGCGGTGTATTCTTCTTTTTTACAGCGTGCCTATGACCAGGTATTACATGATGTGTGTGCGCAGAATCTCCCGGTTGTGTTTGCCGTAGACCGTGCAGGATTAGTCGGAAAGGATGGCGCCACGCATCAGGGAATTTTTGACCTGTCGTATCTGTCAAGTATTCCGAACCTGACGGTTATGGCTCCGAAAAACAAATGGGAGCTTTCCGATATGCTCAAGTATGCGATTGCTGCAGAGGAACCGGTGGCGATCCGTTATCCGCGCGGAGAAGCCTGCGATCTCTGGAAAGATCAGCGGGCACCGATTCAAAAAGGCTGTGCGGAAGTACTCGCCGAGGGTACGGAGGTTGCACTTTTTGTGATCGGTTCGATGGTGGAAACCGCCTGGCAGGTAAGAAAAAAACTGGCAGAAAAAGGAATCCCGACAACGGTGGTAAATGCAAGATTTGCCATGCCACTGGATAAAAACTGCCTGCGGAAACTGGCAGAATCCCATCCGCTTCTTGTGACGATGGAAGAGAACGTGGCAAGCGGGGGATTTGGAGAGCATGTGGCTGCATTTCTGGAGGAGGAAGCACTGCATACAAAGGTCCTCAGGATTGCAATTCCTGACTGCTTTGTGGAACATGGAAGTGTTGGCGAATTAAAAAAAGCACTGGGACTGGATGCAGATTCCGTGACGGAAAAAATATTAGCAGAATTACCGGAGGAATTATGAAAGAACGATTGGATGTACTTCTTGTAAAACGTGGTCTGGCACCATCGCGGGAAAAGGCAAAGACCATGATTATGGAAGGCAATGTATTTGTCAACAATAACCGGGAGGATAAGGCGGGAAGCACTTTTGCAGAGGATGCTCCGATTGAGATCCACGGAAATACATTGAAATATGTCAGCCGCGGCGGTCTGAAACTGGAAAAAGCGATGACACATTTTTCCATTTCCTTAGATGGCATGGTGTGCATGGACATCGGTGCTTCGACGGGCGGGTTTACGGACTGCATGCTGCAAAACGGGGCAAAGAAAGTGTATTCCGTCGATGTGGGATATGGCCAGTTTGCATGGAAACTGCGCCAGGACCCAAGGGTTGTCTGTATGGAAAAAACAAACATCCGCTATGTCACACCGGAAGATATCGATGATGTGCTCGATTTTGCTTCGGTGGATGTCTCATTTATTTCCCTGACCAAAGTGCTCCCGGCGGCATATGCACTGTTAAAGGACGGCGGACAGATGGTGTGTCTGATCAAACCACAGTTTGAAGCCGGACGGGAAAAAGTGGGAAAGAAAGGCGTGGTACGTGATAAGGCCGTTCACGAGGAAGTGATCGAGAGGATCATTACCTTTGCACTGGAAAACGGATTTTCGGTACACCATCTGGAATACTCACCGATCAAGGGACCGGAGGGAAACATCGAGTATCTCGTGCATATTGAAAAATCGGACGAAGCAATAAAGGAGGAATCCGTGGATATTCACGCAGTTGTGGAAGCAGCACACGGAGAATTGGATAAGTAGATGCGTAAATTTATGTTGATCACGAACCGGTACAAAGATCGTGATCTGACACTCTCAAACGAAATTGTCTCGTACATACAACAAAAGGGCGGCAGTGCTGCAATCTGTGTCAGCAATGTGGAGGATGATAACCAGAAAGATTTTGCACTTTCCGAGATTCCGGCAGACACGGAATGTATCCTTGTTCTCGGCGGAGACGGCACGTTAATCCGCGCAGCAACCAAGGTGGAGGCGCTGCAGATTCCGCTGATCGGTGTCAACCTTGGGACACTGGGGTATCTGTGTGAGCTTGAGGAAGCTACCGTATTTCATGCCATCGACTGTCTGATGCAGGATGATTGCATCATGGAAGAGCGGATTGTTCTGACCGGCGAAAAAATTGGCGGAAACGGCGCACATATGGCATTGAATGATGTCGTGATCCACTGGTCCGGGGATCTGTCCATGCTGCTTTTAAATGTGTATGTCAATGGGGAATATCTGACAACTTACCACGCAGATGGCGTGATTGTTGCGACACCGACCGGTTCCACGGGGTATAATCTTTCCACCGGAGGTCCGATCGTGGACCCGAAAGCAAGGGTACTTCTTCTGACACCGATCAATGCCCATGACTTAAACTCCAAAAGCATTGTGTTTGGAGCGGAGGATGTTGTGGAGATTAAGATGGGAAGCAGACGGTTTCAAAAGGACGAGACGGCATGTGTCAGCTTTGACGGGGACACACCGGAGCATCTGCACGTGGGAGACCGTGTGCGGATTGCACAGGCACAAAGTACCATCTGGATCTGCAAAATCAGTAACCAGAGTTTCCTGGAAATACTGAGGAAAAAGATGAGACCGTAGGACGCAAAGGAGGACATATGAAAACAACACGACAGGCAAAGATACTCGAATTGATTCAGAAAAATGATGTGGAAACACAGGAAGAATTGTCCGCATATCTCGAAAAAGAAGGGTTTCAGGTTACCCAGGCAACCGTATCCCGTGATATCCGTGAACTGAAGCTGACAAAGATTTCGACCGACAACGGCAGACAAAAATATGCGGTGATTACGGACGCGGATTCCAATATGATGGAAAAATATGCAAGGGTTCTCAGGGAAGGATTTTTGTCCGTGGATGCAGCGGAAAATATTGTTGTGATCAAAACCGTGTCCGGTATGGCGGGAGCCGTTGCGGCTGCAGTAGATGCCATGCGTATGCAGGAGATTGTCGGCTCACTTGCGGGAGACGACACGATTCTGTGTGTGATCCGTACGTCCGATGACGCGGTGCACATCATGAAAAAGCTTCGGAAAATTGTAGAACAGTAATAAAAATGCTTCGGAAAAGTAGAAGGAGAATGTATGTTACAAAATCTACATGTGAAGAACCTCGCTCTTATTACAGAAACAGAGGTAGAATTTAAAGAAGGACTTAATATTTTGACAGGAGAGACCGGTGCCGGTAAATCCATCATCATTGGTTCGGTTGCACTGGCACTCGGAGAGAAGGTTCCAAAGGAACTGCTCCGGGATAACGAAGAGACCGCACTTGTGGAGCTGGTCTTTTCGGTTGAAAACCCAAAGGTTCTGGATGCGATCCGGCAACTGGGCATAGAAACAGAGGATGAAACAGTAATATTAAGTCGTAAGATAACTTCCGGAAGGGCAATTGCGCGGATCAATGGAGAAGCAGTGTCTGCTTCCCGGTTAAAAGAGGTGGCGTCTCTGCTCATCGATATTCACGGACAGCATGAGCACCAGTCCCTTCTTTCCAAAAAGAAACATCTGGAAATCCTCGATGCCTATGCAAAAGACGCGCTGGGAGAAAAAAAGGAGCGCCTTGCCGCCTGTTATCAGGAATACCGGAAACTGAAAAAAGAGTGGGAGTCCTCGTCTTTGGATACCGAGGAGCGCGCCAGAGAGTTGTCGTTTCTTGCGTATGAAGTAAAGGAAATCGAAGAGGCACAGCTTTCCGTCGGGGAGGATACCCGGCTGGAAGAACAGTATCGCAGATTTGCAAACGCAAAAAAGATCATGGATGCCATATCGGCTGCCGGTGCAGCTACCGGGGGAGACGGCGGTACCGGAGAGAATGCATCGGAACTTATCAGCCGTGCCCTGCGGGAAGTCAGTTCGGTTTCGGCATATGAGGAGCGCATTGCGCAGATGGAACAGATGCTTACCGATATTGATAATCTGCTGAGCGATTTCAATCATGAGATTTCTTCCTACCTGTCGGGGGAGGAATTTGATGACGAAGTCTTTTATCAGACCGAAAAGAGGCTTGATGAGATCAATCACCTGAAATCCAAGTATGGAAATACGATGGAAGAGATTCTGCAGTCAGCGGAAGAAAAAACAAAGCGTATTGCCGTATTACAGGATTATGATAAATACTTAAATGATCTTTTAACTTCCATGAACCGGAAGAAAGAAGAATTGGACGGACTGTGTGCAGAGGTTTCCGGAATCCGGAAGAAAGCGGCAAAGGGATTGACGAAAGCGATTGCACAGGCACTTGAAGATCTGAATTTTTTAGATGTGCAGTTTACGATGGAATTCCGGAAGACGGAGTACAGTGCCGGAGGCTGGGATGAGGCAGAATTTATGATCTCCACCAATCCGGGAGAACCGTTAAAGCCTCTGGGAAAGATCGCTTCCGGCGGAGAACTTTCCCGTATTGCGCTCGCGGTCAAGACCGTCATGGCGGATACGGATGAGATTCCGACGTTGATCTTTGATGAGATTGACAGTGGAATCAGCGGGCGTACGGCACAGATGGTATCGCAGAAGATGAAACTGCTGGCAAAGACGCACCAGATCATCTGCATCACTCATCTGCCGCAGATTGCTGCCATGGCAGATGCCCATTTCCTGATTGAAAAATCGGTGGAGCATGCGTCCACGGTTTCCCGGATTCATCCGCTGCGGGAAGAGGAAAGTATCGAGGAACTGGCGCGGATGCTTGGCGGCGTGGAGATCACGGATACGGTTTTACAAAACGCACGCGAGATGAAACGTCTGGCAGAAAAATACGAATAGATAAAACCAAAGTCCGCATACTAAAGGTATCCGAGAAGATAGGAGAACCTTTGGCATGCGGTCTTTTTATATGCGTATATTCAAAAATATTATCTGTATTTATGTTCTGGTGTTGTGCTGCTTTGCCTATGCCACCATGATACATGCCATTCCCGATCATGTATACGTGCAGGAGGGGCAGAAACTGGAACTGGACAAAAAAATTCCGGTCACACTGGCAATGTCCACAAAACCGCAATCCGTTATGGCACAGATCGGGGAGCGGACGTTTCAGGCAATGAAGCAGGAACGGGCAGTGGAAACGTGCAGCCAGCTGAAGCAGGGGGAATATACACTGACCTGCTATCTGTTTGGCATCCTTCCTATGAAAGAGGTGCAGGTTTCCGTGGTGAACGGAAAATCTTTATACGTGAGCGGACAGGTGGTGGGCATTTACGGGGCTGCCCAGGGAGTACTGGTGCTGGGATCCGGCCCGGTGGAAACTGTGGACGGAAGCAGCCGGCAGCCAGCAGAACACATTGTATTTCCGGGGGATTATATTACTGCTGTAAATGGAAAAGCGGTCACGAAAAAAGAAGAACTGATGGAGCGGATCAATCAGTACGGGGAACAACCGGTGGTGCTGACCCTGTGGCGCGGAGCCGAGCAGATTCAGGTATCGGTGGAGCCGGTTGAGGCAGCAGAACACAAAGGCTATCGTCTGGGACTCTGGGTGAAAGATGACATGGCAGGGATCGGCACACTGACCTATTTTGATCAGGACGGAAACTTCGGGGCACTGGGACACGGAATCGGAAACGGACAGACCAAAGACCTGCTCCGCCTGTCAGACGGCCGGCTGTACAAAGCACAGGTGCTCGGTATCAAAAAAGGTGTCCGGGGAACACCGGGAGAGCTGGAGGGAGTTGTCTATTATGGGAAAGACAACCAGATCGGAGAAGTGTCCAGCAATACACAAATCGGTATCTATGGCACGTTGACGAAAAACTTCCGGGAAGAAAAGAAAAACGAAAGTCTGTTGTGTCCGGTTGGTTACAAACAGGAGATTCAGACAAAGGATGCGGTAATTCTGTCGGATGCGTCCGGGGAACTGCAGTCGTATCGCATCGTAATTGATGATCTTGATTATACACCGGGAGATAAAAATAAGGGAATCCGTTTTCATGTGGAGGATGAGAACCTGCTGAAGCTGACCGGCGGAATCGTGCAGGGACTGTCCGGAAGCCCGATCCTGCAGGATGGAAAACTGATCGGTGCCGTGACCCATGTGCTTGTTAACGATCCAACGAAAGGATATGGCATTTTTGTGGAGGAAATGACGGCAAATAAAATAGGACAAAAGACCTAGATGTGAAATTTGCACAAAAAAAGAAACGGTAAAATGCAATAAAGTTATATTTTATACATGAAAAAGGATTGCAATAGAGAATAAAAAAGGTTATAATAATCATTAATTGCTCGAAATTATTCGAAAATAATAAATGTTTAACGTAGTGGGAGTATTACATGGATAAGTTGGTAGGGTTTGCCCGGAAGAAGCGACTGGGCGATCTGCTTGTGGATGCAGGAGTCATTTCGCAGGATCAGCTGGTAAAAGCGTTACAGGTCCAGAAAACAGAAAAACAGGGAGAGCGTCTCGGAGTGGTACTGATAGATCTGGGGTTTACAGACGAAAAACAGATCGTAGAGGCACTGAAGGCACAGCTGAAAATACAGAGTGTCGATCTGTCGACCCTGCGCATCCCGGAGGAAATCATCCGGCTTTTGGACGAGGCAGTGCTGCGGAAGTATAATCTGATTCCGTTTAAGTTCAATGAGAAAAATCCCAATCTTTTGTGCGTGGCAATGAGCGATCCGCTGGATATCCGGGCGATGGACGATGTTTCCATCATTACTGGGTGTCAGGTGGAGCGTTTTGCTGCGACCCCGAGTGATATTGCGGCAGCCATCGACCGTTACTATGGAAATGCAGAAGCCCTGCGTGTGGCAGAACAGTATACAAGGGAAAAGCAGGAACAGGCAAAAGCCAGGGCAGCCCTAGATCCCGGGAGTGGAAACGATGAGAACAATGTCCAGCAGGCACCGATTGTCAAACTGTTAGGACAGATCATCGAGCAGGCAGTCCATAAGAGAGCCAGCGATATCCATATCGAGCCGATGGAAAACCAGGTGCGGATCCGGTTCCGTGTGGATGGCGTGCTGCACGAAGCCATGCGGCACGACATCAGCCTGCATGCCGCACTGATCGCAAGAATCAAAATTGTCAGCGGACTTGACATTTCCGAAAAGCGCCGCCCACAGGACGGTCGTGCGACCAGCATTGTGGACCGGCAGGAATACGACATCCGTGTGTCCGTGCTTCCGACCGTCTATGGGGAAAAGGTCGTTATGCGTCTCGCACAGAAAAAAGCACTGACTCTGGACAAGCGGGATCTGGGATTCCCGGAGGAAGAATTAAAAAAATTTGACCACATCCTAAGCCATCCGAACGGGCTTATTCTCGTCACGGGACCGACCGGAAGCGGTAAGTCTACGACATTATATACCGCATTAAATGAATTAAACGTAGAAGGCGTCAATATCATCACGGTAGAAGATCCGGTTGAGGCAAACTTAAACGGGGTTAATCAGGTACAGGTAAACGAAAAGGCGGGACTAACCTTTTCCTCGGCACTGCGTTCCATCCTGCGTCAGGATCCGGACATCATTATGATCGGGGAGATCCGTGACCAGGAGACCGCAGAGATTGCGGTAAAGGCGTCCATCACCGGACATCTGGTGGTCAGCACCTTACATACAAACAGTTCGGCAAATACCATCACCCGTCTGGCAGATATGGGAGTGGAAAACTACCTGATTGCGGATTCCGTGGTCGGGGTAATCGCCCAGCGTCTGGTGCGCCGGGTCTGTCCGGCATGCGGAATTGTCCGGGAGGCAACCGCAGGGGAGAAAAAGATACTCGGCATAAAGGATCCAGCCAGACGGATCAATGTCCGCACACCGGGGCACAAAGAGTGTGTCCGCTGCGGTGGAACCGGATATTATGGAAGAATCGGTATTTATGAGATTATGCCGGTCACGGCAGACCTGCGGCAGGCGATCAACCGTGGGGAGAATGCGGACGTGCTCGAGGAGATCGCATTAACACATGGCATGAAAACACTCCGCATGAGTGCCATTGATTACGCACTGCGTGGAATCACTACCGTCGAGGAAGTGCAGCGTGTGGCATATGATGACGAAGATGATTAAATAAAACAGGGAAGGGAAGGCAGCAAAACAGATGGAATTGTCAATGTATACGCTTCTTTCGATAGCAAAAGCACATCATGCGTCCGACTTACATATTACCGTGGGGGTACGGCCGAAGTGCAGGATCAGCGGAACACTTTATGAAATGGATGGATTTGAGAAACTGACACCGGCGATGACCAAAGAACTGGTGGAATCCATGTTTAACGAAAAACAGAAAAAAACCATGGAAGCCACAGGGGAAGTGGACTTTGCCTACACGGATACGCGTGTGGGACGGTTCCGTGTCAACGCTTTCCACCAGAGAGGTTCCTATGCGGCTGTACTGCGTATCGTGGCAAGCGATATCCCGACACCGGAGGATCTCGGGGTGCCGGAAGCTGTCCTTGGGCTGACAAAGAAAAAGCGTGGGCTTGTCCTTGTCACGGGACCGACCGGAAGCGGTAAATCCACCACACTGGCATCTTTGATCGATGTTATCAATAAAGAACGGAACGAACATATCATTACACTCGAAGATCCGATCGAGTATTTACATAAGCATAACCGGTCCATCGTAAACCAAAGGGAGATCGGGCTGGATACCGATTCCTATGGAAATGCGCTCCGTGCGGCACTCCGTGAGGATCCGGACATCATCCTTGTGGGGGAGATGCGAGACTTTGATACGATTTCCACTGCAATCACGGCAGCAGAAACCGGACATCTGGTATTCTCCACCCTGCATACCATCGGTGCGGCACCTACCATTGAGCGTATTGTCGATGTGTTCCCACCGCACCAGCAGAACCAGATCCGCTCGCAGCTGGCATCGGTTCTTGAGGCGGTAATTTCCCAGCAGCTTCTGCCGACGATCGACGGGAAATCCCGTGTGGCGGCATTTGAAGTCATGCTCGGTACCCCGGCGATCAAAAACCTGATCCGGGAGGATAAGGCACACCAGATTCCATCCATCATGCAGACGAGCAAGAAGATTGGCATGCAGACGATGGATGATTCCTTATTCAGCCTGTACCTGAAACACAAAATCGATGCGGCAAATGCCGTAGAGTATGCACAGGATACAGGAAACATGCAGCAGAAGCTGTTTTAAAAAGGAGTTAAGACATGGCAAGTTATAAATACGAAGTGGTCGGGGCCGATGGAAAACCAAAAACCGGCACCATCGAGGCCGTGAACATGGAAGTCGCTTCGGCAGAACTCAAATCCGGCGGCAACACCATCGTTTCCATCGCAAGAGCCAACGCATTTAACAAAGATCTCGAAATCCATATCGGAAAAGCCGTCAGCGTCCGCGAAATGAGTGTATTCTGCCGCCAGTTTGAGAGCGTATTAAATGCCGGTGTGACCGTCGTCGAGGCACTCGACATGCTATCCGAGCAGACCGAGAACAAACCGTTCGCCAACGCAATCGCAGAAGTGCGGGATTCCGTACAGCGCGGGGAGACCCTCGCCGTTGCGATGGCGGAGCACCCGAAGATTTTTCCAAACCTCATGGTGCAGATGGTTGCCGCCGGGGAATCCTCCGGTGGACTGGATAAAGCATTCAGCCGTGTGGGAAGTCAGTTTGAAAAAGAAGCCCACCTGAAGGGGCTGATCATCAAGTCGGCGATTTATCCGGTCATCCTGATTTTTGTTATTATCGTTGTTGTAGCCATCATGATGATTAAAATTGTGCCGACTTTTACCGAGCAGTTTGACGAAGTCGGCGGAAAACTGCCGGGCATCACGCTTGCAGTCATGGCAGTCAGTGATTTCTTTGTGCACAGCTGGTATTTTATTGTTGCCATCATCGCCGGCATTGCAATATTTATCCATGCGTGGAAAAAGACAGAGGGCGGGGCACATATGTTAGGAAAATTTATTCTAAAGGTACCGCTGGTCGGTCCGCTCAGCATCAAGACGGCATCCTCGCGCATGACGCGAACCCTGTCCACACTGATGGGTTCCGGTGTCCAGCTGGTGGATGCACTCGGGCTTGTGACCGAGATGATGGGGAATGCCGTGGTTAAGCAGGCATTAAAAGATGCGACCGAAGAGGTCAGCCGTGGAATCCCACTCTCGAAGCCACTGGCAGATTCCGGGGTCTTCCCACCGATGGTCTACCACATGATAGAGATCGGCGAGGAAACCGGTAATATGGAAGACATGCTCGACAAAGTCGCAGCATATTATGATGAAGAGGTGGAGTCGGCGACCGAGGCACTGCTTGCCGCAATGGAACCGCTCATCATCATCGTGATGGCAGTTGTTGTGGTGCCGATCGTCCTTGCGATCATGATGCCGATGTACAGCCTGTACGACAGCATCGGAGCCTGACCGCGGGCAGAAGAAGGGTTGTTACATGTCTGCCATGAGACATGTGATGATAGATACATAAAAATATATTCAAAAAAGGAGAACAAAGGGTATGAAGAAAATTATGGAACTGCTTCAGAACATGAAAGCAAAGAATGAAAAGAAGGATAACAAAGGTTTCTCTCTCGTAGAGTTGATTATCGTTATCGCAATTATGGCAATTTTGGTAGGTATTGTTGGTACACAGGTAATTCCTTACATCAGTAAGTCAAAGGTCGCAAAAGATCAGCAGGTATTAAATAGTATTTCAACAGCAGCAGTTGCAGCATATTCAGAAAATGCAGCAACATGATCTTTTACGATTGATGTATTTTCTACA
>ENA-USUJ01002577-USUJ01002577.1-human-gut-metagenome-genome-assembly--contig:-NODE-2577-length-13500-cov-27.130448_pt1 | contig 13500 bp, 13 predicted proteins | sample MGYA00250061_ERZ773398 | MGnify/ENA primary metagenome ERZ773398 (study PRJEB29103, sample SAMN06111992) | human gut metagenome | biome: human gut; feature: ankylosing spondylitis patient; material... | reverse complement strand
TCAGAAGCAGCCATACATTCAAAGAGTGCGTAATAGCTCACTAGTCGAGAGGTCCTGCGCCGAAAATGTCCGGGGCTAAAACACGACACCGAAGCTTAGGAATCGAGAGATTGGTAGAGGAGCATTGACAGCGCGCCGAAGCTGTACCGGAAGGCGCAGTGGAGTGCTGTGAAGAGAGAATGCCGGAATGAGTAGCGAGAGTAAGGTGAGAATCCTTACGGCCGAATATCCGAGGTTTCCAGAGTAAAGCTGATCTGCTCTGGGTAAGTCGGGACCTAAGGCGAGGTCGAAAGACGTAGCTGATGGACAACAGGTTGAAATTCCTGTACTACGGTATGAAAGAAATGTGGGGACGCATGTGGAGAGCATGAGCCGGGAAAGGAAAGACCGGTGCAAGCGAGACAGTAGCCATGCAGGCAAATCCGTGTGGCAATACGAAGACGTGACGCGGACCGAAATAAAGTAGGGAAGCATGTGAGCCATGTGCCAAGAAAAGCCGCTATAGATCATACCGTACCCGTACCGTAAACCGACACAGGTAGATGAGGAGAGAATCCTAAGGCCGACGGGAGAAGCATTGTTAAGGAACTCGGCAAAATGACCCCGTAACTTCGGGAGAAGGGGTGCCCACGCGAGTGGGCCGCAGAGAATAGGCTCAAGCAACTGTTTAGCAAAAACACAGGTCTATGCGAAACCGAAAGGTGAGGTATATGGGCTGACGCCTGCCCGGTGCTGGAAGGTTAAGAGGAGATGTTAGCCGCAAGGTGAAGCATTGAATTTAAGCCCCAGTAAACGGCGGCCGTAACTATAACGGTCCTAAGGTAGCGAAATTCCTTGTCGGGTAAGTTCCGACCCGCACGAAAGGCGTAATGATTTGAGCACTGTCTCGACAATGCACCCGGTGAAATTGAAGTACCAGTGAAGATGCTGGTTACCTGCGCCAGGACGGAAAGACCCCATGGAGCTTTACTCCAGTTTGATACTGGGATTCGATACTGAATGTACAGGATAGGTGGGAGGCTGAGAAGCGTGGACGCCAGTCTGCGGTGAGCCGCTGTTGGGATACCACCCTTTGAGTATTGGATTTCTAACCTGCGCCCGTGACCCGGGCGGGGGACAATGTCTGACGGGGAGTTTGACTGGGGCGGTCGCCTCCGAAAGGGTATCGGAGGCGCTCAAAGGTTCCCTCAGAATGGTTGGAAACCATTCGAAGAGTGCAAAGGCAGAAGGGAGCTTGACTGTGACACCGACGGGTGGAGCAGGTACGAAAGTAGGACTTAGTGATCCGGTGGTATGAAAGTGGGATTGCCATCGCTCAACGGATAAAAGCTACCCTGGGGATAACAGGCTTATCACTCCCAAGAGTTCACATCGACGGAGTGGTTTGGCACCTCGATGTCGGCTCATCGCATCCTGGGGCTGTAGTAGGTCCCAAGGGTTGGGCTGTTCGCCCATTAAAGCGGTACGCGAGCTGGGTTCAGAACGTCGTGAGACAGTTCGGTCCCTATCCGGCGCAGGCGTAGGATATTTGAGAGGAGCTGTCCTTAGTACGAGAGGACCGGGATGGACAGACCGCTGGTGTATCTGTTGGTGACCAACACCATGGCAGAGTAGCCAAGTCTGGCAGGGATAAACGCTGAAGGCATCTAAGCGTGAAGCCCCCCTCAAGATGAGATATCCCAATAAGTAAGACCCCTTAGAGAGTATGAGGTAGATAGGCTTAAGGTGTAAGCATAGTAATATGTTCAGCTGATAAGTACTAATAGGTCGAGGGCTTATCCTTTGCGACAAGAAGGGGCCCACGGAAGTGGGAAGTGATCTTGCCGCCAGGTAACAAGCGGAGCTTGTTACAGAACAGAAATCATCATGAAGTGGTGAGAGTATGGTCAACATGAAACGATCAAGTAAGCAATGAAAGATCAAAGATAGTCAGAAGAGTTTGCAGAAGATGCAGAGAAAGATTTCAGTATTCGGTTTTGAAGGTATGATTTGTGATAAGGAGGGACCCACGAAGTGGGAGGATGCCTTATCGCCCAGTAACAAAACGGAGTTTTGTTACAGAATCCAAAACAAAGAACCTCGAAAAAACATAATCCTCGATAGCTCAATGGTAGAGCACTCGGCTGTTAACCGAGTTGTTGCAGGTTCGAGCCCTGCTCGGGGAGCTAGAGCAAAAGAAGAAAGCGGAGCGGCAGTTCCAAAGCTCAAAAGAATAAGGCTCCGTGGTCAAGCGGTTAAGACATCGCCCTTTCACGGCGGTAACACGGGTTCGATTCCCGTCGGAGTCATTTCCATAAATTTCTTATTGACAGATATGGTATTTATGTTTATAATATAAATATAATATGGCGACATAGCCAAGTGGTAAGGCATGGGTCTGCAACACCCTGATCATCAGTTCAAATCTGATTGTCGCCTTTTTTGACCCATAAGCATTTTGTTTATGGGTTTTTTTTGTTTTAAAGCAAGCATTTGATGAGATTATATACAAAAGGAAATGAGGAAGCTATGGTTGATCTGATAAAAAAACAGTCTTCAGCAAGAATTATAGCCCTGGGTTTTGCTTTGCTTATATTTGCAGGTTCGGTATTGCTTATGCTGCCCTGCAGCAGACAACCAGGTGTGGAACTTCATTATATCGATGCATTATACACTTCGACCAGTGCAGTCTGCGTGACAGGACTGATTGCTGTTGATGCCGGAGATACCTTTACCGTATTTGGTCAGTTTATTTTGGCATTATTAATACAAATCGGCGGGTTGGGAGTAACAACCATCGGGGTTGGGATTATGCTGGCGATGGGAAAGAAGGTAAACACAAAAGGCAGAATGCTGCTGAAAGAGGCAACAAATTTTCACTCCGCCAAAGGACTGATCCGTCTGGTGCATAAAATATTCCTTGTAACTATTATCTTTGAACTTTTGGGTGCAATACTCAGTTCTTTTGTATTTTTGAAAGATTATCCGGGGCTTCGTGGAATTTGGATTAGTGTGTTTCATTCCATTGCGGCATTTAATAATGCAGGATTTGACATATTAGGGAATTATCAGAATCTGCTTCCGTATCAGAATAATGTCTGGCTAAACCTTGTTACCTGCGGGTTGGTATTTTTTGGCGGCATTGGTTTTTATGTTATATGGGATCTGTGGGATAAGAAATGCTGTTGGAGAAAACTTTCCATGCATTCAAAGGTAGTGCTTTCTGTCAGTCTGGCATTGACTGCGGTGGGAACTGCATTGATAAAAATGACGGAATCTGTTACATGGCTGGGTGCATTTTTCCACAGTATATCGGCGAGAACAGCAGGCTTTTCCACATATTCCATTGGCGGATTTTCCAAATCAGGACTGTTTCTGTTGATGATACTTATGTTTATAGGTGCTTCGCCGGGTTCAACAGGCGGTGGAATAAAAACCAGTACATTTTTTGTACTGCTTCAGGGAATTAAGGTTGCAGCTACGAATTATTCCGAAAAAGCATTTCATTATGCGATACCGAAAGATACATTCAAAAAGGCGGCTGTTATTACGATTATGGGCATCAGTGTGATTATAACAGGGACATACATGATGGGAATCATGGAGCCTGGCATTTCATTTCTGGATATTCTGTTTGAAGTGACCAGTGCATTCGGAACTGTAGGGCTGTCCACCGGCATCACCCCGCATTTAACAGACGGAAGCAAAATTTTATCGGTTGTCATTATGTACATAGGCAGGTTAGGACCATTAACAATAGCGACTTTATGGCATTTTTCAAAAGGAGAGCGGGTTAGTTATCCGGAAGGAAATTTAAACATAGGATAAGGAGGAAGAAATGTTTCACAAAAGTAAAATGCGGGAAATGACGTATGGAATCATTGGACTTGGAAAATTCGGGGAAGCACTGGCACTGACATTGGCAGAGGCCGGAGCAGATATCATCGTAGTGGATCAGGATGAAGAAAAAGTCCGTGAAATGAGAGAGTATACCGAAAATGCATATGTAGTCCAGAATCTTGAGAAAAAGACTGTGCAGGAAGTAGGACTGCAGAATTGTGACATTGCGATTGTTTGTATCGGGGAACATCTCGACACTTCGATTTTAACGACACTGAATCTGGTTTCTATGGGGATTCCGAAGGTAATTGCGAAGGCAAACGGGCTGGAGCATGGAGAAATACTGACAAAGCTTGGGGCGGAGGTCGTATTTCCGGAAAAAGATATGGCATTGCGGCTTGCCACCCGCCTGGAAACCTCCAAAGTCCTCGACATTATCCAGTTAAGTGAGAAAATCAATATTTCAAAGCTGAATATTCCGGAATTTATGGTCGGCAGAATGGTTGTGGAAGCAGATCTGCGATCCCGGTTTGGCTTAAACATCATCGCCATTGAAAATCATTCTTCCGTAATCGAGCATATTCGCCCGGAATATAAGTTCCAGAGCGAAGATATCCTGTATTTATCGGGTGCAAAAGAGGGATTTGAACAATTAATCCACTGGATCGAAACACAATAAGTATTTTGCAGATTAAGGCTGCAGAGGAAGAAGAAATCCGGCCCGGAACAGATGATCTTCCGGAAAAATATCCAGGGAACTGTCATGTTCCTTCAGGATTTTCCGGACGGATTCGATGCCGATTCCGACGGTAGCATTTGTCCGTTTGGAAGAAATAAATTTTTCGCCGCGGCAGCGCAGTCTGCCATCATAAGTATTTTCTATGGAAACCATCCACATATAACCATTTTCTTTTGCATTCAGAGTAATCTCTTTTTTATTGCCAGAAGTCTGTCGGGTACAGGCTTCGATGGCATTTTCCAGTAAATTTCCCAAAATAGTACAAAGTTCAATCTGATTCAGCGGGCAGTGTTCCGGCAGGGAAAAATGAATAGAAATCCTGATTTCATTACTTTGAGCCATGCCATAGTAATAGCGGAGTAGTGCATCCACGGTACTGTCCTCGCAAAAACTGCTCATTCCGGTATAGATGGCTGTCTGATTGATTTGCTGCAGATAATCAAGAATATCCTGCTGGCCATTTTGGGCGGCAAGTGTGCTGAGTGTATGGATATGGTGCTTCAAATCATGTGCCAGCCGGCGGTTTTCTTCTGTCTGTAAGGTCAGCTGTCTGGTATATTCCGTCTGCATGGTTAACTGTCTGTGCATCTGCCGGTTTTCTTCCATAAATGCAAAATTAGCGACGTAGGCATTGACAATATCACGCCAGAGAATATAGCCGATCATTAAGACATAGAACAGGCTGCACCACCCCATGAACCAGTCTGAGTAGATTGGCTCATAATCGGGAAGAATCAGATCCCATACAAAGCCTGCCGAATATACGAGAGCAGAAAGAAAGACCGGAAAAACCTGTGTGTCCGTATCACGCAGACAGGTAAAGGCTGTAATGAGCAGATAAGCGGCTGCACAAAGCTTGTATACAAATACCACAAAAGAAAAAAGCTGTATGACAGGTGTGGTAAGTACCGCAGAACACAGTGCATAAATAATGGAAATAATACAGAATGTCCAGCTGAAGCAGGCACTGCAGATGCGGTAAACAGAAGGCACATTACAGATGCGGTTATGCAGTGAGATGACCAGAGCCGGGATTGCATAGGTAACAGCAAGTGCAATCGCTGAAAATGGTATGACAGGAAGGCATAAAATAGTATGAATCACGGGTAATGCATAAAATATGGCACAAATCAGGCAAAGTGCGGAAAAGGTACAGGCATTGCGGTATTTCATGCGAAGTCCCAGATAAAATCCAAGCAGGGAAACAGCTGCGGCAAGGACTACGACGATTACACTCAGAATCATGCACATGGCACGATAAAAATTGACGGAATAAGTATAGCCGAATGCGGGCGGATATATCATTCCACTGTAAAAATGCGTCTGATCACTTACGGCAATCACAATTGTTACAGTGCCGCCTGCCGTAAAAGTACAGGTGCGTTCCTGCGTTTTGGCAGAATAGGAATCAGCGGAAGGATTTCCCACCTGTATGGCAGGAGAATCATTGACATACAAGCGGTAGGAAGAATAAATTTCCGGAAGCATTAATGAGTACGAGGCTTCTTTTTCCGGAAGTATAATGCGAAGAACATATGTTCCCTGACCATGCGGATTGGATCGTCTGCCATCAAGGTCAAAATGTGTGTGTTCCCCGATGGCAGTATAGGTCATATAGTCAGAGTTATCCGGCAGATCGTCCGGTGTCAGCAGGCGGTCAGGATAGAAACACCAGCCACGGATAAGAAAACGAAGGGAATGGCTGGACAATTCACTTTCCGACAGATAGAGAATGCCATTGGCAGGTTGCAGCCCGGCATGGGTATATTTATTATCATGAAAAAATAGCCCGATAAATATAATAGAAGAAACAAAAATACAGGCAATGGATATAATGAAATGCTTCAAATCAGTGTGTTTCATGGTGAGTTCTCCTATAACGGCAGAATGCGGCTGTGCAGGTTCCGGTAAGCATTATAATGCATATGGCAGCAGGAATATGCCAGGATTTATTTCCGGCAGATGCGGAAACTACGGCAATTTCCTGTGTTGCGTCCGTAACTCCGTCCGTTTCGGAATAAAAAGTCCACGTCCCGGTGTGTGGGAGCAGAAAGGAAGCTGTCATGGTAACAGAATCCGTTTGTGCCGCATATGTTTTAGAACCGGTTTCATCTTCCAGATAAAAAGCATCCGCCTCCTGGGTATAAGGAACAGTAAGGATCGAATCATTCAGAACAGATAAATCCTCACGATTCAAGGATACCGATATGGTAATGCTATTCTGGGCTGGCTGCTTTATGGTAACAGAAAACTGATCGGAATCTTTCAAAGCATAATTGCGGAAACTGTCAGAAGAAAATGTAAGTGAAACTCCATTTTTTTCAAAGACGGCATTTCCCGAGGACAGCATAAGACGGAGTCGCGTGCCGGATATAATATCAGAATCTGAACCAAAAAATTCTGTCATTTCTGCGGCAGGGGCAGTGGTAGTTTCCAGTTCGGGTAAACTAACTGAACTGCCTGAAACCGAAGCTTCCTGTGTCATGGAAGGTGACTGTGCAGCCGAAGAGTCTTGCTGAGCCTGCGAAATCGAAGTTTCCTGTGTTATGGAAGGGAACTGTGCAGCCAGGGTTTCCCGCGGAACTTGCGAAGCTGTAGTTTCCTGCGGAAAGGAAGATGGTACGGAAGTCGGCTGCGTGGTCTGGGATTCCTGAGGAATTTCCGAAGAGGAAGTCTCCTGCGGCTTTGAGGAAGATGGTTCTTCCGGGGCAGGCTGGGTGTAATCCGGCGGGTTATATCCGTCAGAATTTCCGCCGTCACGGTCTCCGTCAATATGTCCTTTGATGTGAATCGTATTGTCATAGTCGAAAATCAGGGTATTTGTTTTTCCGCCCGGATATTCTGCATACAAAGAATAGGTATTTCCGCTGTGCAGTCCGAAAGCCCCGACTGCAAGCATATTTGACATTACCACAATATAATATTTTTCTGTAACGTCCACAAAATCCCCATCATTTTCTTTAAGAAAGATCTTTGTCTGCTCAGTCATTTCGTCGGTCAGCTCTACCCAGGGAAAAAGAAAAGACTGGGAATAACTTTCATAGAAAAACATATCCAGCTGCGGCTTTTCCGGCTCCTGAACGGTAATATAATAATAAAAAACAGGTGATTTTCCGTCAAAACTCATGCCATCGTCGAATACAGGCGTGCCGGTCAGACAGTAAAGTCCGGTTTTTTTCGTGGTCGGTTCGGGGGAATTCTCCGTGGGACTCCAGTTTATTGTAACCGGATAATACTCTTCATAACTGCTGGAATCATAATCGGCATTTTCTGAGAATACAAGTGTGTGTGGGAGTACGGCTTCTACAGAAGAAAGGTCAGTATGTAAAGCAACGGCTGATACACCGAGATTCATGCCTGCTGGAACTTCCGCAGATCGAAGAATAATGGAATTCTGTGAAACAGATTCCGTTGCGGACAATGGATTGCATAGCTGTAATATAAACATAACAGATAAGAAAACAGAGGTTAATTTTTTCATAAATCTTTTATTCTCCTATAGAATCGTACATATAAATTTTCCAGTTCTGAATCGTCTCTTTTTTGTTGCGGATACTGATCTGAATCCGTTCATTATTATCCAGAATAAAGAAGACATCCCGGACACCTGTGATATGCTGCATATTTACAAGAATACTGCGCATGGGAGAAAGAAATCTTTTATCGGAAAGAAGCGGTTTAACCAGATCGTTATAAGGCATCTTTACAGGAAAAATTCGTTTCTCCGTATGAATATAGGTGGTACGGTTGTGGTAATCTATGTATAAGATATCTTTCAATGCAATGGATACCGGAACATTTTCGCAGATAACCTCAAACATACCGGAATGGTCTGTAAATTTACAGAACGACATTGCCTGAAGAAAATCCGCTTTGTTAAAAGGTTTCAGGAGATAGTACACGGCATGCACACTGTAACTGAGTCTGGAATATTCTTCGGTACTGCTTAAGAATATCAGCCGGCAGTTTTTGTCGGAACGGTAAATCTCTCTTGCAACCTCCATGCCGGTCATGCCGTCCATGTAAATATCCAGAAATACAAGCTCGAATCTACCCGGTTCAAAGTCCTTTAAAAACTGCTCTCCGGAATCATATTCATAAATCTTGCAGTCAAAGTGATTTTGTGACATATAATCGGACAGTTCCTGTCGAAGAATGTCTCTGTCGGTTTTTAAATCATCTAAAATAGCAGTATTCATTACAAAGACTCCCTTCTGAAAATTATATAATGATAGTATAGAACAAAAGCGGTAAAAAGTCATCTAATTTTTATAGAAAACATTTGAAGTATGCTTTTTCTTATGCTATACTAAAAACACAATATTTTAAAGAGAATGCGGGGTGGACATTTAGAATGAAATCTTTAGATGTAGCACATATAAATCCTTTTTTACAGTCAAGTATAAGTGTAATTGAGATGACAACACAGGTAAAGCTGGCAGTTGGTAAACCGGGACTGTCAGAGCTTAATTTTCCGGGAAAAGCATTTCTTCTGCAGGTAGGTGTAACAGGGGAACTGAAAGGTCAGGTACTGATGGCAATGTCCGAAGAAAGTGCCAGATTTTTTGCAGAAAAGATGATGATGGGAATGCAGATGGATGAACTGAATGATATGGCGGTATCCGCATTATGCGAGCTTAGTAATATGGTGATGGGAAATACGGCTACGATATTTGCTTCAAAAGGTGTTTCTATGGATATTACACCGCCGATTGCAACCAGAGGAGAAAATCTGACTATGCGTTCTGATATACAGGCATTGAGAGTACCTATGCTGAATGATGGCGAAGAGATATTTGCTCTTTACATATGCGTAGGAGAGGAATAACAGGTGGTAAAATCCGGCTCACTCGGATCAGGAATTCGAGTGGGCTTTTTCTTTTATAAGGGAGATATAGGATGAAAGAATTACAGGTTGGAAATATTATCGAATTGAAGAAAAAACATCCATGCGGAAGTTATGAATGGGAAATTCTGCGGACTGGTGCAGATTTCAAATTAAAATGCAGGGGGTGCGGACATATGATTATGGTGCCGCGGACTCTTGTGGAAAAGAATCTGAAGGGGATAAAATAAAAGATGACTTTATTGTCAATCGGGTATAAATATGGTAAAATAATCATCAAAAGGGAAAAGAACAGAAGATTATATGACAATTAGAAAAGGAGGATTTATATGAGAGTCGGAATGTTGACAAGCGGCGGAGACTGCCAGAGTCTGAATGCAACCATGAGAGGTGTGGCAAAGACCTTATATAACAATGTGAAGGAAATCGAGATTATCGGATTCCTGGAAGGATATAAAGGACTTATGCACGAAGAGTATAAGATTATGAAACCGAGTGATTTCTCCGGAATTCTTACAGAAGGCGGAACAATTATAGGAACGAGCAGACAGCCGTTTAAATTAATGAGAGTTATCGGTGAAGATGGATTTGATAAAGTAGAAGCAATGAAAAAGACCTATAAGAAGTTAAATCTGGACTGTCTGGTTGTATTAGGCGGAAATGGTTCGCAGAAAACAGCAAATCTTCTGAGGGAAGAAGGATTAAATGTAGTGTCTCTGCCAAAGACGATTGACAACGATCTATGGGGAACGGATATGACATTTGGTTTTCAGAGTGCAGTAAATATCGCTTCCGATGCGATTGACTGTATCCATACCACTGCTGCATCCCATGGACGTGTATTTATCGTGGAAGTTATGGGACATAAAGTAGGATGGCTGACACTGCATGCAGGAATGGCAAGTGGTGCGGATATTATACTGATTCCGGAGATTCCTTATGATATTGATAAAGTAGTGGAAGCGATTGAGAAGAGAACACGGGAAGGAAAGAGATTTTCCATTCTTGCGGTGGCAGAAGGTGCGATTTCCAAAGAAGATGCGAAATTAAGCAAGAAGGAATACAAAGCGAAGCTGGCAGCACGTCCGTACCCATCGGTTTCCTATGAGATTGGCAAGAGGATCGAGGAAAAGACCGGACAGGAAATCAGGGTTACGATTCCGGGACATACACAGAGAGGCGGAAGTCCATGTCCGTATGACAGAGTTCTGTCAACCAGATTCGGTGCGGCAGCAGCCCAGATGATTATGGAAAGAGATTATGGAAAACTGGTAGGAATAAAGAATGGAGAAATCGTCAGAATTCCACTGGAAGAAGTTGCTGGAAAATTAAAAACGGTAGATCCGAATGCATCTATCATTAAAGAAGCAAAGGCAGTGGGAATCAGTTTCGGAGATTAATATGTCTTATACAGCATTATACAGGAAATTCCGCCCGGATAATTTTGAAGATGTCAAAGGGCAGGATCATATAGTCACAACATTAAAAAATCAGATAAAAGCGAATCGAATCGGACATGCTTACCTGTTCTGCGGAACCCGTGGAACAGGTAAGACTACCGTTGCGAAGATTCTGGCAAAGGCAGTGAACTGTGAAAACCAGCAGGACGGCAGTCCGTGTGGGGAATGTCCAAGTTGCCGGACCATAGCATCGGGTGCGTCCATGAATGTCATAGAGATCGATGCGGCATCCAATAACGGTGTTGACAATATCCGTGACATCCGCGAGAATGTACAGTATCCGCCGACGGAGGGGCGCTATAAGGTGTTTATCATTGACGAGGTGCATATGCTGTCTATTGGTGCATTTAACGCATTGTTAAAGACACTCGAAGAGCCGCCTTCTTATGTTATATTTATTCTTGCAACAACAGAATCGCATAAAATACCGGTTACGATTCTTTCCCGATGCCAGAGGTATGATTTTAAGCGAATCACGATCGATGTCATTGCCGCAAGACTGAGGGAACTGGTGGATAAAGAAGGGATTCAGGCGGAAGAGAAAGCACTGCGGTATGTGGCGAAGGCGGCGGACGGATCTATGCGAGATGCACTCAGTCTGCTGGATCAGTGCATCGCATTTTATTTGGGACAGGAACTGACCTATGAGCATGCACTGGAAGTACTCGGTGCGGTAGATATGGAAGTGTTCAGCATAATGTTGAGACTGATTCTGGTCGGTGACACCATGGGGGCAGTCCACACACTGGAAGAGGTCATTATGACGGGCAGGGATTTATCTCAGTTTGTTACCGATTTTATCTGGTACCTGAGAAATCTCCTGTTAGTCATGACCTCTGACGGAAATGATATTTCTGATATGCTGGACATGTCTGCGGAGCGGCTGACAGCCATGCAGGAAGAGGCAGAGATGGCGGACGAGGATACCGTGATGCGTTACATCCGGGTATTGTCCGAACTGTCAAATCAGATGAAATTTTCCACATCAAGGAGAGTCCTTGCGGAGGTTGCCATAGTAAAACTGGCGAAGCCGCAGATGGAAAACAGTCTGGATGCCCTATTAAACCGGATTGCAAATCTTGAAAGAGGCATGGAAAATCAGGTTTTTGTACCGAGGAGTGAGCCGGCAGCACCGGCAGACCAGCCGGAAATAAAGAAAGAAGAGCCGAAACAGCTGGAGTTAGCTGTACCGGAAGAAATCCAGCAGGCAGTAGATAACTGGCGCAGGATTCAGGGCAGGGTAACAAGGCCGGCCAGTATCTATCTGAAAGATGTAAGGCTTACGGTTACTGGTGAGGGAAAACTCCTGATCGTAACAAAGAATAAGATTGGTTATGAGCTTATCGGGAGAGAAGACACGATTGCAGAGATCGAAAAACTGATTGCTGAAGAGATCGAAAAGCAAGTAAAAGTGGAAGTGAAACTGTTAGAGGAACACGAACACTTTGAAGATAAATTTGTAGAAATTACAAAAAATATTAATATGGAAATCGAAGAGGAGGATTTTTAATCATGGCAAAAAGAGGAGGATTCCCAGGAGGAATGCCTGGCAATATGAACAATCTGATGAAGCAGGCACAGAGAATGCAGAGACAGATGGAGCAGACCACAGCGGACCTTGAAACAAAGGAAGTAACAGCGGCAGCTGGCGGCGGTGCAGTAGAAGTAACCGTATCCGGTAAGAAGGAAGTCGTAAAAGTAAAACTGGCAGAAGAAGTTGTAGATCCGGATGATATCGAGATGTTAGAAGATCTGATCATGGCTGCAACCAATGAAGCACTGCGTAAGATGGAAGAATTAACCCAGTCCGAGATGGCTAAGATTACAGGTGGTCTTGGAGGAGGATTTCCGTTCTAATGGATTACTATAGCAGTCATATTTCAAAACTGATGGAGGAATTATCCAGACTTCCCGGTATTGGTGCTAAAACCGCCGGGAGACTGGCATTTCACATTGTCAATATGCCAGAAGAACAGGTTCAGGCGATTGCAGATGCCATGGTTTCTGCAAAGAAAAACATACATTACTGTAAAGAATGTTGTACGCTGACGGATCAGGAATTATGTCCGATTTGTTCCAGTCAGTCAAGAAACCATAAGATAATTATGGTCGTGGAAAACACGCGAGATTTGGCAGCCTATGAAAAGACCGGCAAATATAACGGGGTATATCATGTGCTGCATGGTGCGATTTCACCAATGCTTGGAATCACACCGAATGATATTAAACTTAAAGAATTAATTCAGAGATTAAAGGGAGATGTGGAAGAAGTAATTATCGCCACAAATTCCAGCGTAGAGGGCGAAACCACCGCAATGTACATCAGTAAACTGGTCAAACCGCTTGGAATCAAGGTAACAAGAATCGCCAGCGGCGTGCCGGTCGGCGGTGATTTGGAGTACATTGATGAAATGACATTATATCGTGCCCTTGAGGGACGAACAGAATTATAAAGAGGTAGACATGACAGAAGAATATATCCTGCATAAAGATGTAATTACAAACCATAAGGACAGAATGTTTTATCTGAGAAAATATTTTCCCTATTTTAAGATTACGGAAAACAATTTTTCGCAATTTCAGAATGGAAAATACGAAAGTCTGGATATGGGATATCTGCTTATGGCAGTGTTACG
>ENA-USUJ01002575-USUJ01002575.1-human-gut-metagenome-genome-assembly--contig:-NODE-2575-length-13511-cov-5.173813_pt1 | contig 13511 bp, 10 predicted proteins | sample MGYA00250061_ERZ773398 | MGnify/ENA primary metagenome ERZ773398 (study PRJEB29103, sample SAMN06111992) | human gut metagenome | biome: human gut; feature: ankylosing spondylitis patient; material... | reverse complement strand
TGTCTTTAGAGTTGAAAGTGGTGTTGTACATGGGGTTCGGTATGGGGTCTGTATTCCAGTATTCTTTGGGATCTTGCCATACTTGCAGGTTCTTCTTGATTTCTCCGTTTTCTCCATAAGGACGCAAATAGGGATTCAAACGGGTGTATTCGCTGAATGAGCCCCATGGAGAATTGTCTCCGGTTGCATTATCCAGGGTGATGTTGTTGCGTATTAACAATTTGTTGAAGCGATAGCTCAGGTCTAAAGCTGCCGTTTGTGTCTTGCGGGTTGATTCCTTCATAACGCCTGGAGTGAAGTTGCCGCCGACATACAATTTGTAGCGCAGTGCCCTGTCTCCTCCTTCAAGGGTTACGGCATGGCGGTGCTGTACGGCATTTCTTAAAGGAATATCCAGCCAGTCTGTATTTACCCCTCGTCTGACTTCCCTGAGATATTGCTGATAAATCTGTACGTATGAGTAATCGCTGTCTTCAGGATAATAACCTGCCATCTTTTCAACTCTCAGTTTTTCTTCTGCATTTAATAAATCATATCCTGATAAATCGGGTAGTTCCAAACGGATATTACCGGCATAGGTGATTCGTAAGTCTCCGGGCAGGGGAGCTTTGGTTTCAATGACTATGACGCCATTGGCAGCCTTGGAACCGTAAATGGCTGTTGCTGATGCGTCTTTTAAAACTGTCACTGTTTCTATGTCTGCCGGATTTAGCCAAGATATTTGATTCCCCAGGATATTTTTTAAATCATCAACCATTAAATCGTTTTGGTTTAATGGAATGGGGTCTGGTTGGATCACTCCATCTACTACCCATAAAGGGTCTTGGTTGCCTAGAATGGTAGATGTCCCTCGGATTCGAATTTTTGGGGAAGTGCCGACGCGTGAGCTTGTGTTCATTACCATCATTCCGGCAACCCGACCTTGTAACATTTGGTCTATCGATGTATAAACCGGCATCATGATGTCAGAGGCTTTAACGGTGCTTACAGAACCGACAACATCACTTTTTCTGAGTGTTTGGTAACCTGTTACGACTACTTCATCCATGGTCTCTGCTGATTCTTTCAAAATGACATTGATGTTTTCTTGGCCTGTGTAGGCAACTTTGTAAGGAGCCATGCCGATGAAGGAATATATAATGTTTATCTTGTCTATATCGGGGATAGTAAAGACATAGTTACCGTTGCTGTCTGTTGTGGTGCCGATACATGTTCCTTCGATAAGAATCGTTACTCCTGCAAGAGGTTCACTTTTAGTGTCAGTTACCCGTCCTCTGATTTTGGTGACATCGTCCATGTACTACCATCGGTGCTCTTTTGCAGGTCTGCCTTGCTCTGCGCCGTTCCGGTTGAGATCGAGTGCTGCCACTGGAACAGTACGTCCTTTGAGCCGTCGATCACCGTATCAACCGGGCTCAGAGGCGCGGCGGTCGGCGTTGCGTCTGCGGTCGAGAGCGTCACCCAGTCTGATGCGCGTGCGCCCGGCCGTATCCATGCGCAGCCGCGTCAGGATCGCATCCGCGAGCTCAGTGCTCTTGGCGGCATGACCGTAAAAGTGTCCGACACCGTCGTCTGCAAGCGAGAAGCACGGCGGCTTTCCGACATCGTGCAGCAGCGCTGCCCAGCGCAGCACCGGCTCGGGCGGGATGTGCTCCACGACCGCGATCGTGTGCTGCCAGACGTCCCGGTCATGGTGCGGGTTGTGCTGCGCAAAGCCGAACATCGGCCGCAGCTCCGGTATGGGGATGGCCAGCACATCGGAAAATTCCCGCAGCACCGCGCCCGCATTCTGCCCGCAGAGCAGCTTTGTCAGCTCACTGAGCACACGCTCCGCCGCAAGATACCGCAGCAGCTCGGCGCAGCGGTGGATGGCCGCCGCCGTCTCCGGTTCGATGGTGAAGCCGAGCACGGACGCAAAGCGCAGCGCACGCAAAATGCGCAGCCCGTCCTCACGAAAGCGGCGCTCGGGCTCACCCACGCAGCGCACGACGCCGCGCGCGAGATCCTCCGCCCCGCCGCAGATATCCACAAGCCCTGCGCGCGGGTGATACGCAAGCGCATTTATCGTAAAATCGCGCCGCAGCAGATCGGCGCGCAGGCTGCGCGTGAACGTCACGCTGTCCGGCCGCCGATGGTCAGAATAGTCGCCGTCGACGCGGTAGGTCGTGATCTCCAGCGGCAGACCATCAAGCAGGACGGTCACCGTGCCGTGCCGGAGTCCCGTCTCGATGAGCCGCTCGCCGGAAAAGACGCGCTCGACCTGCTCCGGCTCGGCATCGGTCGTGATGTCCCAGTCCCCCGCTGCGCAGCCGCGCAGCGCATCGCGCACCGCGCCGCCGACGACGAAGGCCTCCCACCCCGCCGCCTCGAGGCGGTCGAGCGCCATATGCACTTGTTCCGGCAGGGTCATCATCGGCAAGCTCCTCAGTTGTGGTGATAGATCTTCTTTTCCAGCGCAAAAATACGCCCGCTGAAGCCGCCTGCCGGCACGCCCGGGAGCGTCTCGGCATAGATCTCCATGCGGCTGTCAATGAGGTCGATGTACGACAGCAGCTCCGCCTCGGCGCACATGGGGCGCACGGCCGCGCCGAAGTCCGGCTCGCCGTGGTGCGAGAGCAGCAGATGCTGCAGCAGCAGGGACTTTTCCTCGGCAATGGCAAGCTCGCGCGCGACGTCCGCGACCTCCTGCGCGCCCATGACCAGATGACCGAGCAGCTGCCCGGCGGTGGAATACTCCGTCACGATGCCGAGGTCGGAAAACACGAACTCCCGCTCCTTGGCAAAATCGTGCAGCAGCGTGCCGGTCAGCAGCAGGCTGCGGTCGATGACCTCCGGATAGAGCCTGGCGAGAAAATCCGCCGCACGCAGCATGTTGTATGTGTGCATCAAAAGGCCGGAAAGGAAGCTGTGGTGCACGGTCTTTCCGGCCGGGATGCGGCGAAACGCGTCAAGGTGGCGCGCGAGCATTGTCTCGGCGACGCTGCGGTAATCCGCATCCGCGATCGAGGCGACCAGCCGCTGCACGTCCGCGAGCGCAGCGTCGGCGTCGATCGGTGCCGTCGGTACGAGCAGAGATTTATCATATGTGTCCGCGGCCTCGGCCATGCGGATGCGGTGCACGCTCACCTGCAGCGCGCCGCGGTATTCCGAAACGCTGCCGCGGATCTTCACGACGTGGCCGGCATCGTCCGTGCGCGCGCCGATCGGGCCGCTGTAGTCCCAGACCTTGATCTCGACGCTGCCCGTGCGGTCACAGATCGTGCCGCTGAGAAAGGGCTTGCCGCTGTTGGTCGTCTTGAGCGCCGCTGCGCGCAGGATGTAAAAGCCCTCGACATCCATGCCAGGGCACATATCCGCAATGGGTTTGTTGTATTCCATAGCTCCGCCTTTCTGCCCGCCAAGCGGGTCACGCCTGATCGGTCTCATAATTTCAGATATACATTGCCGTCATTTTGCGCTTCTGTCAAGCCTTTTTGTGCAAAAACCTGCTGCACCGCCGATGCAGCAGGTTTTGTGTGCGTCGTTCAGGGATCGGCGTGGGTGACCTTGCGCGCGATCTTCCGGCCGGTCGGTGTGGCGGCAAGACCGCCGAGGCCGGTCTCCCGCAGATCGGCCGGGAGCGCGTCGCCGATCTCGCCCATCGCGTCGATGACCTCATCGACCGGGATGCGGCTCGTGATGCCGGCGACGGCCATGTTCGCCGCGCTCACGGCGTTGACCGCGCCGATGACGTTGCGCTTGACGCACGGCACCTCCACAAGCCCCGCGACCGGATCGCAGACAAGCCCAAGCAGGTTTGCAAGCGCGATGGCGTACGCATCCGCGCACTGCTGCGCCGTACCGCCGAGGATATGCGTCAGCGCGGCGGCGGCCATGGCGCTGGCCGTGCCGATCTCCGCCTGACAGCCGCCCTGCGCCCCGGCAACGCTCGCGCGCAGCGCCGTGACCTGACCGAAGCCCGCCGCGATGTACAGCGCCTGCAGGATCGTCTCCTCCGGAACGTCCCGCTCGTCGGTGAGTGGGATCAGCACCGCCGGAAGCACGCCGCAGCTGCCCGCCGTGGGTGCGGCAACGATGCGCTTCATGCAGGCGTTGCACTCGGCGACTTTGAGCGCCTGCTCCGTCACGCGCTGAAAATATGTCCCGCCGAGCAGCAAGCCCTTTTCCGCCGCCGCGCGGAGCTTTTCCGCGTCGCCGCCGATGAGCCCGCTGTTGGAGCGGTCGTCCGCACAATACTGCCGGCTGGAGGCCTGCATGGCCGCCCAGAGCGCTGCGATCTGTCGGTGGGAGGCCGCGGCGTCATAGCCGTTTTCCAGACAGTCTGCGTCGCGAATGACGGCGTAGAGCGGCTGGGTGCGCTCCTGCGCCGCCGAAAGCATGTCCGCAATGCTCGAAAAGCTCATACCGGTTCCTCCTGATTAAAGATCGTGATCTTCTGAATGCCCTCGATGTGCGACAGCCACTGCTCGATGTCCTTCGGGATCGGCTGGTCACATTCGAGGATCATGACCGCATAGCCCCCCTGCTCATCACGGTAGAGCTGCATGGTGGCGATGTTGACATGCCGCTGCATGAGCGCCGCCGTCACGGCCGCGACATGGCCGGGCGTGTCCTGATTATGGACGATGAGCGTGTTATGCTCACCGGAAAAGTTCGTCTCTATACCGTCGATGGAGCGGATGCGGATGCGTCCGCCGCCGACGCTCTCGGCCACGATATCGAGCGCGCGGCCGTTTGCTCCTGTGAGCTTCAGGCGCGCGGTGTTCGGATGCGCATTGCGCATCTGAACGTTCTGAAATGTGAACGTCAGCCCCTGCTCCGCCGCGACGGCGAAACTTTCCGGGATACGCAGGTCGTCCGGCTGCATACCGAGCAGGCCCGCAATCAGCGCGCAGTCCGTGCCGTGGCCATGGCCGGTCAGGGCAAAGCTGCCGTGCAGCAAGATGTCGGCATGCACCGGCCGGTCGCCGAGCAGCTTGCGCGCCGTCAGGCCAATGCGCACAGCGCCGGCCGTGTGACTGCTGGACGGGCCGACCATCACGGGCCCGAGAATATCAAATAAACGCATAATACGCCTCCTTGGATGCAAAACAGGCCGCAGATCGCGGATCAAAAAATATGAGTTATTATACGCGCCGTGCGCCCGAAATGCAAGCGGCACGCGCCGCTGCGCGCAAAAAAATGCCGGCCGCCATGCGGCAGCCGGCAAATTCTATATGTGTCAGTGCTCCTGGATCATCATGCGGATAATCGTGCGGTCGGTTTCACGCATGCCCTCGCTGGCAAGCGTGCCGATGTTGCGGATCGTGTTCTCCACGCCCTTGACGACGATGCCGTCGCCGCCGTAGAACTGGCTCTCGTGCATCTGCATCTGCATCCCCAGCAGCCCCGCCTCGACTGCCGAGGCGATCTTGGCCGCACAGCTTGCCTTCGCACCGTCGCAGATCATGCCGGAGGCGATGGCAACGGCATTGACGACCGTGTGCGCGATCTCGCGGAACTGACCGCCGTAGAGATACGTCACGCCTGCTGCCGCGCCGCAGCCGGCCGCCGTCGCGCCGCAATAGGCGGACAGGCTGCCGATGCCGGTCTTCAGATGGATGGTGATCAGGTTCGACACCGCAAGCGCGCGGTAGAGCATCTCCTGCGTAACACCCAACTCCTTGGCATAGATCACGACCGGCAGGGACGCCGTCAGGCCCTGATTGCCGCTGCCGGAATTGATGACGACCGGCAGGTCGCAGCCGTTCATGCGCGCATCCGACCCTGCAGCGGCGTAGGCCTTGGCGCGATTGTGGACGCTCGTGCCGTAAGACTGCAGCAGGATGCGGCCGATGTTCGCACCGTAGTCCCCCCGCAGGCCTTCCTCGGCAATCGCCCAGTTCAGGTCGATCTGCCGCTGGAGGATCTCCTGCACATCGGCGATCTCGACCTCGTTTGCAAAGGCGATGATATTCTCGACCGTCAGCAGGCTGCGGTCGGTCGCGTGCTGACCGGCCGACTCCTGATAGTCCTTGTGCTGCAGCACGACGCCGTTTTTCTCCACACGGATCACGTTGGTATGGAAGCCGGCGATCTCGACGAAGGCGCTGTCCGTTCCCGCCGTGACGCGCACCTGAATGTCAAACACATAGTCCTTATCCGAACGCCCGACGGTGAACGCCGCCTGCTCCAGATAGGTGCTGACGGACTCTACCTGCTCCGGCGTGAGCTCCGCGAGCACCTGAAGCTGCGCATCCGCGTTGTCGGCCACGATGCCCGCCGCGGCCGCTGCCGCGATGCCGCGCAGGCCGTTCGTATTCGGAACGATGACGCTCTTGACATTTTTGATGATGTTCGCACTTGCGAGCACCTCCACCGTCTCCGGCAGCGCGCCGAGCGTCTGGCGCGCAAGCGCCGCACAGTAAGCCACGGCGATGGGCTCGGTACAGCCCATGGCGGGCTGCAGCTCCTCTTTCAGGATCGCGACATATTCGCGATAGATCCGCTTATCCATAATTTTCCTCCGAATTTGATTTCTATGTTATCCGCGTTTTCGCGTTTTTGTAACAACATCAGTATACAGGAACTTCTGCCTGTTTTCAACCGGAAAAGCCGCCGGTAGTTCAGCGCCTATCCCTGCCGTTTTTTGCAGCAGACGTTTCCAAGCGCCCAGAGTGCATAGCCGAGCACGCCGCCGATCGTGTTCGTGATGACGTCCGTAATATCCGCTCTGCGGAAAACGTGCAGCAGCGGCTGCACGAGCTCGATGCCGGCGCTGAGCGCCAGTGCCAGCAGCAGGCAGCGCCAGAAACGTGGCCGCCTGCCGCGGCAGCGATCGCACAGCGGCTGCAGCACTCCAAACGGAAGAAACAGGACGACATTGAGCACGATCTGCCGCACATAGTCCCCGTGGCGGTGGATGACATCCTCAAACGGAGCCATATGCATCGGGATGTACGGATGGTCAAAGCAGTACGGCAGCGCCGTGAGCACCGGCATGAGCGTAAAGCGCACAATCCCGGCGAGGCAGCCATACATGAGCGTATAGACGAGCAGCGGTCTTCTCCCCAGCCGCCGCCACTTCGGCAGCAGCCAGATGCCGTAAGCGGCCGCAAGCACGGCCATGTCGAGCAAAATGCCGGATCGACCCATGCCTCTGCCCTCCTATCGCACGCGCAGGCGCTCGACGAGCGCCTCATCGCTCTCGGCCATGCAGGTCTGATAATCGGTATAGAGCACCATGCCCGGCAGCGCGCCGGACGGCTTGCGCACAAAGCGCGCCATGGTGTAGTCCACGGGCGTCTTTCCGCCGTCACGCGCCTGCGAATAGTACACGGCGAGACTTGCCGCCTCGGCGATCGTCTGCTCGTCCGGTGTCGTATCATGCGCACGGATGATGACGTGTGAGCCGTGCACCTTCTGCACATGCAGCCAGATGTCCGTGCGGCGGGCCGTGCGGTGCGTGAGCTCATCGTTTTGCGTGTTGGAGCGGCCGACGAGAATCTCATACCCGGTGCTCGACACGAAGGCGAGCGGCGCGCGCGGCGCTGCCTTTTCCTTTTTGGCATTGCGCGGCTGGCGCAGGTAGCCGGTCGCGCGTAGCTCGGCACGGATGTCCATGAGATCACGCTCGCTCTCGGCGCGCGCGAGCTCGTCGAGCACGCTGTTGAGGTACTCAAGATTCCGGCTCGACTCGGCGATCAGGCCGGTCAGGTGCTGCTCGGCCGTCTTGGCCTTACGGTAGGCCTTATAGAGCGCGGCGGCGTTTTCCTGCGGGCTCTTGCGCGGATCAAGCTCGATCGTCACGTCCGGACAGCCCTCGGCGTAGTAGTCCTGCACCGTCACGGTGCGCGCGCCCTTTTGGATGCGGTAGAGGTTCGCCTTGATGAGATCGGCCTTTTGCCGCAGCGCCTCGCGGTCGGCGCAGCGCAGCAGATCCGACTGCTGGATGGCAAGCTTTTTGGCCGTGCGGTCGCGCACAGTGCGCACCTGATGCGTCAGCTCCTGCGAGCGGCGGCGCATGGCCTCCGCCTTGTCGCGGCGGAGATAAAACTCATCCAGCAGCTCGGAAAACGAGCCGCAGCCGCGGCTTGAGAGCGCACCCTGATACTGCAGGATCGGCACGGCGGAAAAGTCCTTCGGCCGTTCGCCGTCGAGCAGCATGGTCGGGGAAAGATTGTTCGTCTCGACGGTAAACACAAGCGCATCGAGCTCATGCGCCAGGCGTGCACGCTGCGCATCGTCCAGCCGCTCCAGCCGGGGGCTGGCATCGCCGAGCGCGCGGAAGCACACCTCCCGGCACAGCAGGGGCGACACGCCGGAAAACAGCCCCAGCAGCCACTTATCGACCGTCGCCGCCGTGACCGGGGCGGAGAGCACCTGCGCGCGCTGCTCCGGCGTCGTATCAAACAGCACCGGCTTATCCTGCCGCAGCGGCGTACGGTAAAACAGCCCCGGCTGCACCTGCCGCGTCTCGCTCATGGAGGAATCCACGCGGCGCATGCAGTCGATGATGTGCCCGTCGCCGCTGACGAGGATGACGTTCGACTGGCGGCCGAGCATCTCGACAACAAGCTGCTTTTTGACCGGCGTGCCGAGTTCGTCCCGGCCGTCAAGGTCGAGCACGAGCATACGCTCAAAATCGGGCTGCGAGACGGCCGTGATGCGCGCACCGACGAGATGCTTGCGCAGGAGCATACAGAACATCGGCGGTTCGGCGGGATTTTCAAACGTGCCGGCCGTGAAATGCACCCGCGCGCTGCCCACACCGCCGTGCACGAGCAGCTTGGCATTGCCGCTCTGCGTGCGCACGGACAGCAGCAGCAGGTCGCGCTCCGGCTGCTGCACCTTGTCGATGCGCGCGCCGGTCAGGCTCTGCGTCAGCTCCCGCGTCAGGCCATGCAGAAACACTGCGTCCATTGGCATGTTACAGCACCTCCGTGATCACGGCGAACAGCTCGCGCAGCCGCTGCGTGCGTCCGAGCAGATACAGCCAGCCAAAGAGCGTCTCAAGCCCCGTGGCCGCGTGATACTGCGCGACGTCCGCATGCTGCGGCACAGAGTTCACCTTCGCGTTGCGCCCGCGCTTATAAACAGCGTGCTCCGCCTCTGTGAGCAGGGGCAGGATCGCCTCCGCTGCGCGCGCCTGTGCGGGCGCGTTGACACGGCGCACGGTCTCGCGGTGCAGGTCGGTCACGGCGGTGAGCCCGGCGGCACACAGCGCCGTGCGCATCATGAGCTCGTACACCCCGTCGCCGATGTGCGCGAGGGCGAGCGTGCTGTAGGCACCGACCTGCGCCGGCGTCATTTCCGGGGCAAAGTCCGTGCCGCCGGGAAAGGCTATCGTGCCGACGGGGCGGCGCTCCGGCCGCCCCGTGTGGAGATCATGATTCATCGTCTTCAGGTTCCTCTTCGTTCACATCTGCAAATTCCGTCTGTGCCTGCAGCACCTCGCTCGGCGCGGTGCCCTGCACATACTGCATCTCCTGCCACTGCTCCTTCGTGATGAGGATCTTGCGCGGTTTCGAGCCCTCGAACGGCCCGACAATACCCATCTCCTCCATCTGGTCGACCATACGCGCGGCGCGCGAATAGCCGAGCTTCAACCGGCGCTGCAGCATGGATACCGATGCCTGCTTCGTCTCGAGAATGACGTCCACTCCCTGCGGCAGCAGCTCGTCATAGTCGCTCTTGGCGGACTTGTCCGCCTCAGGTGCGGGGCCGGACTTCTTGTCGGCCTCGGCGGCAGATTTCTCGATCTGGGCGATGATATCGTCGCTGTACTGCGCCTCGGAGTTTTGCTTGATGAAGCGCACGACCTCCTCGCGCTCCTCGTCCGACACGAACGAGCCCTGCACACGCAGCGGCTTGCCCGTGCCGATGGGCGCGTAGAGCATATCGCCCATGCCGATGAGCTTTTCCGCGCCGGAGGTATCGAGAATGATGCGGCTCTCGAGTGAGGATGAGACCGCAAAGGCGATGCGGCTCGGGATGTTCGCCTTCATGAGGCCGGTGATGACATCGGCCGACGGGCGCTGCGTCGCAATGATGAGGTGCATACCCGCAGCGCGGCCCATCTGCGCCACGCGGCAGATGCTCTCCTCCACCTCTTTGGCTGCGCAGAGCATGAGGTCGGCCAGCTCGTCGATGACGATGACGACCTGCGGCAGCGTCTGCCCGTCGGGTTCGTTCTTCTGCAGGGCGTTGTAGCTTGCCAGATCGCGCACCTGCGCCTCGGAAAACAGGCGGTAGCGCTTGAGCATCTCCACGACCGCCCACTGCAGTGCGCCGGCCGCCTTCTTGGGGTCGGTCACGACGGGGATGAACAGGTGCGGGATGCCATTATAGATGCCGAGCTCGACCATCTTCGGGTCGATCATGATCAGGCGCACCTCGTCCGGCGTCGCCTTATAGAGCAGGCTGAGGATGAGCGAGTTCATGCACACCGACTTACCGGAGCCGGTCGTGCCGGCGATGAGCATATGCGGCAGCTTGGAGATGTTGCCGATGATGCAGTTGCCGCCGATGTCCTTGCCGACGGCAAACGAGAGCTTGGACTTGGCATTGCGGAATGCGGGCGAGTCGATAATATCGCGCAGGCAGACCGCGCTGACGATCTTGTTCGGCACCTCGATGCCGACGGTCGAGATCTTGTCCGGGATGGGCGCGATGCGCACGTTCTCCACGCCGAGCGCGAGCGCAAGGTCGCCGGAGAGGTTCGTGATCTTGTTGAGCTTCACGCCCGCCTCGAGCTCGAGATCGTAGCGTGTGACCGTAGGGCCGCGCGTCACGTCGCGGATCGTTGCATTGACGCCGAAGCTGCTCAGAGCGGTATCGAGCCGGTCGCGGTTGAAGCGGATCTCCTCCGTTGCGTCGGTCTGATCCTTCTTCCCCGCGCGCAGAAATGATACCGGCGGCAGCTGATAGGCAGAGTGGTCGGCGTTCTCGCGCTCGATCGCGGAGGTGATCGCCGCCGTCTCTGCCGCAACGGCGGCGCTGGCCGCCTTTTTCGACGGCTTCGGCGGATCATGGATCTCCTGCGCGGCCGTCACATCCACGCCGCAGATGTCTGCCGCCTCCTCCACGGATAGCGGCTGCACATTCTGCGTCGCCTCCGCCGGCGCGGGCTTTTTCCCACCGCGGGCGGCCTTTTTGACCGGGATTGGGTCGATCGGCTCGTCATCCGGCTCGGACGGCGTGTCCTCGACCGGAATATCGATGAGCTTTTTCTTGGCGACAGGCTTGTCCGGCGCGGCGCGGCGCGCCCTGCGCTGCGGCTCGGGCTGCGGCGGCGCGGCAGGCTCGTCCTCGTCGTCAAAGAGCGGCTGGTCTCCGTCATCCGGGATGTACTGCGCCTCGCGGTGCGCGCGCCACCATGTGACGATCTTGCCGACCGTCAGATCCATACTGCCGAGCACGCAGGCCACGAATGCCGCCATCGTCAGCGGCAGCGCCGCGTACACGCTGATGCCGGCCTTTAGCAGATAGCCAACGCCGCCGGAGATGACGCCGCCGGAGGTGAGCGCCTTGCCGCCGTCATAGAGCTGACCGACGATCGCGCCGAACGTCTGCGCCGTGAACGGCACGCGGCAGACCATGAGGTGCACGATCGTGCCGAACAGCGGCGCGATCAGCAGCGACGCCGTCACGCGCAGACCGAAGTGCCGCTCCGGATTGCGCACGAAGACCCAAGCCAGCAGCAGCATCGCAAACGGGAACGCCCAATAGCCCCAGCCCATAATGCCGGACAGGAAGCCCGCAAAGCCGTCGATGATGACGCCCTCGGCGTGAAACAGGCCAAGAAACGCGAGCAGCGACAGCACGATGCACACGATGGCATACGGCCACGTCGGCGCAGTCTGCGCAGGCGTGGGCGCTGCAGCAGGCTGCTTTTTTGCCGGCTGTTTTTTCGGCGCTGCAGCAGGCTTTTTTGCCGAGCCGGTTTTCTTTTTGGATGATGAAGTTGCCATGTAATAACGTCCTCTCAGAAAATCAGAGACAGCAGCATCGTCACTGCACCGGCGCCCCAGCAATAGTAGCTGAACGCGCCGAAGTGCCCCTTCGATGTCAGGCGCTTGACAAGGCCGATGGCCGCGATGCCCGAAACCATTGCCACGAGCATGCCGATCAGATATGCCGGCAGGAGCGACACGTCAATGCCCGTCTTGGCCGCCTTGGCCAGCGACAGGATGTTCGCGCCCAGCACCGCGGGCAGCGACATCAGAAACGAGAAGCGCACCGCAAAGCTGCGGTCCAGCCCCGTGGCCATGCCGGCCGCAATCGTGGTGCCCGACCGGGACAGGCCCGGGATCGTCGCCACGGCCTGGCACACACCGATGATGAGCGCGTCGCGTACGCGCATGTTTTTCTCCGTGCGCGTGCCCTTTGGCATTTTATCGGCCACGAACAGCAGACAACCCGTGAGGATCAGCATGAGGCCGATGAAAAACGTGTGGTAATACAGCTGCTCCACTTTGTCGTTGATCGGCAGGATCAGAAACAACGGCAGCGTCGCAAGGATGATCATAAGTACCATCCGCGCCGCAGGAAACTGCTTCCGGCGCTGCTCAGCCGGCAGGCGCGTATTGCCGAAAAACGCGAACGTCTCGCGCACCATGGCCACGATGTCCCGCCAATAGACGATGCAAATCGAAACGAGTGTGCCCAGATGCAGCAGTACGTCAAAAAACAGATGACCGTCCTCTGCGGTAGACATATGAAACAGATTTTGCAGGATCGACAGATGTCCGGAGCTGGAGATCGGCAGAAACTCTGCGATGCCCTGCACCAGACCGAGCAGAATCGCATTCCAGATGGTCATGGATACACCTCCCAGTGCGCAAATAGCAACATTTTATGATAGCACAATCTCCGTTATTCCACAAGGGAAAACGGACGCAGCGCCCGTTTTCCCCGGTCGGACGGATCACGCCTGCGTGTCGCAGTAAGCGGCCAATACACCGCGATACGTCATCCAGCAGTCAAACTTCGACACGAGCTCAAACGGTGCGTGCATGCTCAGCACCGGCACACCTGCGTCGATGGTATCAATGTTGCGGTCAGCCATGAACTTGGCGATCGTGCCGCCGCCGCCCTGATCGACCTTGCCCATCTCGGACAGCTGCCAGACGACACCGTTGTCGGCGAAGAGGCGGCGCAGATAGGCCACGAGCTCGGCCGAGGCGTCGCTCGTGCCGGACTTGCCGCGCGCGCCCGTAAACTTGCAGATGCCCATACCGTAGTTGAGCTTGGCCTCGGTGCGCTTGGCGCTTACCTCGGGGAAGCTCGGGTCATAGGCCGCGCACACATCCGCCGAAAGGCAGAAGCTCTTGGCAAAGCAGTGGCGCAGCGCAACATCCTGCTGCTCGCAGAGGTCGGCCATGAACGCCTCGAACGCCTGCGACTGCATACCGGACACGCCGTCGGAGCCGGTCTCCTCCTTGTCGGCGAGGATGCACACGGCCGTGCGCTCCGGTGCGCCCTCGAGATCAAGGATCGCGCGCAGCTCAGCGTAGGCGCACACGCGGTCG
>ENA-USUJ01002574-USUJ01002574.1-human-gut-metagenome-genome-assembly--contig:-NODE-2574-length-13513-cov-6.081572_pt1 | contig 13513 bp, 11 predicted proteins | sample MGYA00250061_ERZ773398 | MGnify/ENA primary metagenome ERZ773398 (study PRJEB29103, sample SAMN06111992) | human gut metagenome | biome: human gut; feature: ankylosing spondylitis patient; material... | reverse complement strand
CCTGAATACGGGGGATAATATGGGCCATAATCTCGCTGATCAGGGCTGGATCCTCGCCAAAAGTACCGTAGGTCGAAGCTTTAAAAGCCAAGTTTAATGCTGAGAAGAAAGACTTTGAGGCAAAGATTTCTGCCTTACATACCCAGTTCAAAGACCTTGTGAACTTGGCGAAGAAAGGCATTAAGGATTATCCTTTAAAGATGATTGATACCTTCCGTATTCCTGTGATGGGGCATTACCTGTATTATTCATGGGTGAATGATGCGTTTCGTCTGGCGTTGGTTCAGGAAATACCAAAGCATGAATACAATGACCTTTTCAATTCAGGTGAAATGAATCAGGAAGCATTTAAAACACTTGGTTATGAATTACCTGATATAGATGTGAAGGATACCAGAAAGAACCTTCGCAAATTTGGTAAGGATGAGAATATTGTTGAAGTCTGGGAAGAAGACGGTCAGGATGTTTGGTTAGAACACTGGACCGAAGACTTCTTGGATGAAGATAATGGCGAGGTTGTTCCTATCCAACGCCATGAATGGCATAGAGTAGCAATTGAAGAAAGCCCATGGAGGAAAGAAGATGAACAGACTGAATCACAAGAAGGGGCGACCGACGAAGTATCGGCAGAGCCTGAGGAATAATCCTTATTGGGAAGAGGTGAAGCGTAAGGTTAGAATTCGTGATGGGCATAGATGCCAAGTGTGTGGTAAGACATACAATTTGGAAGTCCATCACAAAGTATATGACATTGCAGGATATTCCATAGTTGGGCATGAATTAGAGTTCCTGTATTGTCTTGAGACTTTATGTGAGGATTGCCATCGAATGAAACATGGTAAGTAAATTATCCCGGTGTCCGTTGGTTCGGTATCCGGGAGCTATTATTTAAACACTATTCGTATGAAACAGATTAGCACCAAACAAGCCCAGCGCAACAGAGAAGTTGCAAGAATAAAGAAAGCATTGCCACCTTATTGCGCTATCTGTGGTAAACCAATGTCGGACGCAGCACATTTAGTTCCAAAGTCGGAATATCCTGAACATTATACCAATCCTCTTAATATCGTTGGATTGTGCCGGGAATGTCACAATAAGTATGACGATAATTTAGCTTTCAGGCAGAGGCAGAAGCGGCTTATAGAGCGTGTGAAGTCTTTTGATGAATGTGCAGCAAATAGATATTTTCGTTTATGAATAGCTATCAACTAATATCCAAACTTCGAAAGGTAAGGGGGAGAATCTACCTAACCACTGCCGCACAAGCTCTTTATCATGAACTTGTGGCTATCTGCAATGATATGAAATGGAAGGAAGTATTCTTCATTCGTAGTAATATTCTGTGTGGTAATTTAGATATATCTGATAATACATTGCGTAAATCTAGAGATAGTTTATCTGATGCTGGACTTCTTTTTTATAGGACTTGCAAGGATAAACGTATAGGCTGTTACTATTCTTTTTCTCAAAAGATAAGCGATGAGGTGTTATCATCCGCAACATCATCCGCAAATTTTGAGGATGAAAGTACGGATGATATTGCGGATGATAATGCGAATGAATCGATATTTCTAGTTAAAACAGATAAAGTCGTAACATCCGCAATATCATCCGCAGAATCACCCGCAAATTTTGAGGATGATAAAAAAACATCATCCGCAACATCATCCGCAAATTTTGAGGATGAAACGCAAATTACACCTATTAAAGATAATATAAACATAAAACAAGAAGAGAGTCTCGCGCGTACGCACGAGAACCCCCCACCCGAAAAGCCCAAGAAGTCCAGAAAAAAAGAGGGAGATGTAAAGCCTTTAGTTTATCCTTTCTCTTCGATAGCTTTCATGTCTGCTTGGGAAACTTTGCGAAATACTCCAAAATGGAAAAACAAGCTTAATTATGCGTTGCAGCTTTCACTTAATAAGCTTTCTAATTTTGAAGAAGAGTTTGCCATCAGGCAAATTGAGAGGGCAATTGAATCCGGATGGACCGGGGTTGTATTTACGGGAACTGAACGTGATTATCAAGAATGGTTAAACATCAAGTATGGAAAAACAGGAATCCAAGGACAAAACAATCGGAATGCTGATAAAGCAGCAAAGGCAAGAATGCTCCTTGACGAATATGCAGCCATCGAGCAGGGAAATTCTGCTATCAACCATCAAGCAGAGATACCCGACCTTTAAGGCCTTTTCATCTGCTTATTCCACTTCACTTCAAACAATTATTCTTTCAGATTTGGAAAAGGCTTATAGTGAGAAATCTCCAACAGTGGCTGATTTAGAACGGATGTACGGATGTGATTCTTCTTCGTTGTGGGTAAAAACTCAACTATTGACTATCGATTTTGCCTCTTCGACGAAAGAAAGTGCTGACTTAGACGCTCTGAATGAATTTTCACGGCTGTTTGTCGGGCAGTATCACTACATCAAGTTGACAGAATTTCTTCTATTTGTTGCCCGTTTCAAGCTAGGGAATGTCTCTTTTCAGGTGCACGCGGGCGAGATCGTCTGTCTTGCCGGTATCGAGGGCAACGGTCAAACCGAGTTCGTCTACGGCCTGACCGGTCTGGAAAAGATCAGCAGCGGCAAGATCACGCTGGACGGCAAGGACATCACCAACGAGTCCATCCGTCAGCGCTCCAAGGACGGCATGAGCCATATCCCGGAGGACCGCCACAAGCACGGCCTTGTGCTGGACTACAGTCTGGAAAACAACATGGTGCTGCAGCGCTACTGGCAGCCCGAGTTCCAGAAGGGCGGCTTTATCCGCAGCGATAAGGTGCGCGAATATTCCGATAAGCTCATTGCCCAGTACGATGTGCGCAGCGGTCAGGGCAGTGTGACCACCGTGCGCAGTATGTCCGGCGGCAACCAGCAGAAGGCCATCATTGCCCGTGAGATCGATAAGGACCCGAAGCTCTTGGTGGCAGTCCAGCCCACTCGAGGTCTGGACGTTGGTGCAATTGAATACATCCACCGTCAGATCGTGGCCGAGCGCGATAAGGGCACGGCTGTGCTGCTGGTCAGTCTGGAGCTGGACGAGGTGATGAACCTGTCCGACCGAATCCTTGTGATGTACGAGGGCGAGGTCGTGGGCGAATTTGACCCCAAGACCACCACCGTGCAGGAGCTGGGCCTGTATATGGCAGGCGCACGCAAGCAGGGAAAGGAGAGCAAATAACACATGAACAAGAAAAAACTTTCCCACAGCAGTCTGAACAGCTCCATCACCAGTGTGCTGGCTGCTCTGCTGTGCATCCTGATTGGCCTTGTGGTCGGTTTTCTGGTGCTGCTGGCCATCAACCCGGCCCACGCATGGGGCGACGGCTTTGTGCGCATCCTGAAGGGCGGCTTCCATGACGCGCCCTACGGTGTCGGCAAGGAACTGGCAAATGCGGCTCCCCTCATTATGACCGGTCTGTCCGTGGCCTTTGCCTTCAAGACCGGCCTGTTCAACATCGGTGCGGCGGGTCAGTATACGCTGGGCGCTTACGGCGCTCTGTACTGCGCCATCATGCTCAAGCTGCCGTGGTTCGTCTGTCTGATCGCAGCCACCATTCTGGGCGGCATCTGGGGTGCGATCCCCGGCTTCTTCAAGGCCTACTTCAACATCAACGAGGTCATTACCTCCATCATGTTCAACTGGATCGGCCTGTATCTGGTCAATGAGCTCATTTACCAGAACGGCACCGGCCCCATGTACGATGTGCGCAACACCCGCACCATCAACATCAGCAAGAACGCCGATTACGCTCAGTCCATCATCCCAGATTTCGGCCTGAACAAGCTGTTCCAGACCAACAGCACCACCATCGCCATCTTCCTGGCGGCAGCGGTGGCAGTTCTGATCTGGGTGGTGCTGAACAAGACCACCTTCGGCTACGAGCTCAAGGCAGTCGGCCTGAACAAGAGCGCTGCCCGCTACGCCGGCATCAACGAGAAGAAGAACATCATCCTCTCCATGGCCATTGCCGGTGCGCTGGCCGGTTTTGGTGCGGGCCTGTACTATCTGTCCAATGTGTCCCAGTGGAACCCGCTGAACTCCACCAGCCTGCCGGCAATGGGCTTCAACGGCATTTCCGTTGCACTGCTGGCAAGCTCCAACCCCATTGGCACCATTTTCTCGGCGATCTTCATTTCCCATATCTCGGTGGGCGGCTCCTTCCTTTCCACCAAGTATTACCCCACTGAGATCTCGGACCTGATCAGCGGCATCATCATCTACCTGTGCGCATTCTCCATGCTGTTCCGCGGCAAGATCCACGCACTGCTGTTCAGGAATGCCGACAAGACCAATGTGAACGCAGAGCCTGCTGCTCCTGCAGGATCTGCAACCGAAAAGGAGGGCAAGTGATATGCTGCTTCTGATCAAATATACGCTGCTGTATGGCATCGTTCTGATGATGGTGGCACTGGGCGGTATGTTCAGTGAGCACTCCGGCATCATCAACATTGCACTGGAAGGTATCATGGTCATTGGCGGTGTGGCGGGTGTTCTCACCCTGACCATGCTGCCTTCCAGTATGCCGGTCTTCCTCGTGGTGCTGATCTCTGTTCTGGTGGCGGCACTGGCCGGTATGGTGTACAGTCTGCTGCTGGCCTTTGCCTCCATCAACCTGAAGGCAGATCAGACCATTGGCGGCACAGCCCTGAACCTGCTGGCTACTGCTATTGCGGTGGTCATTGCAAAGTATTTCAGCGAGAGCGGCAGTGCAAAGCTGAACTACTCCAACAAGCCTTTCCTGTTCAGCATCGGCGGGCTGGAACTGAGCATTTTTGTGCCGCTGGGCATCATTCTGCTGATCATCAGCTATGTGGTGCTGTACAAGACCCGCTTTGGCCTGCGCCTGCGTGCCTGCGGCGAGCATCCGCAGGCAGCGGACTCTGTGGGCATCAATGTCTACAAGATGCGCTATGCCGGTGTTGTCATTTCCGGTGCGCTGGGCGCGATCGGCGGTATGGCCTACATTGTGCCCCCGGTGCAGACCTGGAACTTTGAGGTGGGCGTGGCCGGCGCAGGCTTCCTTGCCATGGCTGTTATGATCTTTGGCCAGTGGAAGCCCTTCAACATCTTTGGCGCAGCCATGTTCTTTGCTGTGTTCAAGAGTCTGGCAAACATTGCAGACTCCACCTTCCTGGCACAGCTGCACTGGTCCAGCAACATCTACAACATGATGCCGTTCGTGGCGTCCATGATCATTCTGGCGTTTACCTCCAAGAACAGCATGGCACCCAAGGCAGAGGGCATCCCATACGACAAGGGATCCCGCTAAAACGACGACTCGTGATCCCAAAACAAGGGCGCAGCTGCTTTTCCGGGCGGCTGCGCCCTTTTTGGTTTGAAATTGGGCAAAGTTTACAGAATGATACTTGCTTTTGTTTGGAATTTTGCTATACTATATCTTATAATGTCGTACTATTGAAAAAACGAGGAGCGTGATACGATGCGCGTTTATGATCTGATCGCAAAAAAGCGTGATGGCGGTACGCACAGCCGTGAGGAGCTGGAGCAGATCGTCAATGGCTATGTCAGCGGAGAAGTGACTGATTACCAGATGGCTGCATGGATGATGGCTGTCTATCTGCGCGGCATGACCGATGAGGAGACCGCAGAGCTGACCGATGTGATGGCTCACAGCGGTGTGATGGTGGATCTTTCGCCCATTCCGGGCATCAAGGTGGACAAGCACTCCACCGGCGGCGTGGGTGACAAGACCACGCTGGTCATTGCCCCCATCGTGGCGGCCTGCGGCGTGAAGATCGCCAAGATGAGCGGCCGGGGCCTTGGCCATACCGGCGGTACCATCGATAAGATGGAGAGCGTGCCCGGCACCAGAACCGCCCTCTCGCAGGAGGAGTTCTTTGCGCAGGTGAACAGGATCGGTCTGTCGGTCATTGGCCAGAGCGAGGGCATTGCCATTGCAGATAAAAAAATGTATGCCCTGCGGGATGTGACCGCAACCGTCAGCTGCATCCCACTCATCGCATCCAGCATCATGTCCAAGAAACTGGCTTCCGGCTCGGATGCCATCCTGCTGGATGTGACCACCGGCACCGGAGCTTTTATGAAAACGGTAGACCAGAGCATTGAGCTGGCTAAGCTGATGGTATCCATTGGCACCCATCACGGCCGCCGGGTGGCTGCCATGATCACCGATATGGACACCCCGCTGGGCCATAACATTGGCAACAGTCTGGAAGTCATGGAAAGCATGGATGTGCTCAAGGGCCATGGCCCCGCCGACCTGACCGAGGTCTGCCTGCAGCTGGCGGCGAACATGCTGGTGCTGGCCGATAAGGGCACTCCTGCCGAGTGCCGCGCCATGGCCGAGGCGGTGATCGCCGATGGGTCTGCCTTTGCAAAGTGCAAGGAGATGTTTGCGGCGCAGGGCGGCGATACCCGCGTGCTGGACGATTACAGCCTGTTTGAGCAGCCCGCGGCAAGCTTTGAGCTGCTGGCAGAGCAGGACGGTTACATTGTGGCGAACGATGCCGAGAAAATTGGCTCTGCCAGCGTGCTGCTGGGTGCGGGCCGACAGAAAAAGGGCGACCCGCTGGACTTTGCAGCCGGCATCACCCTGCATAAAAAGCGCGGCGACTACGTAAAGAAGGGCGAGAGTCTGGCTACCTTCTACGGCGCAGCAGATAAGTTTGAGGCTGCTGCAGCCGAGTACCGCAGCGGCCTTGGATACGGCTCTGAGAAGCCGGAGGAAGCCCCGCTGGTGTATGCCCTTGTAACGAAGGACGGCGTGGAGCGCTATTAAATGAAATAAAAGCTTCCGGGACGGTATCTCCCGGGGCTTTTTTGCGTCATTTGGCAGGTTCTTGTTGCATAACGTGGAAAACAGTGGAACTTTGGCAGGAGATATGGTATACTATGATGGATTTGTGCTGTCCCGGCAGAAGGGACGCGGAAAGAGAAAGGACTTGTTATGAAGATCATTCTGGTGGGCGGCGGCAAGGTTGGTACTGCGCTGGCGCGGCAGCTCAGTGAGGAAGACCATAATGTGACCATTGTGGATACCAACAAAGCGCGTGTGGAGCACCTGACTGAAAGCTACGATGTGCTGGGCATCGTGGGCAACGGTTCCTCGATCACCACGCTGGCAGAGGCCGGCATTGAAGACGCGGATGTGTTCATTGCCGTGACTGGTTCGGATGAGCTGAACCTGCTGTGCTGCATGTTTGCCAAAAAGGCGGGCCACTGCCATGCAATTGCCCGCGTGCGCAACCCGTCCTACAGTCATGAGCTGGACTTTATCAAAAAGCAGATCGGCATTTCGGCCATCATCAATCCGGAAATGGCTGCAGCAAAGGAGATCTCCCATCTGCTGCGCTTCCCGGGTGCAAGCAAGATCGACACCTTTGCAGACGGCCGTGTGCGGCTGATCAAGTTTGCACTCACTGCAGAGCAGGGGCTGGATGGCGTGGCCATCCGCGAGATCCCCACCCGTCTGAAGAGCGACATTCTGGTGTGTGCAGTGGAGCGCAGCGGCGGCGTGATCATTCCGAACGGTAACTTTGTACTGCAGAACGGCGATCAGGTCACCTTCCTTGCAACACAGGAAAAGGCCCACGAGTTCTTCCAGCGCATCCACCTGCCGGTGCGCCCGGTGCGCAATGCCTTCATCGTGGGCGGCGGTGCCATCGCCTTCTATCTGAGCCAGGAGCTGCTGGAAAACCACGTGCGTGTGCGCATCGTGGAGCGCGACCCTGCCCGCTGCATGGAGCTGGCCGAGCAGCTGCCCGGCGCACAGATCCTGAACGAGGACGGCTCCAACCGCGAATTCCTGCTCTCGGAGGGCATGGAGTCCACCGAGGCTTTTGTGGCCCTGACCAACATCGACGAGGAGAATGTGCTGCTGACCCTGTTTGCCAAAAAGCACTCCAACGGCAAGCTGGTCACCAAAGTCAACCGTCTGGAATTTGATGATATTCTGGCCGGTCTGGATCTGGGCAGCGTGGTCTACCCCAAGTACATGACCTGCGATTACATCGTGCAGTATGTGCGTGCACTGCAGAACGAAGCGGGCAGCAACATCAAGACGCTGTACCGCATTCTGGACGACCGTGTGGAAGCGCTGGAATTTACCGTCCACGAGAAGAGCGCTGCCACCGGTGTCCCCCTGAGCCAGCTGCACCTGAAAAAGAATCTGCTGCTGTGCTGCATCACCCGCGGCCATCAGATCTTGATCCCGCGCGGCGGCGACCAGATCCAGGTGGGCGACAACGTGATCGTGGTCACGCTGGAGCATGGTCTGCATGACCTGCGCGATATTCTGGACAAGGGCGCAGAGGGTTGACGGAGGCAGACTATGAATTATGCGATCGTTTTCCGTCTGCTGGGCTATGTCATGCTGATCGAGGGTGCACTGCTGCTGCTGCCCGCAGCGGCCAGCTGGATCTACGGCGAATGGTTCGTGCTGGGCGTGTTTCTGATCACGGCGGCAGTCAGCGCCGCCATCGGCTACGCCCTGCGCGGCATCAAGCCTAAAAGCAAGATGTTCTATATGCGGGAGGGCTTTGCTGCTACCTCGCTGAGCTGGATCGTCATTTCCATCGTGGGCGCCGTTCCGTTTGTGGTGACGGGCTGCATCCCGAACCCGGTGGATGCCCTGTTTGAGACGGTGTCCGGCTTTACCACCACCGGTGCCAGCATCCTGCCCGGGGTAGAGGATCTGCCCAAGGGCATTCTGTTCTGGCGCAGCTTCACCCACTGGATCGGCGGCATGGGCGTTCTGGTGTTCCTGCTCTCGCTGCTGCCCCTGACCGGCGGCTCCCACGTCAACCTGATGAAGGCAGAAAGCCCCGGTCCGCAGGTGGATAAGCTGGTGCCCAAGGTGCAGTCTACCGCAAAGATCCTGTACGGCATCTATTTTGCACTCACCGTGCTGGAGCTGGTATTCCTGATGCTGGGCGGCATGCCGCTGTTTGAGTCCATGCTCACGGCCTTCGGCACGGCGGGCACCGGCGGCTTCGGCTTCAAGAACGACAGCTTTACCAGCTTTTCTCCCTACATCCAGTGGGTCGTGACTATCTTCATGATCCTGTTCGGTGTCAACTTCAATGCCTACTTCCTGCTGCTGCTGCGTAAATTCAACCGCGTCATCAGCGAGGAGGTGCGCGGCTACTTCGCCATTATTCTGGTGGCAATTGGCATTATCACGGCCAATATCTACAGCCTTTATAACAGCTTTGGCGAAGCGGTGCGTCAGGCAGCCTTTCAGGTGGGTTCCATCATCACCACTACCGGTTTTTCCAGCTGTGATTTTGACCTGTGGCCCACTCTCTCCAAAGAAATTCTGGTGGTGCTCATGTTCATTGGTGCCTGCGCAGGCAGCACCGGCGGCGGCATCAAGGTGAGCCGCCTCCTCATTCTGGGCAAGACCCTTGGCAAGGAGCTCAAGCAGGCGCTGCACCCACAGGTGGTGGCCCCCGTCCGCATGGACGGCAAGCTGCTGAACCACGAGACCATCCGCACCACCAATGTGTTTATGGGCGCGTATTTCTTCATCTTCGTGGTCTCCTTCCTGCTCATCAGTCTGGATGGCTTTGATATGGTGACGAACTTCACAGCCATTGCAGCTACTTTGAACAACATCGGCCCGGGCCTTGCGCAGGTAGGCCCCATGATGAACTTTGGCAGCTTTACGAACCCCGCAAAGCTGGTGATGATCTTCGACATGCTGGCCGGCCGTCTGGAGATCTTCCCGATGCTGGTGCTGTTCCTGCCGGATACATGGCGCAGATTCTAAAAAGCAATTATAAAAAGCCATCTGTGATCTCCTGCTCGTATTGAGCATTTGGAAAGATACAGATGGCTTTTTTGTGCGTAACGGTAAGCTGCACAAACCCTTCTCTTTTCGGGGAAGGCGGATCTGCGAAGCAAAGACGAAGAAGCTTTTATACTTCCACTTTTTCCTGTGCCCGGTACTGCAGGGCTTCCAGCACACAGTCCTCATCCAGCAGCTGTTTGCCTGCCAGATCGGCCACCGTGCGGGCCACCCGAAGGATGCGGTCATGGGCGCGGGCGGAAAGGCCCAAAGCGTCGTAGGAGGCGCGCAGCAGCCGCTCGGCGGCGGGGGTCATGCGGCAGACGCGCCGCACCTGCCCGGCGGTGAGCTGGGCGTTGCAGAGCACACCCTCAAAACCCGGGGCGGCATAGCGCTTTGCCTGAATGGCCCGGGCGGTAAGCACCTGTTTGCGCAGATCGGCGCTGCTCTCGGAAGGGACGACGGCGTGCAGCTCGTCAAAGGCGATGGGGTCCATCTCCACGCACAGGTCGATGCGGTCCAGCAGCGGGCCGGACACACGGCTGCGGTACTGCCGCACGGCACTGGGTGAGCAGGTGCACTGCCGGGTGGGATGACCGTAGTAGCCGCACTTACAGGGGTTCATGGCGGCTACCAGCTGGAAGCGGCTGGGATAGGTGGCACTGCCTGCCGCTCGGCTCACGGTGATCTGGCCGTCCTCCAGCGGCTGGCGCAGCACTTCCAGACTCTCGCGGGAGAACTCCGGCAATTCGTCTAAAAACAGCACACCGCAGTTGGCAAGGCTGCACTCGCCGGGCCGGAACTGTGCGCCGCCGCCAGCCAGAGCTACGGCACTGGCCGAGTGGTGCGGACTGCGGAAAGGCCGTGCAGAGATCAGGCCCCGGCCCTGCGGCAGCTGCCCTGCAATGGAATAAATTTTAGTGGTCTCCACGGCTTCCTCACGGGTGAGCGGCGGCAGGATGCCGGGCAGACGCTTTGCCAGCATGGATTTGCCGGTGCCGGGTGCGCCAATGAGCAAAACATTGTGTCCGCCTGCGGCAGCAATGACCATAGCCCGCCGCGCCAGCGACTGTCCCATCACGTCCGCAAAATCCGGCACCTGTGCCCAGGCGTCTGCAGGGTCAAAGGGAACAACAGCCGCCGGGGCAAGCGGGGAGATGCCGCGCAGGGCATCTACAACTTCGCGTGCCGTGTGGGCGGGGTAGACGGCCATGCTGTCGGCACAGGCCTCGGCTGCTTCAGCGGCATTCTCGGCAGGTACATACAGGGCGTGGATGCCATTTTCTGCTGCAGCCAGCGCCATGGGCAGCACGCCGGAAACCGGCCGCAGGGTGCCGTCCAGTGCCAGTTCGCCCAGAAATGCCGCGTCGGCAGGCACATCCTCCAGCTGGCCGCTGGCAGTGAGCACTGCCAGCAGAAGCGGCAGGTCGTACACCGGGCCGGTCTTGCGCACATCCGCCGGGGCAAGATTGATGGTAATGCGCCGGTCCGGGAACTTGAAGCCCAGATTTTTGATGGCGGCGCGCACACGGTCGGCGCTTTCACGCACAGCGGAATCCGGCAGGCCCACGATGGAAAAGGCGGGCAGACCGCCGGAAATGTCGGCCTCCACTGCCACGGCAAAGCCGCTCAGGCCGTTCAGACCAAAGCTTCTGGTAACAGAATACATGTTGTTCTCCCTTATCCCAGCGGATGATATGACGGAAAAGAATTGGCAAAAGTGGAAAATAATGGATGATTATGCCATACTTCGACACAAAAATACTTCTAAATTCATTATAGTAAAGGGCAGGAAAGATGTCAATGCGATAGAGAGGAGAGAGTTTTCCATGATGAGCAAAGAATACTGCCGCTATATCCGTACATATTCAGAACTGGAAGGGCTGCAGCATGCCCACACCCTTGTATATTGCGGCGCCGCCGCTGCGCAGGGCGTTGTAATGGAGCTGCGGCAGGAGCAGGATGGCCGGGTGCGCCGCAGCGCGGTGCTGCTGCAGGACAGTTTTGCCCGGGCAATGCAGCTGCTGCGCTACCTGTGTGAAAACAGCGTCGGTTTGGAGCAGTGGCTGGACGTTCTGGACGATGCAGGCCAGAGTTATGAACTGCTGGAAAATGCAGGCGAGGCCGGGATGGTTCCCGACTTTACCGGGAAAAATTTGGATTTTTGTGCCATATGCCGGTTTTGAACTGCAAATCTTGTTGCAGATTACGCAATTGACACATGGATGCGGAGAGTTTATATTATAAGTAGGTTTAATCAAACCTGTTCTTTTTTGCGGAAAAATTTACAAAAGGTAAGGTGTGCAAGATGTATTTGGATGAATATAAGCGCTGGATGGCTGCAGAGCTGGAAGACGCTGATCTGAAGCCGGAGCTGGCCAAGATCGAGGGAAATGATGACGAGATCAAGGACCGCTTTGCTGTGGCTTTGAAGTTTGGCACCGCTGGTCTGCGCGGCGTTCTGGGCGCTGGCACCAACCGTATGAATATCTATGTTGTGCGTCAGGCCACGCAGGGTCTGGCAAACTGGGTCAAGACTCAGGGCGGCAGCCAGACTGTGGCTATCAGCTACGACAGCCGCCTGAAGAGCGATATCTTTGCCAAGACCGCCGCAGGCGTACTGGCGGCAAACGGTATCAAGGTGCGCATTTACGATGCTCTGATGCCTGTGCCTGCACTGAGCTTTGCTACCCGTTACTACCAGTGCAATGCTGGTATCATGGTCACGGCTTCTCACAACCCGGCCAAGTACAACGGCTACAAGGCCTACGGCCCGGATGGCTGCCAGATGACCGATGATGCTGCTGCCATCGTGTACGATGAGATCCAGAAGACGGATGTGCTGACCGGTGCAAAGTACATCTCTTTTGCCGAGGGCGTGGAGCAGGGCCTGATCCGCTTTGTGGGCGACGACTGCAAGAAGGCACTGTATGATGCCATTGAGGCCCGTCAGGTGCGCCCGGGCCTGTGCAAGACTGCCGGCCTGAAGCTGGTGTACAGCCCGCTGAATGGTTCCGGTCTGGTGCCTGTCACTCATGTGCTGAACGATATGGGCATCACCGATATCACCATCGTGCCCGAGCAGGAGTACCCCAACGGCTACTTTACCACCTGCTCCTACCCGAACCCCGAAATTTTCGAGGCTCTGAAGCTGGGTCTGGAGCTGGCAACCAAGACTGGTGCCGACCTGATGCTGGCCACCGACCCCGATGCCGACCGCGTGGGCATTGCCATGAAGTGCCCGGATGGCAGCTATGAGCTGGTATCCGGCAACGAGATGGGCGCTCTGCTGCTGGATTACATCTGCGCAGGCCGCATCGAGAAGGGCACCATGCCCAAAAACCCGGTGGCCGTCAAGTCTATCGTATCCACTCCGCTGGCCGATGCCATTGCCGCACACTACGGCGTGGAAATGCGCAGCGTGCTGACCGGCTTCAAGTGGATCGGCGACCAGATCGCAAATCTGGAAGCTGCCGGTGAGGTGGACCGCTTCATCTTTGGCTTCGAGGAGAGCTACGGCTATCTGGCCGGCCCCTATGTACGCGATAAGGATGCCGTCATCGGTTCCATGCTGATTTGCGAAATGGCCGCTTACTACCGCAGCATCGGTTCCTCCATCAAGCAGCGTCTGGAAGAGATCTATAAACAGTATGGCCGCTACCTGAACAAGGTGGACAGCTTCGAGTTCCCCGGCCTGACCGGCATGGAGAAGATGGCTTCCATCATGCAGAAGCTGCG
>ENA-USUJ01002573-USUJ01002573.1-human-gut-metagenome-genome-assembly--contig:-NODE-2573-length-13514-cov-5.759470_pt1 | contig 13514 bp, 11 predicted proteins | sample MGYA00250061_ERZ773398 | MGnify/ENA primary metagenome ERZ773398 (study PRJEB29103, sample SAMN06111992) | human gut metagenome | biome: human gut; feature: ankylosing spondylitis patient; material... | reverse complement strand
ACGGGTGATACGCTCCGTTCCATAAGCGGCCGCGATTCACTGATCCGCGAAACGGTGTTTGTGCATGATACAGTCTACCTGCAAGCGCCAAAGACAACAGCCAAACCGGAAGATATAATCCGCACCAAGGCCATTGGACGTTACGACCGCGGCATCATCAACTACCGTTTCATACCCAAAGGCAAATGGATTGGCGGAGCTACGGCATCCTATGTGGATTTTGACAGTCAGGACAGCCGCCTGTTGTTCTCTTTGCTGAAAGATTTCGATTGCCATGCCCGCACAGTTTCTGTGAAGCCGTTCATCGGATATGCCGTACGGAACAACATCGTCATCGGTGCCAAGCTGGGCTATAACCGGATGAAGGTGGAGACGCAGCGTCTCGATGCCGACGGCAATCCAATGGTCGACGACAGCGGCAACAAGATTATGGACAGCGAGGGCGTCTGGTTCAAGAATCAGGACGAATTCGTGATTTCCGTCGCCCCGTCGTTCAAGATGTCCGACAACTGGTCGTACGGTTCGATCTTGAATTTCCGCAGCCAGTTCGTCAACGGGTACAAATCGCGTACGGAACAAAAGGAGGAGCACCTCAAGAGCAAATTCATGACCCCGGGCTACCTCGACATCTCGCTCGGTATCACCTATAAAAGCCCCAAGGCCAAATTCCCGATCGTGGTCAACATCTCGCCGATCGCCCTGAATGCCACCTTTGCGGAGAACGAACTGATCCGCAAAACGAACGGATTCAACTACGGTATCGAAGACCCCGACAAGACGTCCAAATACGAAGGCGGTTCGTCGATCCAGATCGACTTCGACCGCAAATTCGGCAACCGCGACGTGCTGCGCTACCGCACGACCTTCTTCTCGTTCTACGGCTGGATCTCGAACCTCGGCCAGAAAAACAAGATTGCGAAATTCTCCGACTACATCGCCGCCTACGACAAGTGGGAGGCCGACGGGAAGGATCAGGAGACCAAACCGACGCTGCCGATCCACCCCACCGTCCGCTGGGAAAACACGCTCGACATCAAGGCGACGAAATACCTCACCACGAGCATCTATTTCCAGCTCTACTACAACCGCGCCCAAAGTTATGCGGTACAGACCCAGGCCATTCTGAGCGTCGGACTGAGCTACACGTTCCAGAACAAACCCAAACCCAAGAAATAAGCGCCGCGCATCATGTACAAAAACTCCCGTTCCACCGTTTTGCTTCCGCTCGTCGTGGCAGCGGCAGTCGCCCTGGGCATCTTCCTCGGACAATTTCTGGGGAGGTCGTCGGCCGAATCCGACATCAAGGGCATCCTGCGCTCGCTGGCGCTGCCTCAGAACAAGGTATCGCAGACGCTGTCGCTCATCGAGACGCAGTACGTCGACTCGGTGGCCATCGATTCGCTCGTCGAACGGGCGCTGCCCGTCATCGTTTCGGAACTCGACCCCCACTCGGTCTACATCCCCGCCTCGGAGATGGCCGAAATCAACGAACCGCTCGACGGCGAATTCGACGGCATCGGCGTGGTATTCAACATGGCCACCGACACGGTGATCGTGCTGAACGTCATTCCGTCGGGGCCGAGCGACAAGGCGGGCGTCGTGGCGGGCGACCGCATCGTGCGCATCAACGATTCGCTGGTGGCCGGACAACAGATCGCCCAGCGCGAGATCATGCGCCGGCTGCGCGGCAAACGCGGCTCGGAGGTGCGGCTGGGCCTCGAACGGCGCGGCATCGACGAACTGGTGGAGGTGACGGTCGTGCGCGACAAGATCCCGATCCGCAGCCTCACGGCGGCACTGATGCTCACCGGCGACATCGCCTTCGTCAAACTGGACCAGTTCGCCCGCACCTCGCACACCGAACTGCTCGAAGCGCTCTCGACGCTCCGCACGCAGGGAATGTGCAAACTGATCCTCGACCTGCGGGGCAATTCGGGCGGGTTCCTCGACCAGGCGATCGCCATCGCCAACGAGTTCCTGCCCGCCGACAAACTGATCGTCTATACCGAAGACCGCAACCACCAGCGCATCGAACAATACAGCGACGGCACGGGCAGCGCCGCCGACCTCGACCTGGCGGTGCTCGTCGACGAGGGAAGCGCCTCGTCGAGCGAAATCCTCGCCGGAGCGTTGCAGGACAACGACCGCGGAACGATCATCGGCCGCCGTTCGTTCGGCAAGGGGCTCGTCCAGCAGCAGATTCCCTACGCCGACGGTTCGGCGCTGCGGCTGACCGTCGCCCGCTACTACACCCCCACGGGGCGCTCGATCCAGAAACCCTACACCTCGGGCGACGCCGAGAGCTACGACGCCGACATCTGGAACCGCTACCAGCACAACGAGTTCTTCTCGGCCGATTCGATCCGTTTCGACGACGCGCTGCGCCGCACAACGCCGGGCGGCAAGGTGGTCTACGGCGGCGGCGGCATCATGCCCGACATCTTCGTACCGCTCGACACGACCGACCTGACCAAATATTACCTCGAAGTATCGGGACGCAACATTCTCTACCGTTATACGATCGAATACGCCGACGCCCACCGCAAGGCGCTCAACGCCGTCCGGACGACAGCCGACCTGCGGGCACTGCTCGACGCTGACCGGGGACTCGTCGACGACTTCATCCGCTACGCCGCCCGCAAGGGCGTCGCCCCGCGCTACGGCGACATCGCTCGCTCGCGGCAGCTGATGGAGGCGCAGCTCAAAGCCTACATCGGCCGGAACACCTCGCTCGAAGACAGCGGCTATTTCCTGAGCATCTATCCCGAAGACGAGGTGATCGTGCGCGCGATCGGAGAATTGGAACATCCCACGATTCCGACGGTAAAGGCCGCAGAGGCCGTCGCCGAGGGAGAACCGGCGGAGGAACAGCCTGCCGAAGAAGAGCCTGCGGAGGAGGCGCCGCATGATTAAGCGCATCGTCGGACTGCTGGCCGCGGTAGCCGTTCTCGCCGTGGTTGTCTTCGCCATCCTGGGTTCCGGCACCTATTCTTCGTTTATCGGACGGGCCGGCCGATCGGCCGCGGCACCCGCCGCGACCTCCGTTGCGGCACCCGATTCGACGTCCGACAGCCTCGTGAACGCCCCTGAGGATACGACTGCCGCCGGAATTCCTGCGGATACGGCAGCGGTTTCCGGCACGGCCGACACGCTCTCCGCAGGGAGATAAGTCCCTGTCATCGAGCCGACCCGCCCGATTGACCGCACCGATCAAAGCCGAAGCTGCTGCAACCGAAAAGGTTGCAGCAGCTTTCTTACCGCCCATGCGCCTCACCTGCGTTCCCGTCCGAAGCGCAGACCGACGCTAAACCCGAAGGGAAACTGGTCGCTGGATATGTATTTCTGGGGAATTCGCGTGAAGATATGTCCTATTCCGGTAAAAGCCACATCGGCATACAATCCGCGCGTCAACCGAACGTAAGCACCCAAACGATAGTTGAATTGATAGGCCCAACGCGAGGTAGGATACTGGTTTTCGAGCTCTTCCCGCTTGACATACGTTTCCAGCCATTCCAACTTGGCATCCTAGCCATCGCCCCATTTGAAATGGTGATAACATCCTCCAAGTCCAAAATCGACATAGAAAAAAGTTTTCAACCGCCGGCTATACCCTCGGATTTCAGTTTGAGGCCCGAAAGCAACCGCTCGATGATCGTATGTAGAAATTCTGACATAGTCGTCACGGGACGGATTCGTCGAAAAATACCGGACAAACGCCCCCACACCGATACGGTTATTGCGATTCATCATCCGCATCGCCGACGCATCGATCGACCAGCCGTCGAGAATCGTGCTCCACGACGCGGCATAGAGCATCCGATGCTGCGGTACCTCGTTGAACGTACGGCCCCGCCACGGCTGCCAGCCGCGGGTTTTGCCGCGGTAAAGCATCCGGCGATCGCCGTCGCTCAGGACATATTCAACCCGACGGCGCGGAACGAACAGTAGCAGCGAGTCGCCCGACGACACCGCACTGCGGTAGAACAGGCTGTCACCCTTACTTTTCTCCCACAGCACACGCCCCGTAAGCTTGTTCTCCTTATGCAAAACGATTACATCCTGCGACTTGCAGGGAAGCACGCCCAGAAGGACGCAACCAAAAAATAGCAAATATCGGCTCATTTATAACGGTTTTAGGTTTTTAGGTTCAGATGCACTTTCCCCGCGGAAGCCGATACCGCACCGGACTACCGAAGGGGGGGGGTATCGAGGCCGCCCTCGCAGGCGAACTCCTCGACCGAACGGATATAATGAGCGATCGTCTCGTCCATCGAGACATAGGATTTGCCCCCGGCGGCATTCTTGTGTCCGCCGCCGTCGAAATATTTGCGGGCAAAGAGGTTGACGTCCACATCGCCGCGCGAGCGCAGCGACACACGGATGAACTTGTGGTGGCCGAGGAACATGGCCGACATCTTCATCTTCTTGATCGTCAGCGGATAATTGACGAATCCCTCGCTGTCGCCCTGCTGGAAACGGTAGCGGCGCATCTCGGCCTCCGTAAGCGACATGTAGGCCGCCGTCCCCTCCTGGATGATGTTCATCTTGCGGTGGATCGCATAGCCGAACAGACGGGCGCGGTCCTCCGTATAACCGTTGTAGACGCTGTTGTGAATACCGGCCACGTCGATCCCTTTCTCGACCAGGACGGCCAGGGCGCGGTAGAGCGCCGGCGTGAGGAACGAGAAGGAGAAGTTGCCGGTATCGGTCATCATGCCCACATAGAGCGCTTCGGCCATCTTGCGGGTGATGACCTCCGTTCCGCAGAGCTGCTCGATGATGCAGTAGAGCAGGAAGCAGGTGCTCGACGACTGCGGATAGGAGAATTGCAGGTCGAAGCCTCCGTCGGGCGAAAGGTGATGATCGATCAGCACGCGCCGCGCCGCCGTATTCTCGGCCAGCGCGTCGCTGAGCGCTTCGAGGCGCGACAGGGAGTTGAAATCGAGGCAGAAGACGATATCCGCCCCGCGAATGGCTTCGAGCGCGCGTTCGGGCGCGAAGCGGAAGATCACCACTTCGCGGATGTCGGGCATCCAGTCGAGAAAATAGGGGTATTTGTTGGGGACGATCATCGTCACCTCATGCCCCATCGCCGCGAGCACATCGCGCCATGCCGTCGAGGCCCCGATCGCATCGCCGTCGGGGTTGGTATGTGCGACCAGCACGATCTTACGGTGAGGTGCGGCGAGCAGTTCGCGGAGCGCTTCGATTTTTGCACTGTCGATCTTCATCGCTTCAAAGATACGAATAAGTGAGTACAATGTCAAATTTATTTGAGCATTGTCGAACGGGAGTATCTAAGACGAAGTCAAAGGTAACAAAAGGTTCGGAAATTTCCTACTTATCCGCCATTTTCTGCTTCTCACGGCTCTTGCACCACGGCGCGATCCCGCAGGCGTCGCACTTCGGAGCCCGCGCCGTGCAGACGTAACGGCCGTGGAGAATCAACCAGTGATGCGCCACGGGCAGCAGATGCGACGGGATGTTCTTTTCGAGCTGCAACTCGGTCTGGAGCGGGGTTTTAGCGCCGCGCGTAAGCCCGATGCGGGCCGACACGCGGAAGACGTGGGTATCGACGGGCATCACCTCCTTGCCCCAGATGACCGCCCCCACGACGTTGGCCGTCTTGCGCCCCACGCCGGGCAATCGCTGCAAGGCGTCGAGATCCGACGGCACCACGCCGCCGAACTCCGTGCAGAGCATCCGCGCCATGGCGGCCAGGTTCCTGGCCTTGTTGTTGGGATAGGAGATGCTTTTGATGTAGGCGTAGATCTCTTCGGCCGTAGCCTGCGCCATCGCCTCGGGCGTAGGATAGGCTTCGAAAAGCGCCGGCGTAGTCATGTTGACCCGCTTGTCGGTACACTGCGCCGAAAGAATGACGGCCACCAGCAACTGGTAGGGATCCTTGTACTGCAACTCGCTCTCGGCTACGGGCATGTTGGCCTCGAACCAGCCGATCACGCCCGCATAACGTTCCTTCAATGTCATAGCTTTATCGTTTCGGCTGCCGTCGCAGCCATTTCTTCACCAACAGTCCGTATCCCGCCGCATCGAACACGAGCAGCGGCGTGCGCCGCACGTCGCGCCACCAGCGCGAAAGATACTCCGCCGTCGTACCGTCGCGCGACAACACCCACAGCGCCACGCGCATCCGACGCCGACGCAGCGCCCGCAGGTGGCGCCCCGCGCCGTAGCGGGCGTCGAACCAGAGCGAGATGTCGCACAGCGAATCGCAGAAGGCGATGCGCGCACGGTAAGCCCGACTCTGGCTGACGCTTTCGGGCAACATGCGGTGGACGGCCGTCACCTCCTCCGATGCCCGGATGCGGCTGCACGCCGCGAACCAGATCCACATCGGCGCATCGTCGGTCAGCCATTCGGGATGCTCTTCCGGCCGCACCTCCGCGTAGTAGCGCAGGATCAGCTCCCGCCGCGCGACGGCCGTGCAGTTCTCGACCGTATTGTCGAACAGCAGCCGGTCGAAATCGCAAAAGAGCTCTCCGGCAGGATAGCGCCGCCGCTCGCCCGTCGTCTCGAACCGCCGCTCGGAGCGGGTATAGCTCAACCCGCAGGCGGGATCGGCCTCCAACGCCTCGACCTGCCGTTGCAGTTTGAGCGGGTCGCACCACCAGTCGTCGCCGTCGCACATCGCCACGTAACGGCCCCGGCACGCTTCGATCGTGCGCCGGTAGTTGGCGCGCATCCCCACGTTGACATCCCCCGTCAACAGCCGGATGCGGTCGGGATAACGCGCGGCGTAGTCGCGGCAGATCGCACCCGTGCCGTCCGTACTGCAATCGTCGCTCAACACCAGCTCCACGGCGAACGTCGTCCGCTGCGACAGCACCCCTTCGATCGCCCGGCCGATGTAGGGCGCGTGGTTGTAGGCGGTCATGCAGACCGATACGAGGGGGGGGGTCACGACGTACCCCGACGCCGCAGGCGCGGCAGGATCGAAAACCGGTATCATCGTTTCGTCAATTTGGCGAATTTCGCAAGCAGGGTCTTCTCGCCGTACTCCTCGAAGACGACGACCAGCTTATGATCGGCCGCCAGCGTTTCGATACGCACGATCTCCCCGCACCCGAACTTGGGATGCTCGACCCGCTCGCCGACGGCATAGCCCGACGCCGCGGCGTTCCCTGCGGCGGGTGCCGCTCCGCCGCCCAGCCGCCGCAAATTCTCCGGCACAACGGGGCGTTGCAGCGCAGGACGCCGGAAGGCGGAATCCGTCCCGCCCTGCCCGCCGAACGAAGGGGCGCCGCTCTCCGGCCGCGAACCGCCGGAATAGGCTCCGCCCCGTCCGCCGAACGAAGATTTCGCACCGCCGAAGGAGGGGTTGCAGCTGCCGCCCGCCCGCTGCTGATAACGCACGTCGAAACGCCGGCGCAGCTCTTCGAGCGCCGTGCGGCCGCCGGCTGCGGCCTCTTCGCGCACGGGCGTCTGGCCGGCCCCGACCGCACCGTCGAGATAGCGGGGGTCGATCTCGCGCAGGAAACAGCTCGGACGCGAAAACTCCATGTTGCCCCACTTGAACCGCATCTCGGCATAGGAGAGCACCGCACTGCATTTGGCGCGCGTGAGAGCCACGTAGAACAGGCGCCGCTCCTCCTCGAAGCCTTCGGGCGACTCGGCGGCCCGCTGCGATGGGAAGAGGTTCTCCTCCATCCCGACGATGTAGACGTATTTGAACTCCAACCCCTTGGCCGAATGGACGGTCATGAGCGTCACCTTGTCGTCGTCGCCCGCGTCCTCCTTCTTGTCCATGTCGGTGGTGAGCGTCACGCTCTGCAACCACTCCTCGACGGTGGCCTCCCCGAGCTCTTCGCCCGCACGAATCTCGGCGTCGCGCTGCTCCTTGAAGAGCTGCATCGAGTTGAGCAGCTCCTCGATGTTGTCGAGCGCCGAAGTAGCCTCGGGGCTGTTCTCACGGCGGAAGAGCGCCAGAATGCCCGAACGCGACGCCACCTCCATACCGAAGTCGTAGAGTCCCTTCTGCGCACGTTCGAGCGAGAGCGAGCGGATGAGCGCCACGAACTCGGCGACCTTGCGCACGATCGTGCGCTGCACGGGATCGCTCACAGGCTCGGCCACCAGCGCGTCGACCGCCTCCCACATCGACACGCCCCGTTCGGCCGCCAGTTGGGCGATACGCAGCACGGTGGTGTCGCCGATGCCGCGCACCGGATAGTTGACGATGCGCCGGAAGGCCTCGTCGTCGCGCGGGTTGACCACCAGCCGGATATAGGCCAGCATATCCTTGATCTCCTTGCGGTCGTAGAACGACGCCCCCTTGTAGATGCGGTAGGGAATGCCGCGGCGGCGCAGCGACTCTTCGAGCGCCTGCGACTGGTTGTTGGTGCGGTAGAGGATCGCCGCTTCGTTCCACGCATCGCCCGTGGCGCGCACCTTGTCGCGCAGATCCTGTACGACCAGCTCGGCCTCCTCGCGGTCGGTGTAGGCTTTCAGCACACGGATCTTCTCGCCCTCGTCGCCCTCCGAGAAGCACCTCTTTTCCATGCGGCGCGAATTGTGGACGATCACCGAGTTGGCCGCCTCGACGATCGTGCGCGTCGAACGGTAGTTCTGTTCCAGCTTGAAGACTTTCGCTTCGGGATAGTCGCGCTGGAAGGAGAGGATGTTTTCGATCTTGGCGCCGCGGAACGAGTAGATCGACTGTGCGTCGTCGCCCACGACGCAGACCTTGCCGTGATGCTGCGACAGGCGGCGGACGATGATGTACTGCGCGTAGTTGGTATCCTGATATTCGTCGACCAGAATATATTTGAACTGCTCCTGATAACGCTCCAACACGTCGGGACAGTCGCGCAGCAGGATGTTGGTCTGTAACAGCAGGTCGTCGAAATCCATCGCGCCGTTGTGCTTGCAGCGCTGGCAGTAGAGGTTGTAGATGTTGCCGAACTCGGGAATCTGCGCCCGCCGGTCTTCGGTGGCGTGCGCCGAATTAGCCAGATAGGCGCCCGGGGTGACCAGCGCGTTCTTGGCCTGCGAGATGCGCGAGGCGATCGTGTTGGGCTTGTACTTGTCGTCGGCGAGGTTCAGCTCCTTGACGATCGTCTTGATGAGGTTCCTGGCATCGGACGCATCGTAGATCGTAAAGTTCGTCGGAAAGCCGATCCGCTCGGCGTCGGTGCGCAGGATGCGGGCGAAGATCGAGTGGAAGGTACCCATCCAAATATGGCGAGCTTGACCCTCGGTCAAATGTTCTGGAATCATTTTGACAATACGCTCACGCATCTCCTGCGCTGCTTTATTCGTAAATGTCGTTGCCAAAATATTTTTGGGTTTGATTCCTTTTTGGATCATATAGGCGATGCGCGAGGTGAGCACGCGCGTCTTGCCCGAACCGGCTCCGGCGATGATGAGCGACGCGGAGTCGTAGGCCTCGACGGCGGCGCGCTGGGCGGGGTTGAGCCCCTGCAATATCGGTGATTCCATCTGTTTCGTACTTGTCGGGCGACAAAGTTACGAATTTTTCGCGATCCCGCCTATCGATTCCCGAAGAAGCGGGGCGGTCGTCCGGTCAGACGTAGAGCCGGATCTGGTGCAGCAGCGTGGCGGTGAAGAAAAGGCCGATGACGATGCAGAGCAGGATCAACAGCCCGTTGAGCATCCGCGCGTCGGGCTTGGTGCGCAGTTCGCGGTTCTTGGCGATGTATTCGCGGAAAAAGAGGTAGAGCGCCGGCACGGTCGAAGCGGCCAGCAGGAAGTCTTCGGGAATACCGAAGAAGTAGACCTTCGCCAGCCCGATCAGCGCCCAGTGGCAGAGGAACAGCACGAGGAAGATGTTGATACGGTGCGTGAAGGCCAGCATCAGACCGATGGTGAAGACCGCCACCGAACAGGGCATCACGGGCATGGTCATCATCGGGAACGACAGCCCCCGAGCCAGCGAAAAGAGCGGATAGGCCAGCGGCATGAGGTAGAGCAACAGGGCGAAGCCGTTGGGGCGGCTCGTGCGCTCGAAGCGCGTGAAATCGGCATAGAGGTCGTAGAGCCAGATCACGGCCATGATCCCCCAGAAGAGGGCCAGCACGTCGCTGTGGCTGCGCTGGCCGCACCAGACCAGATAGTAAACCACGGCGATCCAGGCGTTGAGACCCGCCAGAAAGAGTTTCATGGCCCGTTTGACATTCTGCGTCGGGCGGAGGTAGAGCAGGACGGTGAGCACTGCCGCCGCTGCCACGATCGCGATCTGCCACGGCCACGTGGCGGCATTGTAACGTGCGATGGTATTCCAGAAAATCTCCATGCAATCAGGCTTTACGGGGTTTGCGGCGCCGCGTGAGCGAGAAGGCGCGGCGGCGGAAGAGTAAGATCGGCACCGTCGAACCGACGGCCAGCATGAAGACGACGCTGACGGTGACCGTCGCGTTGAGTAGGAACGCATCCATATACTGCCGCGCCGCATCGCTCTCGGCGGTGTGCTGCATGAGCATGATCAGGGCGAAGACCGTCTTGTAGGCGTAGATGCCCGGCACCATCGGCAGCAGCGCCGGAATCGAGAGGACGGTGGTCGGGCAGTAGATCCGGCCGCCGAGCCAGAGGCTTCCCAGTCCGATGAGCAGCGAGGCGCAGAGCGTCGCCGTGGTAATGTCGAGTCCCGCGCAGGTCATCAGGCCAAAACGCAGGGCGTGGCCTGCGGCGGCCAGCAGGGCGATCGACGGGAAGGCCCGCAGGGGCGGGTCGGAGATGGCCCCGAACCCGATCGCCGCGACAGCCGCGAAAAACCCGTCGACGAAAATATCCGCAGCGATCATAGCAGGCTTCCCTTAACCATTAACAACGTGACGGACAGCCCCACGGCGATGCAGAGGATCAGCAGCAGGGCGCCGATCAGACGGCTGCAACCGATCAGCACGTGCCCCTCGACGATGTCGATCACGCCGTTGATGAGCGGCACGCCCGGAACGAGGAACAGCACGCTCGTGGCGATGGCCGTCTCGGCCGTGCAGTCGAAGCGCAGCGCCGACGAAGCGCACAGCGACGCGACGAAGGCCGAGAGAATGAAGATGATGAAGTGGTTCACGCCGGCTTTGGTCAACTGCTGCCGGGCCGAAAAGCCCGCCAGCGTGGAGGTGAAGACGATCCCCACGGCCACCCAGTCGCCGTTGAAGAGTTTGCAGAACGAAGCGTTGGCCAGCCCCACGACCATGAGCACGAACATCGGGTCCATGCGCGGCTTTGCGGTCAGTTTGCGGAACTTCTCGCGGATCACATCGAGCGGCAGCCGCCGGTCGACGGCCTCCCAGCTCAGCGAACTGAGGTCGGAGTTGCGTTCGAAACTGATCGGCAGGTGCGGAATCTCGACCACCTGCGTCACCACCTGCGGGTTCCCCTCCTCGCGCACGGTCAGGATCGACGTGCGCTGGAAAGTGGTCAGCCGCACGTCGACCGACTGCGAGGCGCCGATACGGCGCGCATTGCGCACCACGCGCGAGGTATGCACGCCCGACCCCAGCAGGTAGGTGGCGTACTCGCCGATAAAATCGAGCAGCTCGGTCAGTTCCGCTTGTGTTTTCATGACGGCGCAAAGTTAATAAAAATTTTAAACAACCTCGCGCTCCGGACGAATTGACCCATCCGTCGGAAGAAAAAACCGAATCCTCCGTTTTTTCGGCGGGCAGTCCAATTTTTTCCGTTTTTTTTCGTTAGATTTGTTAGAATATTAAACGTCAAAATGGCCGGACTCTATCTCCATATCCCCTTCTGCAAGCGTGTCTGCGCCTACTGCGACTTCTACAAGTCGGCCGACCTGCGGCCGATGAAGGCCGTCGTGGAGGCGATGCACGACGAACTGCGCCGCGAAGCGGGATTCCTGCCTGCGGAGCAGTTGCGCACGATCTATTTCGGCGGCGGAACCCCCTCGCTGCTGCCGCCCGAGGAGTTGGAGGAGTTCATCGCCCACGCCGCCGAACTCTTCGACTGCACGGTCCTCGAAGAGTGCACCGTCGAGGCCAACCCCGACGACCTGACGCCCGACTACCTGCGGCGGCTGGCCCGCACGCGGGTCGACCGCCTCTCGATCGGCGTACAGTCGTTCGACGACGCATGTCTGAAACTGATGAACCGCCGCCACGACGCCGCACAGGCCCTTCAGGCGGTCCGGAGTGCACAAGCCGAAGGTTATGGAAACATCACCGTGGACCTGATCTTCGGGGTGCCGGGATTCGGCGGCGATTCGCTGCGCCGCACGCTCGACACGGCGCTCGGACTGAACGTGCAGCACATTTCGGCATACCATTTGACCATAGAACCCGATACGGCTTTCGGACGGCGTGCCGCCCGCGGGGAGTTCGCCCCGGTGGACGAGGCGGTCAGCGAAGCGGAATACGCCCTGGTGCACGAAACGCTGACCGGGGCGGGCTTCGAACATTACGAGGTCTCGAACTTCGCCCTGCCGGGGTTCCGGGCGCGCCACAACGCCTCGTACTGGCACGGCGCGAAGTATCTCGGCATCGGTCCGGCAGCCCATTCGTTCGACGGGCGGGAACGCCATTGGAACGTCAGTTCCGTGGAAGACTACCTTGCGGGAGCCGCCGCGGAAACCGAAACGCTGACCGACCGCGACCGCTTCAACGAATATGTGATGACGCGGCTGCGCACGGCGGAAGGCATCGGCCTGGCGGAAACGGAGGCTCTTTTCGGTCCGGAACGCACGGCGCGGATGCAGCGCGGCGCGGCGCCCTGGATACGGGCCGGAGCGCTCGTCGTTTCCGGCGGACGGATGGCCGTGCCGGCGGCCCGGATGCTGGTTTCCGATGCGGTGATCGAGGCGCTTTTCGAAACGTAACGGCCCCGCAACCGGGTGAAACAGAAATGTTAAGTTATTATTAAATTTTTTTAGTAAATATGGCTTCGGGTTGTTTTATAGAAATATAAGCGTTACCTTTGCAGCCGGATTTCGAATCCGACTCCGTCCCGAAAAAATTACAAACAAACACAGTATATGAGCAATGCAAAACACTCCCCCGACTTCCTGTTCGAAGTAAGTTGGGAGGTATGCAACAAAGTCGGCGGCATACACACCGTCATCTCGACCAAGGCACAGACCGTGACCCGCAAATTCGCAGACCGCTACATCCTGCTCGGCCCCGACCTCTCGCACGAGGGCGTGAACCCCGAGTTCGAGGAGGACCCCGCGCTGTTGAAGGCATGGCGCCAGAAACTCTACAACGAGGGCGTCCGCGTGCGCGTCGGCCGTTGGAAGATCAAGGGCGAACCGACGGCGGTGCTGGTCGATTTCTCGTCGCTGATCCCCCGCAAGGACGAGATCCTCAAAAGCCTCTGGGAGTCGTATCACGTGGATTCGATCTCGGGACAGTGGGACTACATCGAGCCGGTGCTCTTCGGCTGGGCCGCGGGCGTGGTGATCGCCTCCTACGTCGAGACCTTCTGCGCTCCGACCGACAAGGCCGCCGCGCATTTCCACGAATGGATGACCGCCGCCGGTGGCCTCTACCTGCGCAACCGCGCCCCCTACGTGGCCACGG
>ENA-USUJ01002567-USUJ01002567.1-human-gut-metagenome-genome-assembly--contig:-NODE-2567-length-13552-cov-39.572839_pt1 | contig 13552 bp, 9 predicted proteins | sample MGYA00250061_ERZ773398 | MGnify/ENA primary metagenome ERZ773398 (study PRJEB29103, sample SAMN06111992) | human gut metagenome | biome: human gut; feature: ankylosing spondylitis patient; material... | reverse complement strand
CCGCATTATCTTACAGCACCATTTAAGAAAGTTACCGAGAAAATAATGACTGAGTTTTCGGATTTGAATCTATGCCCGATTAACAACCGTCAGGGAATTGTAATTGATGGTGAAGGTTCAAAGGTTATTTGCAAAGACTAATTTGAAAATTCCCATTTATCAAGCCCTTTGAGAGAGGAGAAATCTTTTCTCAAAGGGCTTTTTGGGGATATTCGCAAACTACAATATAAATCCGAAACCTCATATACTCTAATCACAGAGGAAGTGGAGGTTTTGATATGAGTAACAGCTTAGCGACAGTACATCCGGAATTGACTGTCGAATGGTCGGATAGGAATTTACCGCTGACACCGGACAGCGTGACTTTCGGCTCGAATAAGAAAGTATGGTGGAAAGGTGCTTGCAGATGGCGCAGTTGAATCTGGAAATAGTATCCGTCACACCAAACGAATAAAAGCAAGCCGCAGAGCGCATATCCACGCCCTGCGGCTTGCTCATATATTCCCCTGTTACCCTCTCGCCGCGAAGCCGACCTTCTTCTGCACCTTGCGCAGGGTCTTGTTCGCCAGATAAGCGGCGGTCTTGGCATTCTCGTCCAGAATGCCCTGCAGGTACGTCTTGTCCGCAATCAGGCGCTTATACTCCGCCTGCAGCGGCTCGAGCGCCGCAATCACGCAGTCCGTCGTGCGCGCCTTCAGGTCGCCGTAGCCCTTGCCCGCCATCTCTGCGGCAAGCGTTTCCACGTCGCCCGCGCCGAGTGCGCTCATGATGCTCAGCAGATTGCTCACGCCGGGCTTGTTCTCCGGGTCAAAGCGAATTTCGCCGTCCGAGTCGGTCACGGCGCGCTTAATCTTGCGGCGAATCGTGTCCGCGTCGTCAAGCAGGGAGATGAACGTCTCCTCCGGGTCGGACTTGGACATCTTCTTCGTCGGGTCCTGCAGGCTCATAATCTTCGCGCCGACTTTCGGAATGTACCCTTCCGGAATCGTAAAGACATCACCGTAGATGCCGTTGAAGCGCATGGCGATATCGCGGCAGATTTCCAGATGCTGGCGCTGGTCAACGCCCACCGGCACAAGGTTCGTCTGGTAGAGCAGGATATCCGCCGCCATCAGCACAGGATAATCGAAGAGGCCGACGTTGATGTTGTCGGCGTGCTTGGCGCACTTATCCTTGTACTGCGTCATACGGCTCATTTCGCCCATGTAGGTGAAGCAATTGAGCACCCACGCAAGCTCGGCGTGCGCGGAAACGTGGCTCTGGCAGTAAATCAGGCTCTTCTTGGGATCGATGCCGCTGGCGATGTAGATAGCGGCAAGCTCCATGCAGCGGCGGCGCAAATCCGCCGGATTCTGCCGGACGGTGATGGCGTGCATGTCGACAATGGAGTAGATGCAGTCGTAGTCGTCCTGCAGCTTGGAGAAGTTGCGGAGCGCGCCGATGTAGTTGCCCAGCGTCAGCGTACCAGACGGCTGGATGCCGGAGAAGATAATCGGCTTCTTTTCGGGCTTGGGCGCGGTATTCGTTTCGGACATGGGAAATCTCTCCTTTCAGAATAGGCGGCGAACGGCCGGGGAGCGATTCGCCATACAAAAAAAGCCATCCTATCCCCTCTTCTGGGGACAGATGACTGCGGTGCCACCCCAATTGCGCAAAATGCTTGCGCCTCTCAAATCCTGTTCACGGGGGAAAGCCGTCGCGGGATACTGGGCATTCGCCGTTCCCCTGCGCCCTCGAAGCCCCACGGTCTGCGCCATCCACCGCCGGACTTGCACCCTCTCCGGCTCGCTGTGGGCGACTCTGCGCATCCCCTGCTTCTCATCGGTTTCATGGCTTTATGATACCACATTTCTGTCCGCATTGCAAGCGCATTCGGCAAAATTTATCGTTTTACGCGATTGACTTTTTCACAAAGATATGCTATATTGATTACAAACTTATGAAGATTTGAAGGAGGTTTTATAACATGAAGCGTCTGTTGATGCTCCTGACCACCTTTTGCCTTTTGCTGATGACAACTGCGCTGGCGGAAACGGAAGCCGAGTGGAACGCCAAGTGCGAGTGGAAAACCGGCACTGGAACGACGCTCTACGCCGTGACCCAAGGCACAGCGACTTCTTCGGACTTGTCGGATTTCGTCCCGGTCGGCACGCTGCCTGCGAATACCTACGTCGGCATTCTGGAGCGCAGCGGCAACATGCGCAACGTCCGCTACTGGAACGGCAGCGGCACATCCAGCGGATGGGTGGATTCCGCCGCGCTGGTGTGGGTCGGCTCGAACAGCAGCAAGCCTAAGCCCTCCGGCAGCCGCGCGACTGCCAGCGATTTGTCCCGCAAGCCCGACGACACTTGGAACAGCTTGACCGTCACCTATTCTGATGGCGACGAGGCGCAGACGGTATCGCTCCAAACGCTGGGTGTCGCCATGAGCGAAATTTACATGGATGGCGAGTTCCTGCGCGTGCCGACCGCTTCCCTCTCGTGGGAAACGGAGGCGGATGACAACCAGCGAATCGCCGTTATCTACGCGCCTTCGACCGGCAAGTGCACCATGCGCGAGGAAGCAAGCAAGAAGGGCAAAATCATCATGACCTGCAAAGCCGGGCGCGTGGTGACCGTCCTGCGCGTAGGCGATGTGTACACGCGCATTGTGTACGACGGCGTGGAAGGGCTGGTGCTGAACAGCTGCCTGAAGTTCTACGAAACGCCGGATGAAGACACCTTCACAACCGGGCTGCTGTCCGCAAAAGGCAAGACGAACACGACCGCAACCGTCTCGGTATATCAGCTGACGAAGAGCCGCCGCCGGCTGGACAAGATTCGCGTCGGTGCTTATCTGGCCGTGATGGACAAGGTCGGCGAATGGTACGAGGTGGACGTGAACGGCTGGCACGGCTTCGTGAAGGACGCAAACGTGACGCTGGATGCGCCGCTGCCTGACTAATCCCCTGCGAGTGAAAGAACAGAATCGCTAAACCGAAAACCGCGCCGCTTCTCTGATTTTTGTCGGAGAAGCGGCTTTTTTGATGCTTGTTTTAATCGCTTCGGAGTACGCAAAAAAACGCCAAATTCGGTGATTTATCCATTAGTTTCTGCTAATATAGGCGTTTTACGGACTTTTTCGTTCGCCTTTTCATCTTTTTTTGCGTTTTCTGCCGAAAAAATCGACAAAAGCCCTTGACATACGCAAAGAAATATGGTTTAATGAATCCCGCTTTGAGGTTTAGTTTCACTAAACCATTTTTTCACGGCTTTCAGTTTAGTATTTCTGAACTTTGCGTCAATATGGACTGAAAGCAACCGGAAAGGAGCATCCCCATGGATATCGGTGAAAAGCTGCGTCTGCTGCGGATTCGGCGCGGGCTGACGCAGGAGGACATGGCCGACCGCTGCGAACTGAGCAAGGGCTTCATTTCGCAGGTCGAGCGCAACCTTGCCTCCCCGTCTATCGCGACGCTGACAGACATGCTGGAATGCCTCGGCTCCAGCCTGAGTCAGTTTTTCAGCGAGGACAAGGACGAAAAGACCGTCTTTACACCGCAGGATATGTTCGTCAAGGAGGACGAGCAGCTTTGCGGCAGCATCACATGGCTGGTGCCGGACGCGCAGAAGAATACGATGGAGCCGATTCTGGTCGATTTAGGCGAGGATGGGCGGACGTACGAGCTTCTACCGCATCAGGGCGAGGAATTCGGCTATGTGCTGTCGGGCAGCATCTTCCTGGTGGACGGCGAAACGAAAACGCGCATCCGGGCAGGAAGCAGCTTCTGCCTGCATCCGCATGAGACGCACTACCTGATGAATGCGGGCAAATCCCACGCGAAGGTGCTGTGGATTTCCACACCGCCGTCGTTCTGATTTTAAGTAATTGGAAGGAAGTGTTTTCCCCCATGGTGGAGAAAGAGCATTTGATTGACCTCGTCGGCATCTCGAAGGAGTTTGACGGCGTGCAGGTTTTGAAGAATATCAACCTTTACATCCGCAAGAAGGAATTCATTACCCTGCTTGGGCCTTCGGGCTGCGGCAAGACGACGACGCTGCGCATTATCGGCGGATTCGAAACGCCTTCGGAGGGGCAGGTGCTCTTCGGCGGGCAGGATATTTCCGCGCTGCCGCCCTACAAGCGCCGCGTCAACACGGTCTTCCAGAAATACGCGCTCTTCCCGCACCTGAACGTGTACGACAACATCGCCTTCGGTCTGAAGCTGAAGAAGCTGCCGAAGAAGCAGATTGCCGAAAAGGTCGGGCAAATGCTGGAGCTGGTGAACCTGAAGGGCTACGAAAAGCGCCATGTGGACGCGCTTTCGGGCGGTCAGCAGCAGCGCGTGGCAATTGCGCGCAGTCTGGTCAACGAGCCGGAGGTTCTCCTGCTGGACGAGCCGCTGGGCGCGCTTGACCTGAAGCTCCGCAAGGAAATGCAGCTGGAACTGAAATCCATGCAGCAGCGGCTGGGCATTACGTTCATCTTCGTCACCCACGACCAAGAGGAAGCGCTGACCATGTCCGACACGATTGTCGTCATGAAGGACGGCACCATCCAGCAGATCGGCGACCCCAAGACCATCTACGACGAACCGGCAAACGCCTTCGTCGCGGACTTCATCGGCGAAAGCAACCTGCTGCGCGGCACGATGATTCACGATGAGCTGGTCGAGTTTGCGGGCACGGAATTCCCGTGCGTGGACTTCGGCTTCGGCGAGAACACGCCGGTGGACGTCGTCGTCCGCCCGGAGGACATCATGCTCGTCGGCGAGGACGTCGGGCAGATGGTCGGCACCATCAAGAGCGTGCTGTTCAAGGGTGTGCATTACGAAATGATGATCGACACCGGCGCGTACACCTTCAAGGTGCATTCGACGACGATGCAGCCGCAGGGCAGCCGCGTCGGGCTGAACATTGTCCCCTTCAACATCCACATCATGAAGCGGCTGGAGGACACCACGCCCGCGGCGGAGGTGGATGCCGAATGTTAAGCAACCTGTCTCTCCCGTGGTGGGCATATGCGCTCATGGGCACGGGGCTGTGCGTCTTTATCGCGCTGATTGCCATCACCATCCACCGCAACCGCGGCATGCACCGTTCCCTGTTCGCGTCGCCCTATGCGCTGTGGATGATGATTTTTACCATCGTCCCGGTCATTCTGATTGCCTACTACGCCTTTACGGATTCCTCCGGCGCGTTCACGCTGGACAACTTCCGCAGTTTCTGGGATTCGAACTACGAATCGAACAAAATCATCCTTGACGCCATGGGCGAAGCCGGACAGGCATACATTTCCCGCGGCACGGTCAACGTGGATACGCTGGTTTACTCGCTGTGGATGGCGTTCCAGTGCACGGTTATCTGCCTGCTGCTGGGCTATCCGGCGGCGCTGATTATGGCCGACCGCGAAATCAAGCTCGGCCCGACCCTCGTCGTGCTGTTCATCATCCCCATGTGGATGAACTTCCTCCTGCGCACCATTGCGTGGATGAGCCTGCTGGAAGATAACGGCTTAATTAACACAGTGCTGCGCGCGCTGGGCTTTAACGGTGTACAGCTGATGTACAACTCCGGCGCGGTGCTGCTGGGCATGGTGTACAACTTCCTGCCCTTCATGGTTTTCCCGATTTACACGCTGCTGAGCAAGATGGACTACCGCCTGACCGAAGCGGCGGCTGACCTCGGTTGCAACAACTGGCAAACGCTGTGGAAGGTGACCATGCCGCTGTCCATTCCGGGCATTGTCAGCGGCATTACGATGGTGTTCATGCCCTCGGTGACGACGTTCTTCATCCCGCGCGTCTTGGGCGGCGGCAACACGATGATGTTCGGCGACCTGATTGAGGCGAAGTTCCTGACTGAAGGCAACTGGAACGTCGGCTCGGCGCTCTCCCTCATCATGATGGTGCTGATTCTGATTTCGCTCTCCATCCTGCGCAAGGCCGACCCCAACGGCGAAGGAGGCGGCATCGCATGAAAAAGTTCTGCAAGCGCGCGTATCTGGCGCTCATCCTTATCTTCCTGTATCTTCCGATTATCGTGCTGATTGTGCAGAGCTTCAACGCGGGCAAGAGCCGCGCGAAGTGGGAGGGCTTTTCCTTCCGCTGGTACACGGAGCTGTTTCAGGACACGCGCATCATGAATGCGCTGACTGTCACGGTGACAATTGCCTTGCTGGCCATGGTCGTCGCGACGATTCTGGGAACGCTCGCCGCCATTGGCATCCACGCCATGAAGAAGCGGCCGCAGTCGTTCATGATGACGCTGACGAACCTGCCCAACACCATGCCCGACATCGTGACCGGCATCAGCCTGATGCTGCTGTTCCTCTTCACGAAGGTAGACCGCGGCTATGTGACGATGCTGCTGGCGCACATCACGTTCGATACGCCCTACGTCATCCTATCGGTGCTGCCGAAGCTCAAGCAAATGAACCGACACACCTACGAAGCGGCGCTTGACCTTGGCGCAACGCCGATGTACGCGCTGTTCCACGTCATCATCCCCGAATGTATGCCTGGCATCATCACGGGCGCGATGCTGGCGTTCACCCTCTCGCTGGACGACTTCACCATCAGCTACTTCACGACCTCCCCGCTGGTGCAGAATCTGTCCACGCTGATTTACTCCGCCGCCCGCCGCGGCATCGAGCCGACGCTCAACGCACTGTCGGCGCTCATGTTCGTCGCTCTGCTGGTGCTGCTGCTGATTGTCAACCGCCGCACCGCATCGAATAATGACTAAACCCCCAATTACCTTGAAGGAGGAACATCTCTGATGAAAAAGCTGCTTTCCCTGCTGATGCTCCTGTGCCTGACGCTGACCGTCGCCCCCGCCGCCCTCGCGGAAGAGGTCGTCAACGTCTACAACTGGGAGGACTACATCGCGCCCGAAGTCCTGACCCTCTTCACCGAAGAGACGGGCATCAAGGTCAACTACATGTGCTTCACCACGAATGAGGACATGATTGTGCAGGTCGAGGCGAACCCCGGTGCGTTCGACGTGTGCTTCCCGTCCGACTACATCATCGAGCGCATGATCGCCAAGGATCTGCTGGCGGAAATTAACTACGACAACGTGCCGAATTTCGAGCAGATTATCGACCAGCTCCGCAATCCCGACTACGACCCGGAGAACAAGTACTCCGTGCCGTATATGTGGGGAACAGTCGGCATCCTGTACAACAAGGATATGATTCCCGAACCTAACCAGTCTTGGAGCATCCTCTGGGACACGCAGTACCAGAAGAACGTGTTCATGCTGGACTCCTACCGCGACAGCATGGGCATCACGCTGAAGTACCTCGGCTATTCCATGAACAGCCGCGAAGTTCCGGAGCTGATGGCAGCGAAGGATAAGCTGATTGAGCAGAAGCAGTCCGGCGTTGTCAAGGCGTATCAGGTGGACGAAACGAAGGATAAGATGGTTGCTGGCGAAGCGGCGCTCGCGCTGATGTGGTCTGGCGACGCACAGTACGCTATCGACCTGAACGACCATCTGGACTATTTCGTGCCTACCGAAGGCTCGAACATCTGGGTGGACGGCGCGGTCATCCTCAAGTCCGCCCGCAACAAGGAGAACGCCGAGAAGTTCATCAACTTCCTCTGCCGCCCCGACATCGCGCAGATGAACTGCGAATACATCTGGTACTCCAGCCCCAACAAGGGCGCGATTGAGCTGATGGGCGAGGAATACGAGAACAACCACGTTCTGAATCCTTCTCAGGAGGTTCAGGATCGCTGCGAATTCTTCCACGACATCGACGACACCTTCCGCAAGATCTATGAAAACCTGTGGATGGAAATCAAGAACACGAAGTAAGAAAAAAATCGGGAGTCAAGCACGCAAATGAGCGGCTTGACTTCCGATTTTTTTAATGAGCAATGATTGCGTTTTCGCGCCAGTCATTGCTCATTTCTCATTGCTAATTTTACTTTGCCATCATTGCCAGCAGCTTCTCCTTCACCGCCATCGCCAGTTTCCGATGCTCTTCCGGCATCATATGAATCCCATCCACCTTCGACGGCTGCACAATCTCCTGCGTATTCATCATCTCCACGCCGAGCCACTCACACAAGCCCTTCATCAGCGCCGGGAATTTCCGCGATTCCTCCCCCTTCCCATGCAGCGTGTCCCATTCCGCGACCTGCTCCCCGATTTCGATGGGCGTCAGCACCAGAATCCGCATTTTCCCATCGCGGAAAAGCGGTTCCGCCGCCGGATAGAGCGCATCAAAGGTCTGAATCGTGCGAATCAGGCAGCCCAGCCCATCGGTACTCGCCTGCGCGGAATGCTCCTTCAGATCGTTTGTGCCGAGCATGAGAACAATCGCATCCAGTGGGCGCAGGGTATCCAGCGCATAGGGCAACGCGCCCAAGCCCGTCATGAACCCCTTCGCCGGAGACGGAAAGACCGTCGTGCGCCCGTTCTGCCCGTTCTCGTGGATGCGCCAGTCGGCGCCAAGTTCATTCTGCAAAATGCCTGTCCAGCGGGTGTGTTCGTCGTAGCGCTTGCAGGTGCCGGGGATGAAGCCCCAAGTATTGCTGTCGCCAAAGCAAAGAACGTGTTTCATGCAAATTTCCTCCCCTTTGCAAAAAGGGCGGCATCCCGCATGAAAAACGAGATGCCGCTCTTGCTTAAATTTCGATAGTCCCCGTGAAGTCGGTGTTAGCGTCGCCAGTCAGCCAGACTTTGCCGTCCTCCTGATAGCGGACGACGAGCGTGCCGCCGGGCAGGCGCACATCAATGTCCGCACCGCGGGTGCAGAAGCCGTTTTCGACTGCCGCGACTGCCACCGCGCACGCGCCCGTGCCGCAGGCCGCCGTTTCGCCGATGCCGCGCTCCCATACGCGCATCACGATGTCGTTCTTGTCCACAATTTGGGCGAACGAAACGTTCACGCGTTCCGGGAACAGGCTGTCCGTTTCAATCTGCGGGCCCACCTGCTCCAGCGGGATGCGGTTTACATCCTCCACGAAGATGACAACATGCGGATTGCCCATGCTGACGCAGCTGATTTCGCGCTTTTCGCCCGCGAGGAACACAGGGCGCATCATCACGCGGTCGCCGTCGAGCTTGACGGGAATCTTCGCCGGAGCGAATTGCGGGCAGCCCATGTCCACCAGCACGGAGAACACCTGATCTTCGCGGATGAACAGCTTCGCCGTCTTAACGCCGCTGCCAGTCTCGACCGCCATTTCGTCCTTGCGCACATGGCCGTTCTCGTACAGGTACTTGCAGACGCAGCGCAGGGCATTGCCCGCCACCGAGCCTTCCGTGCCGTCAGCATTGAACATGCGCATCTTCGCATCAGCGATGGTTGAGGGCATAATCAGCACAATACCGTCCGAGCCGACACCCGTGCGGCGGTTGGACAGGCGCACAGCCAGCGATTCGGGGCTTTCCACCGTCTGGTCGAAGCAATCGAAGTACAGGTAGTCATTGCCCGTGCCGCGCATCTTGGTGAAAGTCAGCTTCTTGTGCTTGGTGCGCATGTTGTTGATGTCCACCAATTCGACGTTGCCCAGCGAGTAGCGGCTGGTCAGCGCGTTGGCGAGGGCATTCGCCGTGTCAAGGCTGGTGAACAGCGGGATGCCGCGTTCGACCGCCTTGCGGCGCATCCGGACGGATTCCAGCTGCGGCAGACGACCCTTGTTGGACGTGGAAATGACGTACTGCACCTGCCCCATTTCCAGCATTTTCTCCTGCGCTTCCTTCTTCACGACGGCGGCGTACAGCCCATGCTCTTGCATGGCGCGCGCCGTGCCGGGCGTGGCGAAAATGTTGAAGCCGAGCTTGGCAAACTTGCGCGCGCAGTCAATGGCTTCCGGCTTGTCCTTGTCGCGGACGGAGACGAGAATGCCGCCCTGATGGCGCATCTTGTAGCCCGCGGCGACGAGTCCCTTGAAGATGGCCTCCTGCAGGTTCGTGCCGATGCCCAGCACTTCGCCGGTGGACTTCATCTCCGGGCCGAGGTGAGTATCGACATCCGCCAGTTTCTCGAAGGAGAAGCACGGCACCTTGACCGCGTAGTACGGGCTTTGCCGGTACAGCCCCGTGCCGTAGCCCATGTCGCGAATCTTTTCGCCCAGCATCGCGCGGACGGCGAGGTCAACCATCGGCACGCCCGTCACCTTGCTGATGTACGGCACGGTGCGGCTGGCGCGCGGGTTCGCCTCAATGACATAGACTTCGTTATGATAGACGATATACTGAATGTTGATAAGCCCCAGCGTACCGAGTTCGAGCGCAATCTGCCGCGTGACCTCAATCAGCCGCTGCGTCATCGCGCCGGTCAGGTTCCACGCGGGATAGACAGCAATGGAGTCGCCAGAGTGGATGCCGGAGCGCTCGACGTGCTCCATGATGCCGGGAATCAGCACGTCCGTGCCGTCGCAAATCGCGTCCGCTTCCGCCTCGATGCCCATCAGGTACTGGTCAATCAGCACCGGGTTCTCGATGCCCTGCGCGAGGATAATGCGCATGTACTCAATGATGTCGCTGTCCTGATAGGCGATAATCATGTTCTGCCCGCCCAGCACATACGACGGGCGCACCAGCACCGGGTAGCCCAGCTCGTTCGCCGCCGCCACTGCTTCTTCGCTCGTCATGACCGTGCGGCCCTTGGCGCGCTTGATGCCGTACTTCTCCATCGCCGCGTCGAAGCGCTCGCGGTCTTCCGCCGCGTCAATCATATCCGCCGACGTACCCATGATGCGCACGCCCGCCTGCTCCAGCGCGTGAGTCAGCTTAATCGCCGTCTGCCCGCCGAACGCCGCGACGACGCCAACCGGCTTCTCCGTCGCAATCACGCCCAGCACGTCCTCCGCCGTCAGCGGCTCGAAGTACAGGCGGTCAGCGGTATCAAAGTCGGTCGAAACCGTCTCCGGGTTGTTGTTGATCATCACGACATCGTAGCCCGCCTGTTTGAGCATCCACACGCAGTGGACGGACGCATAGTCGAACTCAATGCCCTGACCGATGCGGATCGGGCCGGAACCCAAGACGACGACGCACGGCTTCTTCGGGCGCTCATCGAGGAACTCCTTCGCTTCGTTCTCATCGTCATAGGTTGCGTAGAAGTAAGGCGTTTCCGCCGCGAATTCCGCCGCGCAGGTATCGACCATCTTGTAGACCGGGTCGCGGTGCATCGGCACTTTTTCGCCCGACAGGCGCTCAATCGCCTTGTCCGGATAGCCCATCTTCTTCGCGCGCAGATACGTCTCCGCGTCGATGTTGCCCTCTTTCAGGCGGCACTCCATGTTGTACAGGTTCAAGTACTTATGGAGGAAGAAGTAGTCGATTTTCGTGATTTCGTGCAGCTTTTCCAGCGTCACGCCGCGCGCAATCGCCTCGTACATTGCAAACATGCGCTGGTCGGTGCACTTGCCGATAAGCTCCAGCAGCTCGTCCACGGTGAGATTCGCCATCGACTTCATCCGCAGTGTGTCGCAGCCGATTTCCGCGCCGCGGACCGCCTTCATCAGCGCCTGCTCGACGTTCACGCCAATCGCCATCACCTCGCCGGTCGCCTTCATCTGCGTGCCGAGGGTGCGCTTGCCGTACACGAACTTGTCAAACGGCCACTTCGGGATTTTCGCCACGATGTAGTCCAGCGCGGGTTCAAACGCGGCGCAGGTCTTGCCCGTCACGGCGTTCTTCATTTCATCCAGCGTGTAGCCGATGGCAATCTGCGCGGCGCACTTGGCAATCGGGTAGCCCGTCGCCTTCGACGCAAGGGCGGAGGAACGGCTGACGCGCGGGTTGACCTCGATGACGGCATAGTCGAACGTATCAGGATTGAGCGCGAACTGGCAGTTGCAGCCGCCCTCGACTTCCAGCGCGGTGATGATGTCCAGCGCGGCGCGGCGGAGCATCTGGTACTCCTTGTCCGCCAATGTCAGCGCGGGCGCAACGACGATGGAGTCGCCCGTATGCACGCCGACGGGGTCGATGTTCTCCATCGAGCAGACGGCAATCACGTTGCCGAGCTTGTCGCGCATGACCTCGAATTCGATTTCCTTCCAGCCGGAAATGCACTTCTCGACCAGAATCTGCGTAATCGGCGACAGACGCAAGCCGTTCTCGGCGATTTCCGCCAGTTCCGCTTCATCTTGGCAGATGCCGCCGCCCGAACCGCCCAGCGTATACGCCGGACGCACAATCACGGGGTAGCCGATGGTCTTGGCGAACGCGAGCGCATCCTCCACCGTCTCCACGACTTCCGACGGAATGACGGGCTGGTGGATGGAAAGCATCGTGTCCTTGAACTGCTGGCGGTCTTCCGCCTTTTCAATCGTCTCGCACTTGGCGCCCAACAGCTTCACGCCATGCTGTTCGAGGAAGCCCTCCTTCGCCAGCTGCATGGAGAGGGTCAGACCGCTCTGCCCGCCCAGCGTGGACAGCAGGGAGTCCGGCTTTTCCTTGAGGATGATGCGGCGCAGGGTTTCCAGCGTCAGCGGCTCAATGTAGATATGGTCGGCGGAGGAATGGTCGGTCATGATGGTCGCGGGGTTCGGGTTAACCAGCACGACTTCCAGCCCCGCGTCCTTCAAGGCGCGGCACGCCTGCGAACCGGCGTAGTCAAATTCGGCAGCCTGACCAATCACAATCGGGCCGGAGCCGATAATCATTACTTTGTGCAGATCGGGATTCAGCGGCATTCCTTATTCCCTCCCATCATGGCAATAAAGCGGTCGAACAGGAAGCGGGTGTCAAGCGGGCCGCCGCACGCTTCCGGGTGGAACTGGACGGAGAACGCGGGCATATCGGTATAATCAACGCCCTCACAGGTGCCGTCGTTGCCGTTGACAAAACGCAGGGACGCGTTTTCCGGCAGCGTGTCGCAGTCCACCGCATAGCCGTGGTTCTGGCTCGTCATGTAGGACAGCCCGGTCTTGACGTCCTTTGCGGGCTGATTTGCGCCGCGGTGGCCGTACTTCAGCTTGACGGTCTTTGCGCCCTGGCTGAGCGCCAGCAGCTGATGCCCCAGGCAGATGCCGAAGGTAGGGATGCGGTGGCGCATGAGTTCGCGCAGGTTCGCAATCACGGCGGTGTTATCCGCCGGGTCGCCGGGGCCGTTGGACAGCATCAGTCCGTCGGGATTCAGGTTCAGGATTTCCTGCGCCGTCGCGCTCGCCGGAACAACCGTGACCGCACAGCCGCGCTTTTCGAGTTCACGCTGGATGTTCGCCTTTGCGCCGAAGTCCCAGAGGACGACGTTGTGGATGCCCCGCTTCTTCGCGGGCTGAACGCCGTCGCACGTCACGTCCTGAATCGACGGATGGAACGGCAGCACCTTCAATTGCGCGCAGATTTCCTCCGGATTCTCCGGCTTCTCGGTCAGCAGCGCGGCATTCATCACGCCCGCATTGCGGATAACGCGGGTCAGCGCGCGGGTGTCCACCCCCGTCAGGCAGGGAATGCCCTGCGCTTTGAGGTAATCATCGAGCTTGCCTTGGCAGCGGAAGTTGCTCGGCTCATCGCAGAGTTCCCGGACGATATACGCGGACAGGCGCGGGCGCGGCGACTCGAAGTCCTCCGGAATCACGCCGTAGTTGCCAATGGTCGG
>ENA-USUJ01002563-USUJ01002563.1-human-gut-metagenome-genome-assembly--contig:-NODE-2563-length-13568-cov-4.688014_pt1 | contig 13568 bp, 12 predicted proteins | sample MGYA00250061_ERZ773398 | MGnify/ENA primary metagenome ERZ773398 (study PRJEB29103, sample SAMN06111992) | human gut metagenome | biome: human gut; feature: ankylosing spondylitis patient; material... | reverse complement strand
AAACGCGGGTCTTCGGATTGTTGGCCGAAAAGACCGTCGCCACGTCGCGCATGCCCAGCGTATGGTTCCACCACAGCGACTCCATCGTCACGGGAATGTATTTGCTCCTGTCGGAGGTCGTGCCCGACGAACGGGCGAACAGCGACACCCGACCCGGAGCCGTGACGCTCCGCACGCCCTCCATCATCCGTTCGATATAGGGCTTGAAGGTCTCATAGTCGAAAGTCTCCACCTGCGACTGGAACCGCTCCACCGAACGGATATGCCGCAGGTCGTAGCGGTCGCCGAACTCCGTGAAGCGTCCCCGGCGCAGCAGCTGCCGGAACATCCGCGCCTGCGTCTCGACAGGACGGCGGCGAAAACGGTCGATGGCCCGCTCGCGCTGCGAGAACCAGGCTTTGAGAATTATGTTTCGAAAAGACATGATGCGCTGCAATTCAGAATTGTGAATTCTGAATTGTGAATTCTTAATTAAAATAATACCCTACCTTCCCCACCGAACCGGGCATGGCGAAGACCACCACGCGGTCGTAGGGGATTATTTCCATGTTGTCGACGGCGATGAAAACCTTGTCGCCGCGGACGATGCCGCCGATGATCGTATCCTCCGGCAGCCCGAGGTCCTTGATCCGCACCTTCGTGGCCGGGGAGTTGGGTTTCACGATGAACTCCAGCACCTCGGCGTCGCTCCCCGTCAGGCATTTGATGGCCTGCACGTCGGTCGACATCGTGAAGCGGAAAATGTTCGACGCGGTCACCAGCTTCTTGTTGATGATCGTGTCGATGCCGATCGACTCGGCGAGGTTTATGTAATTGAGATTCTCGACCTCGGCGATCACCTTCTTGACCCCCATGCGCTTGGCGAGCATCGCCGCCAGGATGTTGGTCTCGCTGCGGCCCGTGACGGCCACGAAGGCGTCCATATTGGCGAGCCCCTCCTCCATCATGGCCTCCGTATTGCGCCCATCCTCGTTGATAATCAGCGTCTTGTCGAGCATCTCAGCCAGCCGGTAGGCTTTGTCGGCATTGTAGTCCACCAATTTAATGTTCACCTCGTCCTGCAACTCCGTGGCGATGCGGATGCCGATGCGCGAACCGCCGAGGATCATCATGTTCTTGATCTCGATGTTCGACTGGCCCGAAAACTCCATCACCTCCCGCACGGCGTCCTGACGCGCGATGACATAGATCACGTCGCCCTCCATGAACTGTTCGCCCTCGCGCGGAATGATCGTCTGCCCGCCGCGCGTGATGGCCACCGTGCGGTAGCTCAACGGGGCCTGGTCGTCGTCGAAGCCCGTGAGCACCTCCCCCACCAGCGGCGAGGCCGGTTCGAGGCGGAAAACCACGAGCGAGAGTTTGCCGCTCGAAAAATCGACGTACTCCGTGGTCGAAGTGTGTCCCAGCAGGTTGATCACCTCGCGGGCCGCGACCTTCTCGGGGTAGAACAGGTAGTCGATGCCCATGTCGATGAACATCTCCTTGTTGTTGGGTTCGAGGTATTCGTTGTTGTCGATGCGGGCGATGGATTTCTTGGCCCCGAGTTTCTTGGCCAGCATCGCCGCCACGACATTGGCGTTCTCCTCGTGGTTGACGGCGATGAACAGGTCGCATTTGCGCACCGAAGCCTTGCGCAGCACGGCGAAGATCGTCGAATCGCCCTCGACCGTAATCACGTCGGCCAGGCTGCTCACTTCGGAAAGCAACTTCTGATCGCCGTCGATGACGGTGATGTCGTGGCCGTTTCCGCTGAGCATCCGCGCCAGGTGGCTGCCCATCTCGCCCGCACCCGCTATCACGATTTTCATAGATACAACATTATTGGGTTGCGCTCCATACGCCCGGTCCCGAACGTACGGGCAACATTTTTGCAATTTATCTTACAAATGTATACATTTGTCCCGGAAACCCCAAATTTCGGGCACTAAAAAACTGAATCCCATGCCAACCTGGTTAATCGTCATACTGTGTGCCGTCGCGGCCGTCGGGCTGTTCGTCGTCGGCATGTCGCTGACCCTGATGATCAAGGGCCACCACATCGACTCCGAAATATCGACCAACAAGAACATGCAGCGGCTGGGCATCAAATGCGCCGTGCACGAAACCCGCGAGGCGGACGGCAGCGCAGACTGCGCCGACGGGCAGCCCGCGGGCTGTTCGGGCAACTGCGGGGCGTGCGACATCGAGTCCCACGAGGCGGGAAAATAGCGCCTCGCACGGAAACAGAAGAGGAGCCCCGCCCGGGCTCCTCGTTTTTCACAGCTTGCAGAATTTCGACCGGCAGACGAACCACGGGTTGCGGAGATCCGGCTCGTTATAGAGCAGCTCCCCGTCGCCGGGCAGCGTGCGCGTGCTTCCGCCGGCTTCGGCGAGGATCAGCTCCCCGGCCGCGGTGTCCCATTCGTAGGTGTGCGTCGTGCGGACGTAGTAGTCGCCCCGTCCCTCGGCCAACAGGCAGAATTTGTAAGAACTCCCCTGCTCCACGATCTCCAGATCGGGGTGCGTTTCGCGCAGGTGTGCGATGTGCTCGTGGGTCTCGGGGGTCTGGTGCGACCGCGACACGGCCACGACCGGATGTCCGTGGTTCATCTCGGATGCGAGCGGCAGAGGCGTCCAGTCCTGCACGATCTCGTCGTAGGTGAAGGCCGCCGCCGCGTCGGGCGCGATGTGTTCTTTGAGGAAGGCGCCCCCGCCGCGCCCCGCGACATACATCTTTTCGAAATAGGGAACATAGATGACCGCCCCCATGCAGACGTTGTTCTCCATCAGGGCGATGTTCACCGTGAATTCGTTGTTGCCCTTGATGAATTCGACCGTGCCGTCCAGCGGATCGACCAGCCAGTAAAGCTCCCAGTTGCGGCGCTCCTCGTAGCGCATCTCCCGGCCCTCCTCCGAAAGGACCGGAATGCGCGTGGTGCCGAGGTATTCGCGGATGGTCCTGTGGGCCACGCGGTCGGCCACCGTGATCGGGGTTTTATCTTCCTTGAGGCTTATATCGTAATCGTCGAGGTTCTTGTATACGTTCATTATCGAAGCTCCGGCTCGGACCGCTGCGTTGAACAGAGGCGGCAGCAGATACATTCTCACCTTGTCGTTAATCATCGAAACTCTTATTTTGGGGTCGGATACTTTTATTGTCATGGTAAAGGTAACAAGAATTTATGATATGGTGAAATATTTCGGGTCCTTAATAGTAACGGAAAATACGCCGTATTGGTATGAAACGCCGGAGTCCGGACCAAGCCTCTCCGGAGACGGCCCGCGAGACGCATGCGGCGGCAGCCCACACCAGCGCGGCGGTCACGACGGCGGCCGCAGCCGTCCACCGTCCTGCGGCGACCGACAGGCCGAACGCCGCGGCCAGCAGCAGCGCCGGCAGGAAAAGCCACCTCCGGGGCAGGCTCCGTCGGGCTTCGGACGGCGCCAGCAGCGGTTCCCAAAGAGTCCGCCGCCGGCTGCGGGGAATCCCCCGCAGAGGCCGCATTCCAAAGCCGCCCGCGGCGACCAGCGCCTCGCGGCTCAGGAGCACGGCGGGTTCGCCCAGATGCGAGCGCACGAGGTCGAGCGATCCGGGCGGTTCGGAGCCCAGTTCCGCGACGAGGCGTTCGACGGTCCCGGGAAGCAGGCATTGCCCCCTGCCGACGGGAAGCAGGTAATCGTAGGTGGCCACGGCGGCGGCCGCGTCGAGATCGCCCGCAGCACCGTCGAACACGCGATCGACGAGCGCCAGCCGCCGGAAGCACCGCTTGCGCGAACGCCCCAGCGCCCGCACCCCCGTAACCTCCAGCTCCCCCGCGAAGGTCCACTCGACGCGGATCATGCGGTAGCGGGCGACCAGCGCCCCGAACTCCGCGGCCTGACGCCGGGAGTCGAGCACGACGACCACTTCGTAGCGGGAGTATTCGGGCGAAAGCAGGTTTTCGAGCTGCGCGGGGTCGGTCACGCCGCTGCAAAGGACCGAGATGCCGATGCCGTCGGGAGCGTCGCTGTACGCGGTGCGCGCAGCGGCGACCAGCAGACGCCGGTCCCGCGCCCGCAGGACGGCCAGCAGCAATGCACAGGCGCACCCCGCCGCGACGACGAAAAACAGAAGCAGAAAAAGTTTCATGCCAGGGAACGTTTATAGGATTGCACGAGCGATTCGCAGTAGCTGCGTTCGCGGGCGTCGAAAAGCCGGCGGAGAAGTCCCGGAGAGTACCCTTCGGCAGCCATGTAGCGCATCAGGGCCTTGCGTTCGGCGGGGCTCATGGCGGTCAGGCGGCGGCCGACGCGGCGGCGCGTCAGCGGACGCCGCAGGGTGCAGAGCGTATAGAGCGCCTCGCGTCCCAGCTCCGGCGCGTCGTCCCCGGCGACGATCCGCAGCAACTGCCGCTCGGCCTCCTCGATGCCGAACTGCCGCACGATGCCCAGCCCCACGATCCGCAGGTTGCGGCAGGGCGACTCCACGAGCGGTCCGTAGGCGATCGGCAGCATGCCGCGCCGCAGCAGGATCAGAATCTCCCCCACCTCGCAGGCCGAAAAGGGCGCGGGATATTCGGCCATCAGCCGCAGGGCTGTCGAAGGGTCGGCCGACAACTGCACCATCAACGCCTGGAAGCGGACCCAGCGGTTACGGCTCCGAACGTAACGCGCCGCCCGGGCTGCCACGGCTTCGTCGAGCGGCAGACGGGCCAGCAGCATCAGCCCGCGGGCCCGGCGGCATCCGGAGGCGAGACGGATGCGGCCCAGCAGCCAGCGGTCGAGGCCGTATGCCGCGACGACGCGCCGCAGAGGCGCGGCATCGAGTCCGCAGGTCACGCCCGTCAGTCCGGCGACGGTCTCGGCCAGCAGGCGCCGCGCCCCGGCACGGCGGATCATCGGGAAGCGCGGCACGGGACCCGCGCCCGAAAGCAGGCAAAGCATCAGAATGCGCAGGTATCTGCTTCTCAGCACGTTATCGCGGCCGCTCCGGCGGCGGGCGCGAAGCTCCGAGATGCACAATGCCGCGAGCAATGCGGCCGTGGCGAGTGCCGCAAGCGCCGTATAGGCGATCAGAAGTCGTTCGGTCATAACTGGCGGTCCAATTCGTTGGCGACCTTCGTCCGCAACCGCTGCAAGCTCACGGGAAAGGTCAGATACTGATCGACGCCGCATTCCAGCAGGCTCAGCACCGACTGCTCGGCCTGCTGCCACGCCACGACGTAGACCAACGGCCTCCGCAGTCCCGGAGGACGCAGGAGGCGGACCACGTCGCAGCCCGAAAAGAAAAGCGACGTGCCCACGACGATCACCAGGTCGAAAAGCATGCGCCGCGACAGGCGTTCCATCGCGGCCACCCCCGACACACAGCGCACGTCGGTCCGCATGTCGGCCAGCGACAAGCGGATCACATCGCTCAGAAACTCCTCTTCGGATACGATCAATATTCGGTGCATGGGCGTCATGCCGGCTTTGCCGGCCGGGAATGGCGCGCCCAAAATCGTGCCAGAACGCCGTGCGGACAAAAAAAATTGCCGGACGTGTTGTTTATAAGATAAATATGCGTATATTTGCACTCCGAATTTATGTTCAAATACATAACCGAATTCAATGTACGTTATAGTAGAGATTGCAGGTCAGCAATTTAAGGCTGAGAAAGGTCGGAAACTTTATGTCCACCGTCTTCCGGGCGAGGAAAATTCGTCCGTAAGTTTCGACAAGGTCCTGCTCACAGACAACGACGGTCAGGTCAAAGTCGGCGCACCTGTAGTGAAAGGCGCCGCAGTGAAGTGCAAGATCCTGAAGCATCTGAAAGATGACAAGGTTCTGGTGTTCAAGAAAAAACGTCGCACGGGATACCAGAAGTGCAACGGCCATCGCCAGTACCTCACCCAGATTCTCGTCGAGGAAATCGTTGCATAAACCTTTATAAACTGAATCAACATGGCACACAAGAAAGGTGTAGGTAGTTCGAAGAACGGCCGTGAGTCGGAAAGCAAGCGACTCGGCATCAAACTGTTCGGCGGTCAGTTCGCAAAGGCGGGCAACATTATCGTTCGTCAGCGCGGAACGGTGCACAATGCCGGCGAAAACGTAGGCATGGGCAAGGACCACACGCTCTTCGCTCTCGTCGACGGAACGGTAGAATTCTGCAAGAAGGGCGAAGGAAAATCGTACGTAAGCGTTTCCCCGCTCAGCGAGTAAACAAAACAACTAAAACGATAAAAAGCGGTCTCCGTGAGGGGCCGCTTTTTTCGTGTGCCTGTTATCAATGAAAAATCGGGAACGGAAACCTTCCGCCGGGTGAAACTTTAGTATGTAGTGACGTATTGGCCGTCGGCCCGTCCCCGAAAAAAAGGGGCGGCGGATGGGACTCCTGTCGGAGATCTCTCCAGTGTGACGCCTCTATACACCCGTCGTTCGGAAACGAACGGCAAAAACAGGAATCCCCCGGGAAGAATGTTATCTGTGACGCCTAAATCACAGCCGCCGCCCCTAAAATCCAACCGAGACGGCAGCACGGGGATTTCGTCAGAAATCCCGACCGTGATGCAACGGCGGACGCCGCCCCGGAATAATGACCGCGCGGCTTTGTTTCCAGCAAAAAAGCGCAAGTCGGTCCCTCTCAATGCAGGCTTCAAGGAGCCGGAACAGGAAAATCGTCCCGTGCCCGTGCCGGCCCCAATCCTCAAATCAAGGCATAACACGGTACTGACAACACCCATACCCGGTTCAAACAGTCTCCTGATGAAGTTCCCCGATCAGCCAGAGGGATAAAGAGTTGTTTACCTTTGTTTATTTGTACAAATATAAACAAAAATTCCGTTTCGACAACGTCTGAAGCCAAACAGAATAACATTGATCTCCTTTCGGCACACATATGCGGCCGATTCAGCGCATATCCGGACAAAAACGGGTTTGCCGGAGAGGAATCGACCCGCGCGGCGGCGGGCTGTGGTGGCGGGCAGAGAGTAGCGGGCAGAGAGTAGCGGGCAGCGGAGGGCGAACAGTAGACACAGGCAACAAGCGACAAACACGGGCAGCAAGCGGCGAACAGCGGACGGCGAACAGCGGACGGCGAACAGCGGGCGGCGGGCAGCGAACAGCAAAGAGCGAGCGGCAGACGGCGAGCGGCAGACGGCGGATAGCAGACGGCGAACAGCAGACGGCGAACAGCAGACAAGAGAAGGCCGGTGACCGGCGGTGCGCTGCGGACTTTTTGCAGGGCCGCGAAGGATGCGGCGACCGGGCTTCGGAAATTGCCGAATTTAACGTATCTTTGTACCATGCGGCGGAAAAACGAACGATACAACGAGCCTGTGGTCCGGGGCGTGGTCGCGCAGCTGCGCGAACTGCGCCATGCGCGCAACCTCTCCCAAAAGCAGGTCTTCACCGACACCGACATCAACATCGGCCGGATCGAATCCGGACGCGGGAACATCTCGGTCTCGACGCTTGCCGACCTGTGCGCCTACTACGGAATCCCGCTCCGGGAATTTTTCGAACGGCTCGAAGCAGGAATCGCTTCCGGAGAATGACACCCCGCATAGGAGGGCGGCCGCGGGTCGCGGCAAAAAGACGAAAATCCCGCTTCCGAGTGTCGGAAGCGGGATTTTTCATTCAGGCCGGGATACGACTTATTTCTTTTGAGCCGCAGCGTCCTGCACGGCGCGGAACTCGGCAAGCAGCTTCTTGTCGTCGTAGAATTTCAGCTCCGAACCTTCGATCGCATAGCTGTCCACCTCGTCGAGCATCTTCACGAAAGCATCCTCGTACTGCATGTCGGGACAAGCCATCCGGGTCATGCCCAGATTTCCGAACGACAGCTTCTGTCCTTTCAGCTCGTATTTGCCGAAGAAACGGTTGCAGTTGGTGCGTCCGGCCACCATCGTATCGGCAGCGTTGAATTCCAGGGTGAAGAAATCGGCCTCGGCAGCGACGGCCTTCGCGGGAATGGCCTCCATCCTGGCGAGTTTCCATTGGGTACCCTCCAACGGCAGGGCTTTCTGCTGCGAGCCGCCGCAAGCGGTCATCGTTCCGAGCAGCACGGCGGCTGCGAAAATCTTTTTCATCATATCGTCATAAGTTATTCTCCGTTCCGAGCAATTTATACGCCAAACGCGTTTCAGCAGTAAAGATAGCAATTTTCCGGCCGGCGTCCAAATCATCGGTCCGAACGGCACAAAAAACGGCCCGGAAAATCCGGACCGTTACCGTATCGGCAGGCGGCCGATCAGATACGCTTCAGGGGAAGAGCTATCTCCAGTTCCGTCGTGTTGTCGAGAACCTTATTGACGATATCTTCGAGTTTGATGCCCATGAACGCGGCATCGTCGCCGAGCAGCGAAAACACCATATCGAGCACCCCGCGGAAAGAGAGGATCATCGCACGATCGACATAGAGTTTGGTCACGCCGTCCTCGACGCTGTATTTCAAAGGAATTCCGTAATAAGCGTCCGTCGAGACGATATCGAGCTTATAGGTTTTGATCATCTCGTCAACGATCGACAGCACGTCAAGTTCGGCAGACACTCCTTTCAGGAAATCCTTGCTGATCGTGAAATAGAAGCGGGAATTCTTCGTGTAATAGCCCAGCGCCCCTTCGGGAAGCAGTTCGGCAGTAGCGGCACCGGGGAAAGTTTTCAGTTCGGTCCCGAAAGTGGGGTCCATCAGCGAGCTGATGATATCCGGCTCCCCGCTTCCGTCCGTTTTGATGACCAGATCGTAGTAATTCGCGCCGAACGAACCGTCGTTGCCGAGGTCCAACTGATCCAGACCGCCTTTGACGATGGCAGATGCCATACTCTGAATCAAACCGCAAATCGTGTTCATCGGCATAACGAAGGAACCGGCAGGCATCCCCATCGACTCCGACATGTCGATGCCAGGGATATTCTCCGGATCGGACCACGTCGGGAGCAGGATGAAATAAAAATCCGAAGGATCATCGACCACATCGGGAATGGTCATCGTGATGGGAGTCGGTTTGTAGCTGCCGATCAGCTCGGATTTGAACGGTTCGGGACCGTCATTGTCGTCGTTGCATGCGGTAAAGGTAAATGCCGTCGCGGCAACGGTCAGCAGCATCGCTGCGCGTGTGAAAAGTCTTTTCATAATAAGGTGTATTAGAATTCAATTTGCCCGGCAAAAATACCTCCAAGAGATATTACGGGCAAATAAATTCAATCGGGGGGGGGAAAGACATCACGAACCGGAGCGTTTTCATCACGAACCTTTTCGCCGGAATCCGAAAACCGGCTGCGGAGCCGAAAAAAAGCCGCGACATTGCTGCCGCGGCTTTCGCACTTATCACTCAACGGAGCTCTCAGAACTCCATCTTCGAAAGACGCACATAACCGTTGTAGCGCCACTTGGCGTTCTCCTCGGCAGCGGCGAACAACTCGTCGGCCTCGGCGGGGAATGCCTTCTGGAGCGACGTGTAACGAACCTCCTTCATCAGGAATTCGCGGAACTTCGACCAGTCGGGCTCCTTCGAATCCAGCACGAACGGATTCTTGCCCTGCTCTTCGAGCATCGGGTTGTAGTGCCACAGGTGCCAGTAACCGCAGGCCACGGCCTCCTTGCCGACGGTCTGCGTGCGGGTCATGCCGCCCTTGATGCCGTGGTTGATACACGGAGCGTAGGCGATCACGAGCGACGGTCCGGGATAAGCCTCGGCCTCTTTCAGCACGTTGAACAGCTGCTGCTGCGAAGCGCCGATCGAAACCTGGGCCACATAGACATAACCGTAGGTCATGGCCATTGCGCCGAGGTCCTTCTTGCGGATGCGCTTGCCGCTCGATGCGAACTTGGCGACGGCGCCCACGGGGGTCGATTTCGACGACTGGCCGCCGGTGTTGGAGTAAACCTCGGTGTCCACGACGAGTATATTCACATCCTGACCCGAAGCCAGCACATGATCCACACCGCCGTAACCGATGTCGTAACCCCAGCCGTCGCCGCCGATGATCCACTGCGACTTCTTCACGAGCCAGTCCTTGTGCTCGAGAATCTCCTTGCAGTAGTCGCAGCCGCAGGCCTCCAGCAGCGGGATCAGGCGCGCCGTAACCTCGGCCGATTTGGCCGACGAGCCGCGGTTTTCGATCCACTCCTTCATCACGGCTTTCAACTCCTCGGAGCACTTGGTGCAGTTGGCGATGGCCTTCTCCATCGTCTCCTGGACGCGGTCGCGGAGTTTCTCCACGCCGACGTGCATACCCAGACCGAACTCGGCGTTGTCCTCGAAGAGCGAGTTGGCCCATGCGGGACCGTGGCCCTCCGCGTTGGTGCAATAGGGCGTCGAGGGAGCCGAACCCGAATAGATCGAGGTACATCCCGTGGCGTTGGCGACCATCATCTTGTCACCGAAGAGCTGCGAAATGGCCTTGATATAAGGGGTTTCGCCGCAGCCGGCGCAGGCGCCCGAGAACTCGAACAGCGGCTGTGCGAATTGCAGGTTCTTGACCGACTTGGTCTTGTCCACGACCTGCTTGTAACCGATATGCTTGGTGATGTAGTCCCAGTTCTTCTGCTGAGGCATCTGCTCCTCCAGCGGGCGCATGACGAGCGCCTTCTCCTTGGCGGGGCAGACATCGACGCAGTTCGAGCAGCCCGTACAGTCGAGCGGCGAGATCTGAATGCGGAACTTGTACTCCTTGGTTTCGCCCAGGCCCTGCTTCCAATCCACGCCCGAAGCGGCGGCCTCCTCCTCGGTGGCGAGGAACGGACGGATCACGGCGTGGGGGCAGACATAGGCGCACTGGTTGCACTGGATACAGTTCCCGATCTTCCACTCGGGAACGTTGACGGCGATGCCGCGCTTCTCATAAGCGGCCGTGCCGTTGTCCCACGTGCCGTCTTCGCGGCCGTTGAAGGCCGAAACGGGCAGCAGGTCGCCTTTCAGGGCGTTGATCGGGTCGACGATCTTCTTCACGAAGTCGGGACGCGCGGCATCGGCCGTGTGCTCCTCCTCCTTCACGACGATATTCGCCCACTCGGCCGGAACCTCGACCTTCACCACGGCGTTGCCGCCGGCGTCGACGGCCGCGTAGTTCATGTTGACGATGTCCTCGCCCTTCTTGCCGTAGGATTTCAGAATGGCTTTCTTCATCTCCTCTACGGCCTTGTCGAACGGAATGACATTGGCGATCTTGAAGAAGGCCGACTGCATGATGGTGTTCGTACGCGAACCCAGACCCAGCTCGGCGGCGATCTTCGTGGCGTTGATGATATAGAAGTTGATCTTGTTCTTGGCCAGGTAGACCTTCATGTGGTCGGGCAGTGTCGCGCAGGTCGTCTCGGCGTCGTGCACCGAGTTCAGCAGGAACGAACCGCCGGTCTTCAGCCCCTTCAACACGTCGTACTTGTCGACGTACGAAGGCACGTGGCATGCCACGAAGTCGGGGGTGGTCACCAGGTAGGGCGACGTGATCGGCAGGTCGCCGAAACGCAGGTGCGACGAGGTGTAGCCGCCCGATTTCTTCGAGTCATAGGAGAAATAGGCCTGGCAGTACTTGTCGGTCGTGCCTCCGATGATCTTGATCGAGTTCTTGTTGGCGCCCACCGTGCCGTCGGCGCCCAGACCGAAGAAGAGGCCCTCGAACGTGCCGGGCTTCGCGAGCGAAATCTCCTCGCCGACGGGCAGCGAACGGAACGTCACGTCGTCGACGATACCCACCGTGAACTGGTTCTTCGGCTCGTTCATCTTCAGGTTCTCGAACACGGCCAGCATCTGCGCCGGAGTGGTGTCCTTCGACGAAAGGCCGTAACGCCCGCCGATGACGAGCGGCTTGCGGTCGCACGGGCAGGCGGCGAACGCCTCCACGACATCCATATACAGCGGGTCGCCGTTGGCTCCCGGCTCCTTCGTGCGGTCGAGCACGCAGACGCGCTTCACGCTCTCGGGAAGCACGGCCATCAGGTATTTCACCGAGAACGGACGGTAGAGGTGTACGGTGACGACACCCACCTTTTCGCCCTTGGCCATCAGGTAGTCGACCGTCTCCTTGATGGTCTCGGTCACCGAACCCATGGCGACGATCACGTTCTCGGCGTCCTTCGCGCCGTAGTAGACGAACGGCTTGTAGTCGCGTCCCGTGATCTTCGAAATCTCCTTCATGGTGTCGGCCACCATGTCGGGAATGGCGTCGTAGAACTTGTTCGAAGCCTCGCGCGTCTGGAAATAGATGTCGGGATTCTGGGCCGTACCGCGCGTAACGGGGTGTTCGGGGTTCAAAGCGCGGGCGCGGAACTCCTTCAGGGAGACGCCTTCTACGCGGATGAAGGGCCGGTAGGCGATTTCCACGTGGTGTTTCTGGGACAATTCGTAGAACGGGGACTTTTCGATGACAGCGGGCCTCGGCTGCGAAACTAATACACTCTTTACTTTCAATGTTGCGAATTGGTATTCCTTCTCTGTATAAGATAAAACACACATATTATATATTATTACAGAACCTAATACAATCGCAATGAAGATAATAAGTACTATCATAGATTTCATAGTTGATAACATATTACTCATTCCCTCTTCTAATGAGTTAATATCTTGAATTAATAAAACACTATCTATTTCCTTAATATTACTTAAATCTTTATCTGTATATAGTGAATCTGCCTTATATGTATTACCTAATTTTTCATAATAATCTCTAGTAATAGTCATATTCTGATTTTGTGGATCCTTATTAAATCCTACTATTTTAGATTTATAGTACTTATCACTACCTACACTCTTCCATGTTATAACATCACCTTTTTTATATCCCATAGTAGATGCAAGTTTATAAGTAATATATACACCATCTTCACTATCTAATTTAATAAACTTACCCTTATTATCAACAAATCTAACTTTATTAGAAGCATCTGTTATAAGTACATTATTAGATTCTTTTTTACCATCTTTATTCTTTATTTCAATTAAACTTGCCTGTGATGTAGCACTTCCATATTTATCTTTTAACTTATTTAAATTACTTTCTGATATATCAGACTTTAAAGATAATTTATAAGAGAAATTGTATAAATCTTCAAATTGTAATTTTATAAAAGAATTTAAGCTATCTAACATACCAAAAGCACATACTATTAACATACAACAACCAGTTATACCAACAATTCCAGTTAGTGTTCTAGCTTTATTTCTAAGCATATCTCTAAGGTTCCATTTACTAGAAAACTTTAAATTTTTAAATATTTTCTTAGTAGTTAAATTAATTGATGATGTTTTAACTTTTGGAGAATCTTTTCTTAATGTTTCAGCAGGATTTTGATTTAATTGTTTACGGCATGCTATGAAACTAACTACAACTACAGCTAAAACTACTAAAGCTGCGCAAATAAAGCAAGAAGTCATTAATACTGGAGTCCCATTAGGTATTTCAAAGAAACTCATTTCCAAATTTATAAATAAATTACCAATACCATAATATCCTGCTATAATACCACAAATTGATGCTACTAATGATATCCAGAAACCATAACTCATATAATGTAAGAATATTTTATAATTCTTAAACCCTAAAGCCTTAAGTGTTCCAATTTGAACTCTTTGATTTTTAACAACACGTGTCATTGTTGTAATTACTGATAACATTGCAATAAATAT
>ENA-USUJ01002555-USUJ01002555.1-human-gut-metagenome-genome-assembly--contig:-NODE-2555-length-13590-cov-5.314734_pt1 | contig 13590 bp, 10 predicted proteins | sample MGYA00250061_ERZ773398 | MGnify/ENA primary metagenome ERZ773398 (study PRJEB29103, sample SAMN06111992) | human gut metagenome | biome: human gut; feature: ankylosing spondylitis patient; material... | reverse complement strand
CTCGAACTGAAAGAGGTATATGCCGATAACGGCTACACGGGTACCGATTTTGAGCGCCCCGCGTTTCATCGAATGATCGAGGATGTGCGGAAAGGACGGATCAATTGCATCCTTGTGAAGGACTTTTCCCGCCTTGGCAGAAACTATGTGGAGACCGGTGAATATCTGGAACGCATCTTTCCTTTCCTCGGCATACGCTTTATTTCCGTCAGCGACGATTATGACAGCAGCTCTGCCAATGCCGGCGAAAAGCTCGCCGCCACTCTTAAAAATCTGATCAATGATATGTACGCAAAGGACATATCCAAAAAGATTTGCTCGACAATGAAGAATAAGCGGCTGCGCGGTGATTACATCGGCAATTATGCTCCATACGGCTATCTGAAGGATGAAAATAATCGGAGCCGATTGGTGATCGATCATGAGATCGCTCCGATCGTAGTCGAGATCTTTGAACTCAGAGCGAAAGGGATCGGATTTGACACTATATGCCGCATTCTCAACGAAAAAGGCTATCCCTCCCCTGGGCGGCTACGCTATGAGCGCGGCATTATAACAAATAATAATAAGAAAGGGAGTGAACTGCCCTGGAATCGCCATGTTCTGAAAGACCTGCTTGTCAATGTGGTCTATATCGGGAATTTGGCGCAAGGACGCAGCTCGCAGTGCCTGTATAAGGGCGAAAAATACCATTGGACAAAAGAGGCGGACTGGGATGTGGTTGAAGGGACACACGAGCCGATTATCAGCATGGAGCTGTGGAATACGGTGCAGGAGATCAACAAAAAGGTCTCAAGCAATGCGACGAAATCCTTCGGACGCTATGCGCATCTGCCCAAGCGTCCCAATCCATACGGTTCAGTTTTGAGGTGTGCCGACTGCGGGCGTGTTATGAAATATGTTCGCAGTTATTCCCGCCCGAAAAAGGACGGCGTGGTCACAGACTACTACAATTATAAATGCCCGACAAACATCGAGCTTGGAGACACGGCATGCTCAAAAAAGAGCATCCGCGCCGATGACCTTGATAAAATCGTGTTGAGCGTTATACGAAAGCAGATGGACCTATTCCTTGACACACAAAAAACGCTGCTCGGCTTGATCGCTTTGGAGAAAGAAAAAACAAAGCATAGTGTGCCGGCAAATCGTGTCAAAGAACTGCAGGATAAGCTGGACCAAAAGAAAAAGCTGTTTTCCCGGTTGTATATCGACTTCAAGGACGGCATACTGACGCAGCAGGAATATTTGCTTGCCAGAGATGTCTATCAAAAGGAAATCGCCGCATATGAAAGCGAATTGCAGGAGCTTCAGGCAATTAAGACAAAAACCAAGGTGACTGAAACAGGCGCCCGAAAATGGAATCGGCTCATTTCACGCTATTATAAGACGAAAGCGGTAACCGAAGAAATGGTCGAGGCAATGGTTGATGAGATCCGAGTGAATACCGACGGCTCTTTGGATATTCGGTTTAAGTACATGCCTGAGTTTGAGGAAATGTTCAAGGAGTGCGAGCGAATCAGAAAGGAGGTTGCCTAAATGCCGAAAAAACAGCTTGCCGTGTATCTCAGGCTATCGCTTGAGGACACCGGCGCGAATGATGAGAGCAATAGTATTACGGCCCAGCGCGGCATCATCGCTCAGTTTATCCAAGGGCAGCCTGAGCTTGCTTCCATGAAGACGGTCGAGTTCGTCGATGACGGATATTCCGGAACGAATTTCGACCGTCCCGGTTTTAAGCGGATGATGGCGATGGTGCGCTCCGGTGATGTTTCCTGCATCGTCGTGAAAGACCTTTCCCGATTTGCGCGAAACTATATTGAAGCCGGCGATTACCTTGAGCACATCTTTCCATATCTCGGCATCCGGTTTATTGCGGTCAATAACCATTACGACAGCGATCAGTTTATCGGGACAACCGGCGGCATTGATGTTGCCTTCCGAAACTTTATGTATGAGATGTACAGCGTTGACATCTCAAAAAAGGTAAAAACATCACAGCACATGCTGATGAGAAGCGGCCGGTATGTCAGCCATTGCCCATATGGATACACAAAGATCAAAGGGCAAAAGCACCATATGGTGCCGGATCCCGAAACTGCACCCACTGTGCGAGATATTTTCCTGTGGGCTATTGAGGGAAAGAAATCCACGGAAATTGCCCGTATCCTTAACGAAAAGCATATTCCGACGCCGATGCAGCACAAAAAGCTCTCACGGCAAGGTATGGACAACGATGCGATGTGGAGTCATCAGGCGGTAATCCGAATCATACGGGATTATAAGTATACCGGAGCTATGGTGTCTTTCAAATGCGGAAATGAAACCATTCGGGCCAAAGTGCAAAAACGGTATGCGCCGGAGGATTATGTGATAAACGAGGGTATGCACGAACCCATCGTAACACACGATGAATACTACGCAGCGAATGATACCCTGCGGAAGGTGAAAAAGTACGATGTTGTCAGAACCGACCGCCGTGACCGTGTTTACTATTGCGGGCACTGCGGCCGCAGACTTCGCAAGACCTTTGGCTTGGACGAATATTACTCCTGCGCTACGCCGTTATATATAAGGGACGCTCCGTGTGCAGGCATTCATTGGAGCCGGACAAATATAGAGGATGTTGTTTTCACCACATACAAACGGCAGCTGCAAATTGTCAGCGAAGAATATTGCAGGACAGTAAATGAAAAGCAGCCGGATAAGCTTGCTCCTCTTCGGGCGCAGCAAAAATCCCTCCGCATTCAGCTCGGAGGGATCGGCGGTAAGGTTGCCTCGCTGTACGAGCAATTCCGTTCCGATGAAATATCCCGGAATGCTTTTCTCGAAAAGAAAGGCGCTCTTTCAGAGGATAGGGACAGACTCCAGACGGAGTTATCACGAATCGAGGATGAAATTGAAGGCCTGCTGCAAAAGCAGGAAGAAAGCAACACGGCAATGAATGCGATCAAAAGTATCGCCGCTGCAGCAGATGAGCCGGACGATAAACTCCGGGAAAGAATGTACGACGATATAGACCGCGTCATGCGGAAAGCATTTTGGTCTCGCGGGCTGCCAGCATTGCCGTAATCGCAAGGTAATTCGTATCTTTTACTTTAGACAATTCGGTTCCTCCCTCATGCGGCGCAGAGCACTGCGCCCCATATAGGATAATTCATTTCCCCGCATGGGGCGGGGCAGGTCACGCGCCGAACAAGACCTCGGCAACCTGAGCAGCCAGATCACTGCGGCAGAGCTCTGCGATCGTCTCCACCGCGCAGTTGACCTCGATGTCTCCCTGCTGGAGCACAAAACCGGCGCGCAGGTCGCGCGTGGCGGGGCTCACGGTGAGCCGCGCCTGCTTGCCCTGCTGCGCGAGCAGCGCGTTTGCAGCGTCCGCGACCGCCTGACCGCACGCGGCCTGGTCCTTGGCGTTGAACACCAAGGCCTCGGTGCCGGTCGTCGCAGCCTGCGCCGCGAGCTTGGCAAGATAGGCCACGTAGTCCGCCTGCGGCATGGTGCAGATGCGCTCGAGCGCGGCGGCAAACGCCGCGTCGACCATCTCCTGCTTGAGAGCAAGAATGCTCTTTCTGGCTTCCATTTCCGCCAGACGTCCCATGCGCTGCACGCGATCCTCGCAGGTCTTTACACCGTCGCGCACGCGCGCCCAATACTGGTCTTGCGCCTGCTTGTCATAGCCGGCGCGGATCTCGGCGCACTTGGCCTCGGCGTCGGCCGTGATGGCACTCGCCTGCTCCCGTGCGTCCGCCTCGATGCGGCCGGTGATTTTTTCAATACCATTCATAGATCTTCGTTCCCTTCTGTCGGAAGAGGATTTTGGATTACTTCAAGCCGTTGAGCATCAGGAACGACGCCAGCAGGCAGAGGATGGCGTAGAACTCGACCGTGATGCAGAAGATCATGCCCTTGGACCAGTCATCGGGCTTCTTGGCCAGGATGTTCAGGGACGCAGCAGCGACCTTGCCCTGCGCGATCGCGGAGATCAGACCGCCGAGCGCGATCGGCAGGCAGGCTGCGAAGTACTGCAGGCCCTGCGCAACGGTCAGCGGAGCGGCGGCGTTGGCAGCGAAGATCTGGCTCTGAGCAAGGAACCAGATGACGAAGCCGTACAGGCCCTGGGTGCCCGGGATGACCTGCATGATCATCGCTTTACCGAACTTGCTGGGATCCTCCGAGACGAGACCTGCGCCGGCCTCACCGGCGATGCCGGTGCCCTTTGCAGAGCCAATGCACGCGAGAGCCGCTGCGAGCGCAGCGCCGAGAAGGCCGAGAGCCAGACCACCGATGGATTCGAGAAATGCCATTTTCAATTTCCTCCTTAAATATCTCTTGAGTACGAATGTTTAGAAATTATGATTTTCCACGTCGACATAGCGCGTGTTGATCTCCAGCGGGCTGAAGGGCTTGCCGCCGTCGACATAGAACTTACCGAAGAACTCCAGGCACTGCAGACGCAGGTCATGCACGAAGCAGCCGAGCAGGTTCAGGCCGAAGTTGAGCAGATGGCCCAACAGGAAGATGATGATAAAGATCAGCATCGACACGACCGTCACGCCGCCGCTCGACGGCATCGCAGCGAGGGTGTTGAACACCTGCGCGATGACGCTGCCGGCCAGCATCAGAGCCATGAGTCGGGAATACGAGAGAATGTCGCCAAACCAGCCGGTCAGACCGTTGTAGAGCGCGCCGAACACGGCCGTGACCTTGCCGAAGCCCTTGGCCTCACGGCCGGAGCCGTAGAGCAGCATCAGGCCGCCGATGCACAGCACGACCGGGACGCCGGCGATGTTGCCGATCTTGAGCACATACAGCGCAAGTCCCGCAAACAGGACCAGCCATGTGCCCTCGTTGAAGATCGCGTCGCCGACCTTGCCCTGGCGGCACTCCATGACCATGTTCACGATCATGCCGGTCACGAGCTGGATAAAGCCGAGCACCATAGCGCCGATGAGGATCGTCGTCGTATCCTTGAGCGGGTCGAGCAGCGGGCTTGTCAGGATGCCGAGCTGGACATCGTGGCCGAACATCTTCACGATCGTCGGCACGGCGTTTCCGAAGAAGCCGCCCGTCACAATGCCGAGCAGGAACGTCGACACGCCGCAGGCAAGCAGCAGCTCGCAGAAATACTTGCTGCCGCGCTTGGGCTTCATCTTGCCGAGCGCGATGAGCGCCGCGAGCACCATCACGAGACCGTAGCCCATGTCCGCCATCATGATGCCGTAAAACAGGATGAAAAACGGCGCCATGAGCGGGTTCGGGTCCACCGTGCCGTAGGCCGGCAGGCTGTACATGTTCGTGACCATGTTGAGCGGCTCTGTAAACTTGTTGTTCTTGAGCTTGACCGGCACCTCGGGATATTCATCCTCCGTGGGGTCGGCCAGATCCCATGCGCAGTCATACTTCGCGAGCACCGCCGTGAGCTTTTCCTCCTCCGGCGCCGTGAGCCAGCCGCGCATACACACGACGCTCTCCGTGCCGACCAGACGCTCCTCCGCCTCGGCGCGGCCGAGCCGGACGCTCGCACGGTCGATGCAGAGCTTGAACGCATCGCGGTGCGGTGCAAAGGCGGCGATGTCCGCCTCCGCCTGCTCACGCTTGCGGATGACATCCGCGATCTGCTGCTGCGCGCTGTCAATGTTTTGCTTGGCCGTTCCCGGCGTGCCGCCGAGGTTTGCCAGCGTGAAGCCGAAGGTACGCAGCGCAGCCAGCGCCTCCGTCAGCTCGTCCTTCATGCAGATGAGCAGCACATAGTGCTGTTCCCTGTCTGCGGAGATCTCATACATCTGCGACTCGGGTGCCGCTTCCTCCAGCGTCTCCTGCGCCTCAGCGAAGTCTGCCGCCGCCGGCAGCATACCCAGCGTAATGCGCGTCGTCGCGGTCGAGCCCATGCTCAGCGGCAGGTCAAGCGTCTCCCACGGGCGCAGCGCCTCAACGCTGCTGCGCAGCTTTGCCTCCTCGCCGTTATAGCGGCGCACGTCGGCCTCCAGCTCTTCGAGCTGTGCGACCGCGTCGAGCTCCTTGCGGTAGGCGCCGACATCCAGAAACTCGCGCTCCGTGACCTCCGGCCGGGAGCTGAGCAGCTTGGACTTGACCGGCGCATACTTATCCAGCAGCTTGAGCGCAGCGTTCAGGCGCGTCAGCTCACTGCGCGTCTCCGTCACGTTGCCGTTCTCCTGACGCAGGACCGCGGCAGCCTCTGCATCCGCCAAAAGCGCGTCCGGTTCCGAGACCTGCACGCAGCCGAGCAGCATCAGGTCGCGCAGCAGAGCATCTTTCTGCCCGCGAACGACCATAAGCCGCAGCTTTTTCATGTGTACAATGGCCATCAGCCGTTCACGATCCTTTCCACGATAAGTGATGCAGCGCGATCCAGATTGGTCTTGGCCTTGATGCGCATGGCCGCTTCCTTGTTCTTGGTCTCCGCAGCCAGCTTTTCCGCATCTGCCTTCGCCTTTTCATCTGATTTGGCCCGCAGCGTCTGCAGCTCGCGCTGCGCCTTGCCGACGGCCGCCTCGATCGCCGCTTTGCCCTCGGCCTGAGCCGCTTCCACTGCCGCTGCAGCGGCCGCCCGCGCGTCGGCTTGGATCTGCTTTGCACGGTTTTCCGCGTCACGGATCGTTGTTATCGCCTCAAATGACATCCCTACACCTCCCTACAATTCGAAGTAGTATTATGCCGCGCACGCTCGCGTTAGCGAACTGTATCTACATAATGTATGTATTCTACCCTATTCATACCCGTTTCGCAAGCGATATTGCCCAAAAATGTATGTCAATTTTCAAACACCCAAGTGTTAAAAAGCTGTTGATATTGCTAGCTTTTTCACGTCATTGACGAAAATTTAACGTTTATTTTTTTGCATGATTTCTTCAGATGATACCGTTACGTTTTCCCGATAATGCACCCGCCAAAATAATTGGAAAAATGCAGTTATCATCATTTTAAATACTTTTTTACTTGCTATTATTTCGGAAATCACCTATAATGGTCGTACCAAAGTTAAAAAGTTTGAACTTTATTCGTATATTCGGAGGTATTTCCTATGGAGAGCAAACGCCGTCTCGGAGACCGCAAGGACGGTCGCCTGATCCATTCGCTCGCACCGTTTTACAAGTTCATGCCCTATATCATGCCCACGAAAAACGATGCCTGCAACCAGTTTGAGGACTGCATCGAGATCACGGATACCGACCGCTGGCTGCGTCAGAAACGGCTCGAGGGCTACAAGGGTCTCGGCTACCTGCACCTGTTCATCGCGGCCTATGTGCGCATGGTCTCCATGCGTCCCGGCATCAACCGCTTTGTGGCCGGCCGCCGCATTTATGCGCGCAACAACATCGAGGTCGTGCTGACCGTGCGCCGCACCATGTCCACCACCTCGAACGAGACGACCATCAAGGCCGTCTTCGCCCCGACGGACACGATCTTTGATGTCTACCGCAAGATGAACGAGAAGATCGACGAGATCAAGTTCGGCGGCGAGGACAACAACACCGAGCAGGTCGCCGGCGCACTGCTGAAGCTGCCGCGTTTCCTGCTGCGCTTCGCCATCGGCTGCCTGCGCGTGATGGATTACTTCGGCATCATCCCGCAGAAGCTGCTCGATGCCAGCCCCTTCCATGGCTCAATGATCATCACCGACATGGGCTCGCTCGGCATCCCGCCGATCTATCACCACCTGTACAACTTCGGCAACCTGCCGATGTTCATCGCCTTCGGCGCCAAGCGCAAGGCGGTCGAACTCGACCGCGAGGGCAAGCCGGTCGAGCGCAAGTACATCGACTTCATGGCCGTCATGGACGAGCGCGTGTGCGACGGGTACTATTACGCCTCGTCGTTCAAGTACATGAAGATGTTCATGCACAACCCCTCCCTGCTGGAAGTCCCGCCCGAGAACGTGGTCGAGGATCTGTTCTGAAGGTAGATGCATACGAGAAAACCTCCCGCGATGCAGGAGGTTTTCCCATTTGTTCTGTGTTTGCACTGCCGGGCGTCTGCGCCGCACGCGCAGCCGGGCACAGCAGCAGCATGATGAGCATGATCAGGATCACAAAGCGGAGCTGTTTCATATCGTCTCCCCCCTCGCTTTCGTTTGACAGCAGTATACACGCGCGCCGCGAAAAAAGCCGTCGTATCCTGCCGCTGACCGGAAAATGCGCACAAAATTTCCCCCGGTGCGAGTCATCTCGCATCGGGGGATTTCTGCATATTGGTCTATTGAGTCCTCGAGCTGTGTCTGCACTGTGTATGCACATAGAACGACGCCACGAACTCCGTATCCTCCAGCTGCGCCTGCACCTGATCGTGCATGGCCGCGCCATCGCGCAGCTCGGACGGCGGCACGCCGAGCACCGCCTCCATCTGCGCGCGTGTGAAGGTGTAGCTGCCGTCGGAAAACGCATAGCGCACCGCACTGAGATTGTCGATGAGCGCGAATGCCGCTGCGGAATCATACACAAGGTCGCGCCGCACCTTGGCCGCGTCGAGGTCTGCGAGCGCCGCCTGATAGCGCACGCACAGCGACGCGTCGTCCCCGATCTCAAAGCGGGCGGGCACATCACTGAGCGGCAGGTGGTAAAACAGGTTCACGGTGTTGCTGTTGTTGCCGACGTAAGGACTGGCATACGCGCGCACCGCCGCAAAATCATGCGTGCGCGCGTCCGACTGCGCTGCGCGCTGCTGCGCCTGCTGCCGCTCCTGCGCAGGCAAAAGCCAAAACACCGCCGCTGCCGCCAGCGCAAGTCCGAGTGCCAGCAGCGACACGATCCAGATGTTTTTACGCTTCATCCGTCTCTCGCCTCCTTTGCGTACATAAAACGCAAATTACTATGCGTGTCAATGTACTGTTTCAGAAACAAGGGCTATCCGTTTGGATAGCCCTGCGTCAGGTTATGCCTCGTCGTCCTGATCCGTGCTGAACTCCGCCAGCGTCAGGTCGGGGTTTTTCTGCTCCGCCCAGCGGATGCTCCACTCATTGTTGAAGATGAGCAGATTATGCCCCCGGAAGTCCTGCACCCACTTCGTATCCGAGGCGAGGTTGAGCGCCGTAGGATCGGTGCCCTCGCTCGTGATCCAGCGGATGTAGGAATACGACAGGTCGCGGCGGCGGATGTCGATGTTGTACTCGTTCTTGAGGCGGTACTCCAGCACCTCGAACTGCAGCACGCCGACCGCGCCGACGATGACCTCCTCCATGCCGCTGTTCGGCTCGTGGAAGATCTGGATGGCGCCCTCCTGCGCGATCTGGGTGACACCCTTGACAAACTGCTTGCGTTTCATGGTGTCCACCTGCGAGATGACGGAAAAATGCTCCGGCGCAAACGTGGGGATGCCCTCGAAGCGCACGCGCAGCTTCGGGTCGCAGATCGTGTCGCCGATGGAGAAGATGCCAGGGTCGAACACACCGATGATGTCGCCGGCGTAGGCCTCATTGATGATCGCGCGCTCCTGCGCCATGAGCTGCTGCGGCTGCGCAAGCTTGAGCGTCTTGCCGCCCTGCACATGCAGGTACTCATGGTCGCGCTCGAACTTGCCCGAGCAAATGCGCATGAAGGCGATGCGGTCGCGGTGGGCCTTATTCATGTTCGCCTGAATTTTGAACACGAATGCGGAAAACGCCGGCTGCATCGGGTCGACCACGCCGTCAGCCGTCGTGCGCGGCAGCGGCGGCATCGTCATGTGCAGGAAGTTTTCCAGAAACGGCTCGACGCCGAAATTCGTCAGCGCAGAGCCGAAAAACACCGGACTGAGCCGACCGGCGCGCACCTCGTCGAGATCGAAGGCGTAGCCCGCGCCGTCGAGCAGCTCAATGTCCTCGGTCAGCTTTTCACGCTGGCGCGGACCGATCAGCTCGTCGAGCCGGTCAACATCCGTGAGCTCGCACTCGATGGGGCGGATCTTGTTCTGCCCACGGTGAAACTCCTGAAACGCGAGGATCTCGCGGCGGTCGCGGTCAAACACGCCCTTGAAGTCATGTCCGCAGCCGATCGGCCAGTTGACGGGGTAGGTGCCGATGCCGAACTCGTTTTCGAGCTGCTCCATGAGCTCAAACGGGTCGCGGGCCTCACGGTCGAGCTTGTTGATGAACGTGAAGATCGGGATGTGGCGCATGGCGCAGATCTTGAAGAGCTTGCGCGTCTGCGGCTCGATGCCCTTGGCCGCGTCGATGACCATGACGGCGCTGTCCGCTGCCATGAGCGTGCGGTACGTGTCCTCCGAGAAGTCCTGGTGGCCCGGGGTGTCGAGGATGTTGATGCAATAGCCCTCATACTCAAACTGCATGACCGACGATGTGATGGAGATGCCGCGCTGCTTTTCAAGCTCCATCCAGTCCGAGACCGCGTGACGCGCGGTCGCCTTGCCCTTGACCGAGCCGGCGAGCTGGATGGCCCCGCCGTACAGCAGCAGCTTTTCCGTGAGCGTCGTCTTGCCGGCGTCCGGGTGCGAGATGATCGCAAAGGTCCGGCGGCGCTCGATTTCCTGTTTTAGATCCATAGTCCGCTCCTCTGTTGTCCTTTCGAATATCAAACTTAGATAGTATACCCGATTTTTCCCGAGAGTGCAACAAAAACCTACCCGTCAGGCCGTCTGTTCACGCAGATAGAGCGTGAGCGTGGCGAGGAAGACGTCCCTGACGTCATAGCGCGGCGTGAGCGGGGCCAGCTGCGTGAAGAAATGCTCGCCGCCCAGCGACGCGCACAGCGCGTGCGCGCGCTCGAGTGCCGGGGTGTCCTCGTCCTCCGCCAGACGCATGGCCAGCTCCGGCAGCAGGAGTTTTAGGTCGTAGATCTCCCCGCGCGGGTAGGTATATGCCTCCAGCACGCACTCCACGCCCGCGAGCGCGCAGTCCGTCAGGCCGCTGCGCTGATCGCCGAGGATGCGATCGGTCAGCGGCGTGTCGCTGCGGAAAAAGTCCAGCATGGAGTCCGGCGGCGTCAGCTCCCGGCGCAGCAGCCACAGCAGATAGTCGCGCGCGACGCCCTCGAGCAGCGTCTGCCCATCGGGCTCGAACGTGTAGGTATGGCCGATATGGCTGCCGAGCACACGCAGCGTGTCCGTATAGCCAAGGGCAATGCTGCGGCGCAGCGCGTCGGGGTCAAACTCCAGCAGCTTGCCCAGCGGCTCCGCCGGGGCGATATAGGTCACGAGCGGGTGGTTGGTGTATTTTTTCTCCGGTGTCTCCGGCTTGAGGCCGATGGCGATGACGCGGTCAGCGCCGAGGCGAAACGCCGTGCTGATCGGTAGATTGTCCGAGTACGCGCCGTCGAGATAATTCTGCCCGTCGATCTCGCACATCGGGAACATCGGAAAGCACGCCGACGACGCAAGGATCCACTGCGGCAGGTAGCCGGGCGCAATGTCCTGCTTGCGCACCTCGACCGGCTGGAACGACGGGAAGCGCGCCGTCATGAGTCCGAAATCCACCGGCGAGGCGAAAAAGCGCGCCTCGTCGAGATATTGGTGCACGAGCGCGCGGTAGGGCGTGATGTCCGCCGTGCGGCGGTTGAGATCCGCCCAGTCCCTGACGCGCGCGACGAGCTGCTCCGGGTGCTCGGCCAGCGCCGCCAGCTCGCGCTTTTCGTGCGGCGTGGCATCGGCCCGTTCGAGCATGATCTGCTCTTCCGTGATGTGCGTCCAGAGCTCCCACGCGCGGTCAAAATCGTCCTGCACCATCAGTGCCGCCGTAACCGAGCCGATGGACGTGCCCGTGACGATGTCAAACGGGATGCCCAGCTCCCGCATCGCCTTCCACGCGCCGACCTGATATGCGCCCTTCGTGCCGCCGCCGGCCAGCGCGATCGCCTGCTTCATGGTACATTCCTCCTTGATTCCTGAATTTATAGTTTACACGCAGCGGATGCGAAAAGTCAATTCCAAACAAGAAGCACCGGAGGACAGCCCGTCCTCCGGTGTGCATTTTCATGCCCGCAGCAGGGCGCGGCGGGCCTTCCAGTCCGGCAGATAGCGCGCGATGAGCGCATAAAACTCCGCGCCATGATTCATATAGCGCAGGTGCGCAAGCTCATGCACGACGACGTAGTCGATCGCCTCCGGCGGGTACTGCATCAGCCGCCATGAAAAGCAGATGTGCCCCTGCGAGCTGCAGCTGCCAAAGCGCGTGCGCGCGCCCGTGATGCGCACCCGCGTCGGGTAGAGGCCCATCCACTCGGAATAGTACGCCACGCGCTGCGGCAGGCAGGCTTTCGCCTGCCGGATGTAGGCCACCCGCTCGGCGTCCGTCGGCTCCGGGTGCGCGGCGGCGCGGGCCTCCTGTTTGGCCAGTCCGCGTGCGATCCAGTCGGCGTGCGACGCGACAAAGCGGTCGACCGTTGCCTGGGATGTCCGGTACGGCGCGCGCACGATCACGCGCCCGCCGCGCAGCTCAAGCGCCAGCGTGCGGCGGCCGGAGCGAATGAGTTCATACGGCTGCATGGCCTATCCCCCCTTGGGGACAGCATACACCATCCGCGGCACGGTGGCAAGCTTGGCAGCCGCCGCGCGATGTGCTATGATGGTGGCATCCATTCTTTTGAGGTGATCGTATGTTCCGAATCGGCTGTCACATTTCCTCCGCAGGCGGGTATCTCGCCATGGCAAAGCGCGCGGAGGCGCTGGGCGCAAACACGTTTGCGTTCTTCACGCGCAATCCCCGCGGCGGCAGCGCCAAGGCCATTGAGGACGCAGACATCACAGCCTTTCACGCCGAGTGTGCCCGCGCGGGCATCGACCGGCTGGTCGCGCACGCGCCCTACACGCTCAACCCCTGCGCGGCCAAGCCGAACGTGGCGGAGTTTGCGCGCATGGCCTTTTCCGACGACCTGCAGCGCATGGAGCACACGCCCGGTCAGTTTTACAATTTTCACCCCGGCAGCCACGTCGGGCAGGGCATCGACGCGGGCATTGAGAAGATCGCCGCGCTGCTAAACGTTGTCCTCTTCCCTGGCATGACCACGACCGTCCTGCTCGAGACCATGGCCGGCAAGGGCAGTGAGGTCGGCGGCCGCTTCGAGGAGCTGCGCGCCATCATCGACCGCGTGCAGCTGCAGGCGCACGTCGGCGTCTGCCTCGACACGTGCCACGTCTGGGACGCGGGGTATGACATTGCAGGCGACCTTGACGGCGTGCTCGCGGAGTTTGACCGCGTGATTGGGCTCGAGCGTCTGCACGCCGTGCACCTCAACAACAGCCTCAATCCCTGCGGCAGTCACAAGGACCGGCACGCGAAGCTGCGCGACGGCTGCATCCCGCCGGAGGCGCTCGTGCGCGTCACACAGCATCCGGCACTCGCGCCGCTGCCGTTCATTCTCGAGACGCCGAACGACGACGCCGGCTACGCGCAGGAGATCGCATGGCTGCGCGCGGCGCAAAAATAAGCGGTCCGCACACTCACTGTCCTGATTATCGGACTCCATAGGTGATATGGTAGGTACAAAGGGAGAAACCATACCACGATCACAACACGGGAGGATACGATCATGACTTTGCGAACGTACATTGACCGCGCCATTCACGACGGGGCTGACTTTGACGCCGTCATCTGCGGCTGCGACGTGCAGCAGACCTTCTGCTGGCAGCCGGATATGTGCATCA
>ENA-USUJ01002550-USUJ01002550.1-human-gut-metagenome-genome-assembly--contig:-NODE-2550-length-13624-cov-6.480771_pt1 | contig 13624 bp, 6 predicted proteins | sample MGYA00250061_ERZ773398 | MGnify/ENA primary metagenome ERZ773398 (study PRJEB29103, sample SAMN06111992) | human gut metagenome | biome: human gut; feature: ankylosing spondylitis patient; material... | reverse complement strand
TCAGTGAAGAAAACAAATAAAATTGCAACAGATGAAAATTTAATGGAAATGGCGCAGCATGGGAGCAGTCAATATTCTTTCCGGTTTTACTGCGATGATCTGGAACAGTTTGATTTTCACTGTATTGACTGGCACTGGCATACAGAGCTGGAGATTTTATATGTAGAATCCGGCAGTCTGACCTGTTATGTGGGAGATAAACAGATCATTTTGAAAAAAGGGGAAGGAATGTTCATTAATTCCAGAGTTCTGCATCGTTTCCATGCAGCTTCTGCGATCATGCCCAATTTTGTTTTTATGCCATCCTTTATCAGAGAACAGGATAGTATCATTTACCAAAAATATGTCTTGCCTGTCATATCATCGTCTTTGTCATTTCAGGTTTTTCAGGCAGAGGTTTCCTGGCAGAATGAGGTTTTAAAGCTGATCGGGCAGATTATAGAGATACAGAAGCAGGAGATACCCTGTGAACTTGCAACTTCAGCTCTTATACAGATGTTGTGGCTCCTGCTATATGAAAATGCTGCCATTCTGCCTGCGAAAAAAGCCGGAAAAGAGAAAGCATCTTCTCAGGCAAGGCTGCAGCTGATGATGCAGTATGTGTATCTGCAGTATCAAAATCCCATTTCTTTGGAAGAGATCGCAGGAGCTGCATCGATCAGTAAAAGTACCGCATTAAATCTGTTTAAGGAATACCTGCATGTCACGCCGGTAGAATTTCTGATACAGCACCGCTTAAAAGAGGCTGCAGTACTGCTTGCAAAGACGGAAAAGAAAATATGTGTGATCGCGGAAGAAACAGGATTCCACACAGTAGATTACTTTTGCAGACTGTTTAAAAAGTATTATAAGGTCACACCGATGCAGTATCGAAAGAGGGGCACTTTTTTGGCATAAAAGGAGCATGTTACAGGAAAAAGCGTTTTGATAAAATAGTAAAAATAGCTATCTGTTTTGAATGATACGCATAAGATAGAGTATGTGGGGGAAAATAGATGAAAAAACACTGGATTTCGCCTTAAACGGCGGTTCTTTTATTGAGGGCTATCAGTCACCTTCTTCTTATCCTGCAGATAAGCTGCCTGATGGATCGGTCATCAGTAAGCCGGGGTATGCATTTGCAGGCTGGTACGATAATAAAGAATTCAACGGAGAGGCTGTTACAAAGATAGATACATCTTATACAGGTCCTCTGGTTCTTTATGCAAAATGGACGGATCCTTATTATTATGTAGATATTCCGGCAAATGTGAAAGCAGACGGTTCCGAGCTGAAATTGAGCGGAGCGGCAGACGGCCTGTATGAGCAGGAAGTTGTAAAGGTTTCGGTCAATTCGGAAAATAACTGGCATCTCAAAAATCACGATGCACTGCTTTCTTATCAGCTGAAGGAAAAAGATACAAAGCTGATACCGGAAAACGGCGTACCCGTGATCAATCTGACATCGACCAAAAAGAGTGATGAAAAAGTCTATGTTTGTGAAGTAACGGAAGATCCACAGACAGCGGGAGAATATCAGGATACACTGACCTTTGAGATTGGTCATGAAAGTCCGAGCTATACGATAAATTATGAAGCAAACGGCGGTTTTAAGGATGATCCGAAAAATCCGGGCAGTCTCATTTCCTTTGAAGAAGAGACACTTGCGCCGGGCACGCCCCTTGGTGATCTGCCGATTGCCATCAAGTCCGGTTATACATTTCTCGGCTGGTGCTATGACGAGGGCTGCACCAGATATGTCGCAACAACAGACCGCCTGCTGGGCGATACGACATTATATGCGGCTTATACCGAAGATCAGGCGTTCCAGTCGCATGCGATCGCTGCTTTTGCGCGCGCGATCGATGTAGACGGTGCTTCTCTTGTCATTCAGGTAACAGACCAGAGCGGCGCTATGAGCGCGGATGAGATCTTAGCTGCCTGTACACTGAAAAATATCAGTGATTTTACGGAAGAGATCACACTGCATCTATCAGCCGCAGGAAACAATACATATACGATCAGTAAAGAAAACGGCTGGAAAGAAGGATCCAATTACAGGCTGTTATTAGATAGTAAAGATCTTTACTTTACCGGCTTTGATACTTCGATCCGTGAATATGAGATTTCGATCCATAAGGATGAAGTAAAAAATGTTTCCTTAAATCCAAACCTGAAATATATCCATGTAAAGGAATTATCCAACCTGACTGTGAACGGACAAAGTGCGCAGTCTGTTTCTGTTGCAACGATGACACTTGGGCCGGACGGATCGGTCAGAAGTGAAGGAAGCACGACGACCGGTAGTTTTACCTATACGGACAAAAAGCTGAAAATAGGCGATCAGATCGCAGTCTATGCGGGAGATGTCATTCCGACGATGGATGAGGTGGCATCGTCTGCGGACGGAAACGATATTTCATTCTTCGAGATCACGGGCGTGAACGGAAATCAGTATACTTACCGGGGATCGAAAACAGAAGATGTACTTTTTATGCCGGATGTCCTGCCACTGGATATCACAAAGGATCAGGACGGCGATCCGGGAAATAACAGTGTGACGGTTGCTCTGTCAGAGCTGGCCTTTGATGGAAGCAGTATCAGCCAGAATACGATGCTTTCTGCCGATACGACAGTGGATGAAGGAGATTTTCTGGCTCTGTATACAGATCCAAATGATCAGAGCACGCTTTCTTACGGAAAGATCACAAGTGTTCTTTTGTCAAATGGACAGTATATCATTGCTTATCAGCCGCAGACATGGGAAGATGTCAAAGCTGCCATGGATGTTTATACGACCGAATCTGTGAATGGAAAGGATCTGCTGGACGGTACAGATGTGCAGGCACTGGAAAGTAATCTGGAAACGCAGGCAGTGATCAGATTTCTGTGGCAAAATCCCTGGCAGAGCGTTATGCGGATCTGTTAGAGGATGATGGCGAGTGGGTTGAGATCTACACCAAACGGATCACGGAGCAGCATTTCCGTGTGCTTCTCGTGATCGATATTGCGATCGAGCTGGATTTCGTTGTCTGGACGAAGGTCAATGTTTCGATCGGTATGAGCTTCTGGTATAAAAATGCCAAACGCTATGTATTCTGTCTGCAGGTAAAGGGCAGAAAAGCAACGAGTGATACGATCAATATTACCGAGGAGCAGTATGAATTTACCGCATATGCCATGGGAACGATCGGTGTGAAGGCGGGTGTCAGACTGACGGTCCGTGTCGGACTTTTGTCAACGGAGCTGGCAAGTGTGGGACTTTCCGCGGAAGTAGGCGGTTATGTACAGCTTTGGGGGTATTTATATTACATCCTGAAATATACTGCTTCGAGCGGAAGAAATACGAGAGCGATCGGTGCACTTTATCTGGAGATCGGTATTTATCTGGATATCAAGTTCCGGGCGCAGGCGCTTTCCAATGCATTTACTTATTCGCCGACGCTTTTTGAAGCCATGTGGCCGTTATATACCGCCGGTACTCTGGAAAATGTGCTCGATTTTGCGGATACAACGGACATGGAATGCAATCTGAAGTATGAAATGAAGAAAATGCGCATTCCGGATGACTTCTTTACCATGAATTACATGGATATGAAGGAAGGTCTGGATGACGGCGAATATTTCACAAAAATCTATGAAGATGACAGTGACCGGTATTTTGTGATCACGATGACAAATGATGCCTTTTCTTATAACCCGGAGACAAATCTTATTACAGTAGATCCGGGCGCAGAAAAATCCGTAGATGGCGAGATGATTGTCACATGGAAGGATCAGCCGGGTACATTCAATACAAAACCGTTCCGGAAAAAAGTAAAGCTGCACTGGGATATGCTGCGAGATGGCTATATTCTTGCCTTTATGAGCAACGGCGGTTCTTATGTAGCACCGCTTGACCAGAAATACGGAACAGCTATTAAAAAGCCTGCGGATCCGGTAAAACAGGGCTATACATTTGCAGGCTGGTATACAGATGAGGCGTTGACGAAGCCTTATGCCATTCCTGCCACAATGCCCGATCAGGATGCACTTGTATACGCAAAATGGACGCCTGCCAGCGTTTCTTATACGGTAAAGACGTATCTGCAGAGCGCAAACGGTGTTTATGAAGTGCCTGAGGATGGTGTGGAAAAGAAAACCGCATTGACAGGATCTACGATCAGTCCGCAGCCAAAGGTGCGTGAAGGCTATGAAACACCGGCGGTCAGATCAGCGGTTGTAGAAGCTGATGGCAGTACGCTCATTGAATATTATTATCCGAGAGCAAAATATACTGCAACCTATCGATCAGATAACGAGGTTGTTTCTACAGGCTCTTACCGCTATGGCACCATGATGCCTGTGCCTGCGGTTTATAAACCGGGCTATGAGCTGGACGGATGGATCCTGGAAGGAAATACTGCTGTAGAAGACATCCCACAGGATGTACCGGCAAAGAATGTGACCTATTTTGCAAAATGGAGTCCGCAGTCAGGCATTGGTTATACGGTGCGATATTATGTGGAGGAAGAAAACGGAGACGGATATGTTTTACATGAGATACAGTATCTGACCGGAGAGACCGGGCAGAGAGTCACAGCACCTGCAGGTGCTTATGATCCGGCATTTTATCATCTGAAGAACAATACACTGCCAAGTGGCGAGATCAAAGCGGACGGAAGTCTGGAGCTGCGGGTTTTCTATGACCGGAATGTGTATACAGTGACCTATGATCTGCAGGCATCGGATGCTGTCCTGCCTGCAGGAAGTGAGCTGACATTTACCGCAAGACCGGGTGAGAAGCTTGTGACTGAAACACCGGAAAGAGAAGCCTACAGATTCCTTGGCTGGTATCTGGACGCAGATTATAAACAGAAGTTTGATAATACAATGCCTGCGCAGGATATCACGCTGTATGCAAAATGGGAAAGCATGCAGGTCAATTATACAGTCAGACATTATCAGGAAAACCCTGAGATTCTGAATGAATATGGGTTCCCGGAAGGGGAAGCACCCACGTATACACTTGTGGAGGAAGAAGTATTTACTGCGCTTGCAGGCACTTTAGTTTCGCCTGCGGTAAAATCCTATGAAGGTTTTACGTCACCGGCCGTGCGCACGGAAGAAGTGACGGCGGATGCGGATGGTGTCGGAACGCTTGTCATCGAGTATCAATATGACCGCAGCGATTACACCATGGCGTGGTATCGGAGCGAGACAGAGCTCATTCCGTATACGGTACAGTATGGTGCGGCGATCCCTGTTCCAAATGAGAAAGAGATGGCAAACGGTAAACCGGGCTATCGCGTGGAAGGCTGGTATGAGGATCAGGCTCTTACAAGACCTTTCACCTATAAAACAATGCCTGCGCAAAATCTGACTGCCTATCCAAAGTGGGTTGCGGATGAGATTTCCTATTATGTATCTTACATTTTCCTGGATGGAACTACGCAGGTAAATTCCTATACGGAAACTTATACCGGTCTGGCAGACAGCGTTGTACAGCCGCCGGAGGTAAAAAGCTTTGAAGGTTATACGTTTGATGAAGGATCAAGACTGACGAGTTTTAAGATTGAACCAGGTAATCCGTATATCGGGTATTATTATCAGATCAATACACATACGCTGACTTATCAGTATGAAACAAATGATGCGACCGGACCAAATATAATAACCGCACAGAAAAAATACGGCGAAGATATTACAATACCGGATCCGGCAAGAGACGGCTATGCATTTGCAGGCTGGTATACAGATACAGGCTTTGAAAACCGGTATATGGGGACAACAATGCCCGATCAGGATCTGGTTTTATATGGAAAATGGATAGATGGCAAACAGTCTTATCAGGTGTTACATTATCTGACACAGCTGGATGGCAGCAGGCGGCTGTATCTGGCGGAAAGTCTGTACGGAGAACCGGGAGATGTGATAACACCGGAAACGAAAGCGCCGGAAGGGTATGAAGATGTAGAACCCATCACCCATACACTTGTGCAGGGTTCCGTGGAAAATAACCGTATCATTTATGTGTATCCGAGAAAGCAGTATCAGATCAGATATGTGTTAAATGGCGGAATCTGTGAGCAGAGCACAGAGCAGATGATAACCTACGGAACACCTTTAAAGGATATTCTGGATGCACTTCCGGTCTACAGAAACGGGTATAGTTTTGCAGACTGGTATACGGATGAAGCATTGCAGGCCGTTTACAGACCGGATACAATGCCTGCCTCAGACCTGATCTTATATGCAAAATGGGATGCGATAAAGACCGCATATATAGTAGAGCATTATAAGGAAAACGTGGAAACAGGCGCATATGATCTGGCAGAGAGAAGCTACCGCTATGCAGATACAGATACGATCGTAGAGCCTGCGGTAAATCAGTATGACGGTTATACAAAACCGGATGTACAACAAGGCACAGTATCGGGAGATCCGGATAACAGGCTTGTGATCAAGTATTATTACGATTGCAGTAAGCATATGCTGACGATGCATGACATAGTCTGTGCTGACGGCGTTTCTGTGGAAGATGTGACGGAAGAAAAGAAATGTGGCAGTAAGCTGCCTGCGCAGGCGAGAAAAGCGTATCTGTTTGGTGGCTGGTACGAGGATGCAGCCTATACACAGCCATTCAGTGGTGTTATGCCGGACAGAGATCTGACCTTATATGCAAAATGGATTCCTGATATGCGTTCTTATACCTTTATTTACCGCATACAGAATCTGAATGGCAGATCTGTGAATTACAAAATTGTAAGCGGAGAGGCACAAATCGACACTTTTGTAACGCCGGAGGGCATCGGAGAGGAAGCAGTTGCCAAAGGATTTACTGCGCCGGTGCTTGAGCCGGTACAGATGCAGGCGGAAACTTACAAAAACACATATACCTTTGACTATGCCAGAAACAGATATACAGTTAAATTCCAGCTGGATAACGGGGAAAAGGATGTCATACAGAATGGTTATTATGGCAGCGAGATAAGAGTGCCTGTTCCAAAGAAAACAGGATATACCTTCACAGGCTGGGACAGCAGGGTAGAGGATACGATCCCCGATCATGACGTGACCTATACTGCACAGTGGAAGATCAATTCCTACCATATTGCGTTTATGGTTGATAATGACGATAAGGGTGCAGCCTATCAATACGGACAGACGATCAGCCGGCCGGCAGATCCGAAAAAAGAGTATTACACTTTCAAAAACTGGAGTGGAGAAATACCACAGACAATGCCTGCAAAGGATGTCAATCTGACAGCGGTATTTGAGCCGGTAGTATATCAGATCACCTACGATCTGGATGGCGGAAAAGAGTATTACAATCCGACATCCTATACGTATGAAAGCAATACGATCGTATTAAACCGTCCGACAAAGAGCCATTATGAATTTTTAGGCTGGAGCGAAGAAGGCAAAGAAGGTCTTGTAAAGGATGTGACCATACCAAAAGGTTCCTATGGAAAGCGTCATTTTAAGGCAAACTGGAAGGTGATCACCTATACGATCAGCTTTGCATCGGATAAGGTTGCACTTGGCATGGATGATATGCAGATCACCTATTTTGAGACCAAAAAACTGGAAGCATGCAAGAAAGCACCAAAGGGCTACAAATTTTACTGCTGGACGACAAGTCTGGAAAATCCAAGATATGATTACAGTAACAGACATAAGATGCAGCGTGTGGAAAGGAATATGACGTTGTATCCGGTTTATACGCCGAAGCAGTACCGTGTTTACTTTGATTACAACCTGGATAAATTATACAAAGAATATGATAGTCATGATTTTGAATCAAAGGTGGATATCACGCAGATCAGCACAAATGACAGTAAACGCCATAAATGGGGCTATGTGCTGGACGGATGGGATAAAACGAATGATAAAAATGAAAATCTGGGTTACTTTGATGTATCAGAAAAGAGCTTTATCCTGCGCGACACAGAGGATATCACACTGAAGGCGAACTGGAAGCCAAACGCCAAATATCTGTATACACCATCGAAGTACACAAACAGTTACAATATCACCGATGATAATAACAAAGAAATCTCCTTCAAGTTTTATGTAGATGGAAAACAGGAAAAAGAAGAAGTAACGGGAGATTACGGTCTTGGAAAAGGCGCAGAGTATGTAATGAACATGGATAACATGTCTCTGGACGTAGTCAGCAAAAATTTTAAGAAGGTCAAAGTGGAAGTGCAGTACAATGTGCATATGGTCAAAGACGGTTATGCAGTCATGCGTCTGAGATACAAACCCAAAAATGGCAAAGAGGTATCCTGGAAAACAGAATCCTCCGATCTTCTTGACGAAAAGATCACAAAATACTTCTCCTATGAGCTTGACCGGACAGATGTGGAGTATTTCTGGATCGAGTTTGATGCAAACGGTGGCGGTGATGATGAGTATGATCTCGATAATATATTATTTAAGGTAACCTATTTAGAGAAATAAAAGCAGATGAAGGGCAGAATATGAAAAATAAAAAAAGAATTTTGATGATGGCGGGTGGTATATTCGTGGTCGTAATTGTAGCTGTTGTAGTTTATTTTCTGGTCAGACAGGATAGCAAAGATCCGGCATTTTCGCCGGATCTGGATGAAAACGCAATAGTGCAGACCGACGGGATTAAAGAAAAACCGGAGGGGATCCGTATTCCGGGTTATCCGAGGATCACTATTTCGGCAGATACAAAGGATGTCACAATGAATCTGCAAAACCCGGAAGGAAATCCCTGTTATTTTACATTTGAGATTGTCCTGACAGAGCGGGAAGAAACCATCTATACCTCAAAGCTGGTAGAACCGGGAAAAGCGATCACGGATGTTACCTTGTCCCGTGCACTGGAAAAAGGCGAATATCCGGCCGTGATCAAAATTACGACAACATCTTTAACAGATGGAAGTGCAATGAACGGGGCAGATGTGGAAACCGTTCTCATTGCACAATAAAAGGGGGAAAAAGATGAAAAAGAAACTTTTGATTCTGACAGCACTGCTGACATTTGCCATATCTGCCATGACAGTTTCTGCCAAAGCACCGGGTAAAACAAATGTGACTTATCAGGTAGATCCTTCCTATGAAGTTGTGATCCCATCCGATGCGACAGTTCCGTTTCTGACAGAAAGATCGGCGTATGGGACCATTGAGATAAAAGAAGCTGTTTTGGAAGAAAACAAATGTATTCTTGTAAAAATGGATGCAAGTGGGACGCTGGTAAATGAAAAGCATCCGAAATCCAAAATCCCTTACCAGATCTTAAATGGAAAAAAGGAGTTCAAAAGCCAGAGATATACGAAGGCGGGAGAAAAAACGGATCTGACCATTTCGATCAAAAAGGCAGACTGGAACAAGGCAAGAGGCGGAAGCTATAAGACAGCGGTCACATTTACCATATCGTATGTGGACAGGAAATAGCGGAGAGGCGGTACTATGAAAAAATATCTGGCAGTTTTTATCATGATTTTAATATGCCTGCATCTTCCGATGCAGATCCGGGCATCTCAGAGTGAGATTGGTACAACGGTTCCGGAAACACATACGGTATCGATCGAGGCAGAGCATGCATCAGCGCAGTATATGGAAGGTGATAAGGGAATAAGCGACGCTTATCCCGTACCGCGTTTTTCCAAACCGGAATTTAAGATCACAGCAAAAGACGGTTATGAAATAAAACGTGTTTTGTTAAATGATAATGATGTGACAAAAAACGTGGAAAAGGGAATTTTAAAGCTTTCAGAGGTCTGTGAAAATCAAGTGATCAGGATCGAGACAGAAGCCGTTGCACCGGAAGATGCCGAACCATCGCAGAAGCCACAGAGTACGCAGAAGCCACAGAAACGACCGGTCAGGCACAGGAATCCGGAAATGAAATATCAGAATCCATATCGCAGGAAGAGATGGATGCAATGGATGGTGCAAATACGGAAAACGAGCCGGAGGTATCTGCCCGTCACTTCAGCTTCTGGTGGATCCTTTTGCTGCTTTTGACCGCAGGTATCATAATATGGCTGATTATAGTTTTAAAAAAGAGAAAAAATAATAAAAACGAGGAAAAACCACTTGACCAATAAGGAAAATCTGCCTATGTAAGGTTGCAACCTCTTCTCCCCATGTTATAATAAAAGTTATGAAATGTTTGTGGAGGAGAATGTAAAATGGAAAAGCTGCACTTTGCAAAGGGAAGAATGATTCTGCCTCTGACCGGAAGTTCATATGAACTCGGAAAAATGAAAGAGGCTATTGATCTGATAGAGGATACGCAGTTAGCGGAGATCGCATGTGCGGAAGCCTGTTATTTTACAGCGGATGCAAAAGGCTGTGTGGAACATGTAAAAAAATATCTGGCAAGTGACGATGTAATGCTGCGCCTGTCAGCGGATATGCTGTATGTATTTGCAAACCTGACACTCGGAAATGCCGGAAAGGCACAGGCAGCGTGCATAGATGTAAAGCAGTGTCTGCAAAGAGCACTGAAGGAAGAAGCGGACAGGGAAATAAAGTCTGCCTGTGTTTTTGCCTATTATCTGATCAATATTTTTCTGCATATCGAAACAGAAAAGGAAATGCCGGCTTTAGAGGGCTGCATTTCTGATCTGCCGACAGAACAGAGACTGTTTGCGATCAGTATTTTAGCGCATGGCATGTATTTAAAAAAAGAATATCTGAAAGCACAAGGGGTCGTACAGACTGCAATGCTGATGGCAGATGCGGTCTATCCGATCCCATTTATCTATTTAAACTGTATTGCGGCCATGTGCCAGATCAATCAAAAAGAGCAGGAAGAAGCGATCAGTTCCGTGAAGAAAGCAATTTCTTTTGCGGGAAAAGACGGACTTTTTGAACCTTTTATAGAATATCATGGCCTATTGCAGGGTGTTCTGGAGGTCTGTCTTAGAAAAAGTGAACCGGAAATTTATAAAAAACTGGTCAATGGGATCATTGCATTCAGCCGTGGCTGGATGAAGATCCACAATTCCCAGATGAACAGAGATGTAACAGATCTGCTGACACCTCTGGAGTTTTCCATTGCCATGCTTGCCTGCAGAGACTGGACCAATCAGGAGATCGCCCAGCATATGGGATTATCGGTTAATACAGTAAAGCATTATGTTTCCGATATTCTGGAAAAGCTGCAGATCGATAAGAGAGAGAAAATAAAGGATTTTGTGAATCAATAGGTCTTTTCTAAAAAATCGCATAATGCTATAATAGAAAGAAACTGAAAGGGGTAGGAAGACAAAAGTCTTCATGTTTGTGTATGAATAAGGGAAATGGAACAAAAGGAAAACGGCTTGATTTTTTAAGAGTCATTATGCTGATCGGCAGTGTACCATTACTGTCAGCAATCATTATTTTGACGATCTGTGCTGCAATGAAGATGGAAAATGAACTGGAAACCAGTACATATGCAAGGCTTCGTGCCTGTGCGATTTCCGTACAGAAGTATTTTGAATGGGATATCCGCGAAGAAATTCTGGAAAAAGATGATGTAAGCTATGAGTTTATTGATTCTTTACAAAAAGATGAGATCGAACTGACTTTCTTTGAAGGAGATACGCGTTTTATTACATCCATAAAGGATAAAAACGGAAATAGAGTGGAAGGAACAAAAGCATCGGAGGAAGTCTGGAATATAGTAAAAACAGGAAAAGATTATCAGTCAGACGGTATAGATATTTCCGGAGCAAAGTATTATGTATATTATACGCCGGTCTGCACAGATGACGGTAAAGTCATCGGTATGGCATTTTCCGGAGAAAAGGAAGCGGTTGTTAATGATGCAAAGAACAATCTGATGATCAGCTTTGTAAAAATTGCCCTTGTTCTTACGGTTGTCTATCTGATCATCCTGATCTGGCTGGCAAGGGTAATCCGGAAGCCGCTTGCAAAAACAGCAGCAGATATTGAAAATATCGCAAACGGTAATATTTCTAATGAAATCAGCGGTTCTTCCAAAATTGCGGAAACAGATAAGCTGATCACAGCTTCCAGAATCTTAAAGGAAAAGCTGAATGATATTGTTTCAGGTGTCAATGAGCATGTACTCAATCTGCAGCAGGATACCGCATCATTGAAGGAACGGGCAGATTTTTGTAATGATGGCACAAAGCAGATCAGCCAGGCAATGGAAGAATTATCCGTTACAGCAGTCACATTGGCTGAAAATGTGCAGGATGTCAATGCAAAATCATTGGAAATGGGAAATGCGATTACGGATATTGATGGAGATGTACAGGTTCTCAGTGACAATTCCAATCACATGGATAAAGCAAACGAAGACGCAGCAAAGTCTATAGAAACTGTTTTAGACAGCTCTAACCGGTCTTCTGCAATTGTAGAGAAAATCACCAACCAGATTGAAGAAACCAATCAGGCTATATCATCAATCAATGAGGCAGTAGATCTGATCATGGATATCACGGGACAGACAAGTCTGTTGTCTCTGAATGCATCTATTGAAGCTGCAAGAGCCGGACAGGCAGGACGAGGCTTTGCCGTTGTTGCAGATGAGATCAAAAAGCTTTCCGAACAGAGTGCGCAGGGTGCAGATGCCATCAAGCAGGTAGCGGATAACATTTTTGAAAAATCAAATGAAAGTGTTGCACTTGTAAATGAGGTCAGAGAGTTGATTGGTAAAGAGCAGGAAGATATCTCTGTGACAAAAGAAAGCTTTGAGATATTAAGTAAAACAATTAACGATAACCTTGTAGCGGTTTCCCGTATCAGTGAGAAGACAAAGCAGCTTGATACGATCAAACAGGCTATTATCGGAAATATTAACGATCTGAGTGCTATTTCCGAAGAAAATGCAGCAAGCAACCAGGAAGTATCCGCAAATATCACCAATATTGCAGAATCAATCGATGAGATGAATACAGCGACCGGTCATGTCCGTCAGATATCCGGAAAGCTGGCAGAATTGATGGAATATTTTAAGTAAACCGAATACTTGACAGGAAAACGTAATAAACCATTATGAATTATATTGTTTTTGACCTCGAATGGAATCAGGGAATTGCCGGAAAAAGAGAAAGCAGCCATGAGGAGATTCCGTTTGAAATTATCGAAATCGGAGCGATCAAGCTTGATAAACGTAAAAATATCATAGGGCAGTTTCAAAAGATCATTAAACCGTCTGTTTATAAGAAAATGCCGGATATCATTGAAGATATGCTCCATGTAGATATGAAGGAGCTGAGGGCCGGAACACCGTTTCCGGAGGCAGCGGAGGAATTTTTAGCCTGGTGCGGAGAGGATTTTATATTTTGCAGCTGGGGATCTTTAGATCTTCTGGAGCTGCAGCGGAACATGAAATATTATCAGATGCCGGCTCTGGCAGCAGGGCCGATCTGCTTTCTGGATATCCAGAAGCTGTTTGGGATCGCTTTTGAGCATAAAAAGGTTGGCAGAACGCTGGAATATGCGGTAGACAGCCTGCAGATCGAAAAAGATATCCCGTTCCACCGGGCATTCAGTGATGCTTATTATACGGCGCTTGTATTGCAGAAAATACCGGCGGATATCGAGGAATATTGTTCCTACGATACCTACCAGCTTCCAAAGAGCAAAAAAGAGGAGATCCATAAGGTATTTCCCAGCTATAGTAAATATATTTCCAGAAGCTTTCCGGATAAGGGAAAGGCGATGGAAG
>ENA-USUJ01002548-USUJ01002548.1-human-gut-metagenome-genome-assembly--contig:-NODE-2548-length-13628-cov-5.893144_pt1 | contig 13628 bp, 11 predicted proteins | sample MGYA00250061_ERZ773398 | MGnify/ENA primary metagenome ERZ773398 (study PRJEB29103, sample SAMN06111992) | human gut metagenome | biome: human gut; feature: ankylosing spondylitis patient; material... | reverse complement strand
CCCTCGTTCGACAAGTACGCGATGCACCTGCATGCCGGTCAGCCCTTCCATGCGCACATCAAGAATGATGCAGCCGGTTGGGCATGGACGGCTGGTGGATGGATTCTACGGAACCCGACCATTTCGATTGGAAACCGGAGGACTTTGATACGAAGACCTATCTGGGTTCGTTCCGCAAGGTGCGTAATGCTTATCCGTTGTTGACGGTGGGTGGGGTTTATGATAATCAGCGTGCCGTAACTTCCGATAAACGCGTCTTTATTCTTACACGTTCTGTTTTTGCCGGACAGCAACGTTACGGAGCCAATGTATGGTCGGGAGATATCGGATCTTCCTGGGAGTCACTGCGCAATCAGATTCCGGCAGGCTTAAACTTCACTCTTACCGGAAATCCTAATTTCAATACTGATATAGGTGGTTTCTTTGCCGGAAGCTATAATAAGAGTTGGAATGACGGAAGTGCACCCAAGAATCCAATGTTTCAGGAATTATATGTACGCTGGCTGCAATTCGGCACGTTTACTCCGATGATGCGTTCGCATGGAGCTGATACGCCGAGAGAAATTTATCAATTCGGGAAAAAAGGCGAACCTGTATATGATGCCATTGAAAAGATGATTCATCTGCGTTATTCTTTGTTGCCTTATATATATTCCACTTCTTGGGAAGTGACCGAACGGCAGTCGAGCTTTATGCGTGCGTTGGTAATGGACTTTGCCGGTGATAAGCGTGTATGGGATATGAAAGACCAGTATATGTTCGGTAAATCCATTTTGGTGGCACCGATAGTTAATGCGCAATATACTCAGGAGAAGCTGGTAAAACTAAAAGAAAATGATGGCTGGGATAAGAATAACGTTCAGAAGTTTGAGGATAAAGCTCCGGTAGACTTTATGCAGGCTAAGTCCGCAAAGGTATATTTGCCGGCGGGTGCTACCTGGTATGATTTCTGGACGAATGAAAAGCATGACGGTGGACAGGAAATAGAAAAGGAAACGACTATCGATGTCATTCCTTTGTATGTCAAGGCAGGCAGTATTATTCCAATGGGTCCTAAAGTGCAGTATGCAACGGAGAAACCGTGGGATAATCTTGAATTGAGAGTATATGCCGGTGCCAATGGTTCTTTTGTTCTGTATGAGGATGAATTTGATAATTATAATTATGAGCTGGGAGCATATACAGAGATTCCTGTCGTATGGAATAATGCATCACGCCAGTTGACCATAGGGGCTCGAAAAGGTGCGTATAAGGGAATGTTGAATAATAGAAAGTTCACAATCGTGCTTCAGGACGGAACTCAGAAAGTAGTTAACTACAACGGAAAAAGAGTGAGTGTGAAATTCTAATGCTATTGGGAAATATAGATTTTAAATACCAGAAATAATGACAAACCTTATTTTATCCGGATTGACGGTAGCTATATCGTTTATGGCTTCTCCTCTGGAGCATCTGAATGCCCAGACCCCTATTATACAGACAAAATTCACTGCCGACCCTGCACCCATGGTACATAAGGGGATGGTATACCTTTATACTACTCATGACGAGGATTCTGCTCCCGAAGGAATGGCAGGTTTCCGCATGAAAGAATGGTTGCTGTACACCAGTACCGATATGGTGAACTGGACTGATCATGGAACCATAGCCAATTTATATAATTTCAAGTGGGCAGATCCTGCCGTATCAGGTTGGGGAGGATTTGAGAATGGTGCCTGGGCTCCTCAGTGTATCGAGCGTAATGGAAAGTTCTATTTGTATTGCCCGGTACAGGGACGAGGAATCGGAGTGCTGGTTGCAGATAGTCCTTTGGGCCCTTTTACTGATCCTCTCGGAAAACCCTTGATTGGTGCTGAGTATGACAGTATTGACCCGAGTGTATTGATAGATGATGATGGGCAGGCATATTTATATTGGGGAAATCCTAATCTCTGGTATGTGAAACTGAATGAAGATATGATTTCCTGTGCGGGAGAAATTACGAAGGATAAACAGATCCGGAAGATAGAAAATCAGAAAGACCCTTATCATTTTCAGGAGGGTCCCTGGGCATACAAGAAGAACGGGCACTATTATATGGCTTATGCAAGTACATGCTGTCCGGAAGGAATTGGGTATGCGATGGGCCCCGGTCCTGTAGGTCCTTGGGAGTTTAAGGGATATATAATGAAACCTAATGGGAAATCTTCCGGAAACCATCCGGGAATCATTGATTATAAAGGTAAATCTTATGTGTTCGGATTTAATTATAGATTGAATTTCATGATAACCGACAAACATCATGAACGCCGTTCTATAAGTTTGGCTGAACTGGAATATAATCCTGACGGCACAATCAAAGAACTGCCCTGGTGGGACGACGGTGTCGGAGTTGCGCCTGTCGGTACATTGAACCCTTATAAGCGGACTGAGGCGGAAACAATGGCATGGAGCCAAGGACTCAAGACCGCCAAGGACGATGAAAGCGGGATATATGTTACTTCTATTCATAACAGGGATTTCCTTCAGGTGAAAGCGGTTGATTTCGGCAAGGGGGCAAAAACATTTGAAGTTCGTGCAGCTACAATAACCAAAGGAAAGATTGAAATCCGTTTGGATGGTCTTGATGGTACGTTGCTGGGCGTATGTAATATAAATAATACCGGTGGCTGGAATACGTGGAAAACCTTTACTGCTGATGTAGAGAAGGTGGGTGGAGTTCACGATCTGTACCTTGTTTTTAGGGGAGGCGATGGAGAGATGTTCAACATGGACTATTGGAGATTCAAGTAAGATGACCGGGAAATTGTGTCAGAAATAAATAGCAAATAAATATATATCTGTATCATGAAAAAGATGATGTTGGCATGGCTGACTGTTGCTTCATTACTGATGGGGTGTTCCGGTTCGGAAATGTCGGTGAAGGGGACGTATCGTAATCCTGTAATTTATGCGGATGTACCGGATATGTCCGTTACGCGTGCAGGAGAGTACTATTATATGATAAGTACCACCATGCACTTGATGCCCGGTGGACCTGTTATGAGGTCAAAAGACTTGGTGAATTGGGAAACAGTGAGCTATGTTTTCGATAAGCTGACTGATAACTCAAAGTATGATTTGATTGGTGGAACTGTTTATGGACGCGGACAATGGGCATCTTCCATACGCTATCATAATGGGAAATTTTATGTATTGTTCTCGCCAAATGATGTGCCCTATCGGTCGTATATATTCACGGCGGAAGATCCGGCCGGGAAGTGGGAACTATTATCGAGAACACAGCATTTTCATGATGCCTCTTTGTTTTTTGATGATGACGGCCGTGTATATGTATTCTATGGAACCGGTGAACTGAAGGAGTTGAAGAGTGACTTGTCGGATGTGAAACCCGATGGAGTCAGTATGAAGATTTTTGAACGGGATGCTGATGAACAAGGCTTGCTGGAAGGAAGTCAGGTTGTGAAACATAACGGAAAGTATTATTTGCTGATGATTTCCATGGATTGGAGTATCCCCGGTCGGGTGCGCAGGGAAGTATGTTATCGTGCAGACAAGATAACAGGGCCTTATGAGAAGAAGGTTATTCTGGAACATGATTTTGATGGTTATGGAGGAGTAGGTCAAGGTTGTATTATTGACTCGGAAGAAAGAGATTGGTATGGGGTTATTTTTCAGGATCGCGGAGGAATAGGCCGGGTACCTACTCTTATGCCCTGCCGTTGGATAGACGGATGGCCGATGCTGGGAGATGAAAATGGACATGTACCCTTGACGATGGAAAAAGAGATATATCCGACTGAAAATACCAAAGGAATACTTGGAAGTGATGATTTCAACGGAGAGAAACTTTCACTCTATTGGCAATGGAATCACAATCCGGTGGATGACAAATGGTCGCTCACAGAACGACCGGGATATTTACGTTTAGAAACCAGCCGGGTGGTTGATAATCTGTATCTTGCTCCGAATACAATTACACAGCGTATGGAAGGACCGAAATGTAAGGCTACTGTCTCGCTTGATATTTCGAATATGAAGGATGGCGATGTGGCAGGTTTCAGTGCATTCAATGGGCATTCCGGACTTTTGTCTGTGGTGAAGGAGGGAGATGCGAAACGACTTGTAATGTCTACCAATGTAGTCAACTTTGATAATACTCCTAATAAAGCCATCGCGAGTGTGGATGTAGAGGAAAAGGAACAGGTAGAGCTTAATCAGAATATCATTTATTTGCGTATAGAGGGTGACTTTACTCCGAAGCGGGATATTGCTACTTTCTATTATAGCTTGGACAATAAGGAGTGGAAGAAGATCGGAACGGATTTCAAAATGCGTTTTGATTATACAAAACTGTTTATGGGAAGTAAGTTTGCCATCTTTAACTATGCAACAAAATCGTTGGGAGGTTATGTCGACGTTGATTACTTTGACTATGAGAGAGCCAATGATAGGGTGACTATTAATAAATAATATCTTGATACTTATGAAATATTTTTTAGTTATAACAGCGTTATTGATTTGCCTTACAATAAAGGCGGAGGAAAAACAAATAGCAAGTCCGGATGGGAAAATAGTGGTAACCATTTCTGATAAGGATGGGCAACCTTCCTATCGTATCAGTTATAAGGATACTCCTTTTATCAATTCTTCCCCTTTGGGGCTTATTACAAATATAGGTGATTTTTCCCGGGAGATGTCTTTGGAGCACGATGTTCAGTCAAGTAGAATTGACGAGACTTATACATTGCCCAATATAAAGCAGAGTAGTGTGCACTATGTAGCCACAGAGGGGGTATACCGGTTTAGTCAGCAAGGCAAGATTATTTATGATGTCATATTTCGTGTAAGTGACCGGGATGTTGCTTTCAAGTATAAAATGTATCCTCAAAAGAATACTTTATCCTGTATTGTGAAAGAGGAGGCGACAAGCTTTGTGCTTCCTGACGGAAGTACGACTTTTTTGTGCCCGCAAAGTAAACCTATGGGAGGATTTGCCCGTACTTCTCCCAGTTATGAGACGCCGTATAAAGCAGATGATACCATGGGCAAAAATGGATGGGGTGAAGGTTATACTTTCCCTTGTCTGTTCCGTAATGGTGATAAGGGATGGATACTTATTTCGGAAACGGGTGTAGATAGCAAATATTGTGGAAGTCGCTTACTGGGACATGAAAATGGCTTGTATACAATCGGTTTTCCTCAGGAGGGTGAAATGAATGGAAATGGTACCACTGCACCCGGACTTGCACTGCCGGGAGAAACGCCTTGGAGAACGATCACTCTGGGTGAAACTTTGGCTCCGATTGTTGAAACGACAGTTTCCTTTGATGTTGTAAAGCCACTGTATGAAGCATCCGGAAAATATGAATACGGCAGAGGTTCCTGGAGCTGGATTATTGGTATGGATGGAAGTACGAAGTATGAAGAGCAATTACGTTATATTGATTTCTCTGCGGCAATGGGATACCAGTCTGTATTGGTAGATGCATTGTGGGATACGCAAATAGGCTATGACAAAGTTGAAAAGCTGGCTAAGTATGGTGCGGAAAAAGGAGTGGGGCTGTATCTGTGGTATAATTCTAATGGATATTGGAATGATGCCCCACAATCACCGCGTGGTATCATGGACAATGCGATAGCCCGACGCAAGGAGATGAAATGGATGCAAAGCATTGGAATACGCGGTATAAAGGTTGACTTCTTTGGTGGTGATAAGCAAGTCACCATGCAGCTGTACAAAGATATTCTTGCTGATGCCAATGAATATGGGTTACTGGTGATTTTCCACGGGTGTACTTTGCCTCGCGGTTGGGAACGTATGTATCCTAACTTTGCGTCGAGTGAAGCCGTATTGGCGAGTGAAAACCTGCATTTCTCTCAGGGAAGTTGTGACAATGAAGCTTTCAATGCCTGTCTGCATCCATTTATTCGTAATACGGTGGGTAGCATGGACTTTGGCGGCAGTGCACTGAATAAATATTATAATGCGGATAATGCTCCACGCGGAAGCCGGCGTATGACTTCTGATGTGTTTGCTTTAGCTACTGCGGTATTGTTCCAAAGTCCGGTACAACATTTTGCCTTGGCTCCGAACAATCTGACAGATGCTCCGGAATGGGCGATAGGCTTCATGAAAGAAGTCCCCACTACGTGGGATGAAGTACGCTTTATTGATGGCTATCCTGGTAAATATGTAGTTATGGCACGCAGGCATGGTGATAAATGGTATATTGCAGGAGTTAATGCACAGAAAGAGACCGTAAAGTTGAAGATTGCCTTACCGATGTTTACGCCTGGTGATCAAGTGAGGGTATTTACTGATAATGAAGAATTGCAAGGAAATGTAAAACAAATAAAGGTAAATAAGAAACAGGAGTTACAATTGGCAATTCCTTGCAATGGTGGAATATTAATTGTAGAATAATCAAACTAAAAAGCAATATGGATAAAATGAAATCTTTATTCCTTTCATCGCTATTGGTGGTGGTGAGTACTTCGGGATTGGCACAGAATCCAATCATTCAGACAAATTATACGGCCGATCCGGCCCCAATGGTATATAATGATAAAGTATATCTTTATACTACCCATGATGAGGATAATTCTACCTGGTTTACGATGAACGACTGGCGATTGTATACGACCAGTGACATGGTGAACTGGACGGATCATGGCGCTGTGTTATCATATACTGATTTTAGTTGGGCAAAAGGGGATGCATGGGCTCCGCAATGTATTGAGAGGGGTGGTAAGTTTTATATGTATGTACCCATGATTTCGAATATAAACAATAGAGGTGCAATTGGTGTGGCGGTAGCTGATAGTCCTTATGGTCCCTTCTATGATCCGCTTGGAAAGCCATTGGTTCAGAGTGAATGGGGAGACATTGATCCGACTGTTTTTATTGATGATGACGGACAGGCTTATTTGTATTGGGGAAATCCCAACCTGTATTATGTGAAGTTGAATGAAGATATGATTTCTTATAGTGGGGATATTGTGCGTGTACCTTTGGTAGCAGAATCGTTTGGTAAACGCGAAGGCGATGCCCAGAGAGCCACTCTGTATGAAGAAGGCCCTTGGCTTTATAAGCGGGATAAGAAGTATTATTTATTCTGGCCGGGAGGTCCGCTGCCCGAGCATATCGGATACTCAACCAGCGATACCCCTACAGGTCCATGGAAGTATGGAGGAGTAGTGATGCCTGCCGGTGGCGGAGCGTTTACCATCCACCCGGGAGTTATTGATTTCAAGGGTAAAACTTACTTTTTCTATCATAACGGACAGTTGCCCGGAGGTGGTGGATTCAACCGTTCGGTATGTGTTGAGGAACTTAAATTCAACAAAGACGGATCAATTCCTCAACTGAAGATGACAGAGGGTATTACCAAAGGGATTACGACACTGAATCCGTATGTAAAAACGGAAGCGGAGACTATTGCTTTTTCCGAAGGGTTCAAGTCTTTCAAAAATGATCAGGTGGGTGTTTTTGTTACGGCAATGAAGAATGGTAGTTATACTTGTGTTCGCGGTGTAGATTTCAAGGCAACCGGTGCAACGAAGTTCAGTGCTAGAATAGGAACTACACATAATGATCCTGTAAATCTGGAAATCCGTCTGGATGGTGTCGACGGGCAACTGATAGGGACAATGAAGGTACCGCGTACAGGAGGAAGTGATCGTTGGGACTTACGGACTATTGACATTACAAAAGTGACCGGAGTACATGATTTGTATTTTGTAGTAAAGGGCCGGCCTGCTACCAATCTTATGTATTTTGATTATTGGATGTTTTCTAAATAACTTGTACTAAATACTATGAGGAATAAAAGGAAGTATATCAGAACAACAGGAATCATCCTGTTGTTCTGTGTTGTTTTGTTGAATACGGCATGTGCTTCAAAGCAAAAAGAGAAAGTCGTTCTTGAACTGAAACAGGGATTGCTTTCGCTGATACCATTAAATCAAAATGCTGTCCGGGTACAGTTTTCCCAACCGGGTTCGGCGCCTGTAGAAGAACTTATCTATACAGAAAAGCTTCCTGTTCCTGAATATGGCCAAAGTGATCCCAGATCTCCGGGATGGTGTAGGCGGGATTGGTGAAGATGCCGAAGATGACACCGATGGCCATGATGATCAGGCAGATGCCAAAGATGGGGTAGATCTTGCCAATGACGGCATCAATGGAGATAAAGGTTGCAATAAAGTAGTACACCAGAATAATGATGAGCCAGAACAGCAGCGAGGTGAGCACGCCGGAAGCGCCGCTCTGACTGCACAGCTCCACGATCAGGCCTGCGGGGCCCACCGCAAACACAGTACCCACCATGATGAGCAGTACCACCGAGAACACGCGCATGACGTTCTGCATCACAGGGCCTAAGTACTTGCCGGTGATCTCGGCGATGGAAGCGCCGTCGTTGCGCTCGCTCATCATGCCGGAGAAGTAGTCGTGCACGCCGCCTGCAAAGATGGTGCCGAAGGTGATCCACAGGAACACCACAGGCCCCCACAATGCGCCCTGCATGGCACCAAAGATGGGGCCAAGGCCGGCGATGTTCAGCAGCTGAACGAGGAACAGCTTCCACTGGGGCATCACAACGTAGTCAACGCCGTCGTTGATGCGCACAGCAGGCGTTTCGCGGTCGTCCGGGCCGAAGGTGTTGTCCACGATCTTACCATAGACAAAGTAGCCCACGATCAGGATCGCCAGACAGAGTAAGAAACTGATCATACCAGAAACCTCCTTTTTCTTTGTGCCGGAATTATGGAAGTATTTTCCATATTTTCCATTCATCCCGGCCAGCTTTCTGGGTCTATGTTAACATATTTTTCATAAAAGTGATAATATGCTTCTGGTATGGGGGCATATCAAAGGCCATATAGCCGCAAAGTTTTTTAGCCGATGTTTCGTCTCTTTTTTGCTCGATTTATCAGCAAAAAGACAGCCGCAGCGCATAAAGCGCTGCGGCTGTCGGCCAAATTCCTTTGCTTTCCGGTTTTTCCTCATTCCGATGTTTTGCCAGTTCTTAACCGGTTTCGGCGGTCATTTCACGGTCAGCGCCGCCTGCTTGTGCAGCAGCTGCACAAAGGTCTGCTCTTCCGGGCGCAGGGTCCCCCTGTCCGGATAGACCAGAACATCCTTCATGCGCTGGCGCTGGGCCGGGCATTTCCTGAGCACCAGATGGTATTGTTCCAGCGCCCGCTTTGGCATGGGCGAAGCCCACATATAGGCATTGGGCAGGTTCTGCAGGATGGAAAACTGGCTGCACCGCTCATACACATGGATGCGGCGGTTCGGGTTCGTATGCCAGCGCAGGCCGCTGTCCTCACCGCCGGGCAGCTGGAAATCACCGTGCAGGACTTCCATATAGCTGTTCAGCTGGGTGATGTCGGTCACTTCGCACTTTGCCAGCGGGCCTTCCCGGTTGGTCAGCAGCCGGTATTCAAACTCCATCACCGGCTCCCGGTGCAGGCCGTGACGGTCGCAGTAGCGGCGGTAATAATCCTCATCCTCCTCCGCGTAGCGCAGCAGGGCCAGATGATAGCCCCGCCGCAGTACATGGTCCAGTGCTTCCATGGTGCCGGATTCCCGGATATGCACCCGCAGCTGCTGGCTGTCTGCCATCTGCTGCAAAAAATCCACCGTCGCGTAGGAAGCGTAGGTGGCGTGGGGCAGCACCACCCGCAGCTCCGCACAGCTGCTCTGCCGGCTGCGGGCATCCAGATCCAGCCGGTCCACCTCGTCCAGCACCCGCTCTGCCTGCCGGATAAAATGCCGTCCCTGTTCGGTGGGGATCATGCCGGTGGACGAGCGCTCAAAGATGCGGATGCCGTATTCCTCTTCCAGATTCTTGAGCGCCTTGCTCACATTGGGCTGGGCCGCATACAGCTGCTTTGCCGCCGCGCTCACGGAGCCCCACTTGCGGATGGCCACCAGATAACGCAGTTCCGTAATATTCATGTGACTGCCCCCTGTTCCAAAAATCATTCCTATTTTATCAAGCCGGGTGGCCGGCTGTCAAGCCAAATGCGGTTGACGCGCCCCGCGCAGAGCTTTATAATAAAAATGCTGTATTTACAAAAAGGAGTTTAGCTGCTATGGAGACTACCTACCGCGTTCTGCGCATTGAAGAGCAGATGTATGGCTGCGAGGAGCTGCCCGCCGGTCAGCCGGTGCTGTGCGATGTCACACTGGCCGATCCCGCCGGGGAGCGGCGCACCCTGCCCTACCCGGACAAAGAGCTCACCCGCCTAGGCATCGACGAGGGCAGCACGGTCGTCCTGACCGCAGACGGAACGCTGAAAAAGGCATAAAACACAGGAGGAACACATGAAAAAGATCAAAACCTCTGCCCTGATCGGTCTGGGCGCACTGGGCATCCTGTTCGGCCGCAAAATGCCCGGCGTGCAGGTCATTGCCGATGAGGACCGCATTGCCCGCTACTCTGCCGAACCGGTCGTCTGCAACGGCGAAGAATGCAAGTTCTCTTATGTCACCCCCGCCGAGGGCAGGCCGGTAGACCTGCTTCTGGTGGCCGTCAAGGCTACGGTGCTGGAACAGGCCATTCAGGACATTGCAAAGTTCATTGGCCCGGACACCGTGATCCTCAGCGTGCTGAACGGCATCACCAGCGAGGAGCACATTGACGCAGCCTATCCCGGCCACACCCTGTGGAGCGTTGCCATCGGCATGGATGCCACCCGCACCGGGCGCACGCTGGTGTTCAATCAGGCGGGCAAGATCCAGTTCGGTGAGCGCAGCGGCAAGATGACCGACCGTGTGCAGGCCGTGGCTGACTATCTGGACGAGTGCGGCATTGCGTGCGAGCCCTGTGGGGATATCCTTTACAAGCAGTGGAACAAGCTGATGGTGAATGACGGCCTGAATCAGGCCGCAGCCGCCTTCGACCAGCCCTACGGCGGCCTGCGCCAGCCCGGCGAAGCACAGGACATGATGCGCGCGGCCATGCAGGAGGTCATCCGGCTAGCGAACCTTGAGGGCGTGCCCCTGCCACCGGACAACGATGTGCAGTTCATCGATGCCATGATGCCCACCTTTAACCCCGAGGGCATGCCCAGCATGCGGCAGGATGTGCTGGCAAAGCGCCCCACCGAGGTGGAGGAGTTTGCCGGTGTGGTGCGCCAGCGGGCCAAGAAGTACGGGATGCCCACCCCTGCCAACGACTTTTTCTACACCCGCATCCGCGAGATCGAGGCGGGATACGACCAGTAAGGAGCTGCCCATGCATACGCTTTATTTCACCCGCCACGGAGAGACCGTCTGGAACGTTGAAAACAAGATCTGCGGCATGACCGACAGCCCCCTCACCGAGCGGGGCCGCCAGCAGGCCCGGAAGCTGGGCGAAGCCGTCAAAGCCAGCGGGGTGCACATCGATGAGATCCTGTACTCTCCCCTGTCCCGCGCCGCCGACACCGCCATGGCCATTGCCGAGGCCACCGGCCTGCCCGCCCGGTGTGAGCCGCGCCTGCGGGAGCAGTGCTTTGGCAAATACGAGGGCACACCCCGCAACGGCGGCGAGTTCCGCGTTTCCAAGACCCACTTTGCCGACCGCTACGACGGCGGCGAGAGCATGATGCAGCTGGCCCAGCGCATCTACAACCTGCTGGACGAGCTCAAACAGGACGACAAGACCTATCTCCTCGTGGCCCACAACGGGATCGCCCGGGTGGTGGAGTCCTATTTCCACAACATGACCAACGCGGAGTACGCGGCGTTCGGCATCAAGAATTGTGAGCTGCGGAAGTTTGATTTTGACGCGTAACAAGAAAGAAGCGAAAGAGGTTTCCCAATGGGAGCCTCTTTCGCTTTTTTCTCAGACGTTCCGGTAATGGAACACTTTATCTTTGGTGATGAACATATACACCGTGACCACCAGAGCGGCCAGCTCTGCCGCTGTAACAGCAAGCCAGACGCCATCAATGCCCAGGATCTCCGGCAGGATCAGGACCGCCGCCAGCTGGAAGAGCATGGTGCGGAGGAACGAGATCAGCGCGCTCGTCACACCGTCGCCCAGGGCCGTGAAGAACGAAGAGCCGTAGACGTTGAAGCCCATGATGAGGAAACTCAGGCCATACACGCGGAAGGCATGGCTGGTCAGCTCCAGCAGCTCTGCATCATAGCCCACAAAGATCTTTGCCACATAGGGGATGATGAGCATGGACACTGCCGTCATGATGACCGCTACCACGCCGATGAGCCGCAGACTCTTGGTATAGAGATTATGCACCTCGGCATGGTTCCGGGCACCGTAGTGGTAGCTGACGATGGGAGCGCTGCCCACGGCATAGCCCACGAAGACCGCCACAAACAGGAACGCCGCGTACATGATGACGCCATACGCCGCCACACCGTTCTCGCCTGCAAAGCGGAGGAGCTGGTAGTTGTAGAGGATGTTGACCAGTGACATGGAAAGATTGGTCATCAGCTCGGAGGAGCCGTTGATGCAGGCCGCTTTGAGCACGCTGCCGTGGAACTCCGTTTTGCCCAGATGCAGGCGGCTGGTGGTCTTATGGTCCAGGAAATAGAACACCGGCAGCACGCCGCCCACGATCTGGCTGATGAACGTTGCAATGGCAGCGCCCTCCACGCCCCAGCGGAGCCAGCCCACCAGCACGACGTCCAGCACCATGTTGGTGCAGCCTGCACCCACCGTGAACCAGAACCCCAGTGTCGGTTTTTCCGCCGTGACAAAGAAACTCTGGAACATGTTCTGTAAAATAAAGGTGGGCACGCTGACCATCAGCACCCGGCCATACCGGACGGCGAAATCCAGCATCTCGCCCTTGGCACCCATCAGGATCGCCACCGGGCGGAGGATGAACAGGCCCAGCACCGAGAGCGCCACGCCAGCAAGGAACGCCGCCAGGACAAACAGACTGAAATAGCGGTTCGCCTTGTCCTCGTCCCCCTCGCCCAGGGTGATGCCCACAATGGCGCTGCCGCCAGTACCCAGCATAAAGCCCACCGTACCAATGAGCATGGGCAGCGGCATGATCAGGTTGACCGCTGCAAAGGCTGTTTTGCCCACAAAGTTGGAGACACACAGACCGTCCACGATACCATAAATGGACGTGAACAGCATGGTACCGATGCAGGGCAGCACAAAGCGCAGCAGGCGCGAATAATTGAAGTGATCGGATAATTGGATCGTTTGCTTTGCCATGAAATCTCCTTTTCCTGGTAAATACAAAAAAATGCAAAAAGGCCGGACAAGACCAGCAGCACGATGCCTGCCCTCCTCTGCTGTGTGGCTACGGCCAACACAGCCTCCGGGCAGACACTCGCTGCGGCATCTTATCCGGCCTTTCCATTACGTTGAAACAGCCCTCCGATGAGCAGAAAAGAGTATAACAAAGTTCATTTTTATTGTCAAGCTTGTTTTTTTCGTTTGTACGGCAAAAAAGCGTCTTTTCCGCTCCAAAAGCAGGTTGCAATCCGCCGTTCTCGTGTTATACTAAAGAGAAATCACTTTGTTATGGAATGCTTTTGACGTCCCCTGTACCCCACATTCTCACAGGCATTCAACATAAGCGGTGTAAGCGAGGTCAAGAGTATGAACACCCAACACCGACTTTCAAGGTAGGGAAGAACTGATCCGCATGATAACCGACGCCCGTCCTGA
>ENA-USUJ01002546-USUJ01002546.1-human-gut-metagenome-genome-assembly--contig:-NODE-2546-length-13633-cov-4.228238_pt1 | contig 13633 bp, 10 predicted proteins | sample MGYA00250061_ERZ773398 | MGnify/ENA primary metagenome ERZ773398 (study PRJEB29103, sample SAMN06111992) | human gut metagenome | biome: human gut; feature: ankylosing spondylitis patient; material... | reverse complement strand
CTCTGTCAGTTCTCTTTGTTCCGCTTCATAGTCAGTGGAGAGTTTCAAGAACCGTTCATGGCTGATCGTCCCGCTGATGTCGTCCTCATAGATGCGCTTGAAAATGCGGTCAAGTTCAGCAATGCGTTTTTCCGCTTGGGCGATTTCACGCTTGCGTTTCTGAGCCTCTTTTTCGGCTTCTTGGAACCGTTGCTTTTTCGCGGCTTCCTCAAATGCCATGGCATCATCAAAGAACAGCGCCGTCACATCGAAAATCCGCTGCAAGACAAACAGTTTTAGCGGTTCTTCCCGGATAAAGTGGGCGGAACAAGTTCCCGTGTTGCTCTTATAGTTGGAGCAAACATAGTGGTCTTGCTTGGGCGAAAAGCTGTTCGTCGTACAGAAATACAGCTTTTCCCCACAATCCGCACAGTAGAGCAGGCCAGAGAATAATCCCTGCTTTCCCGTCTTGCTGGGGCGGCGCTTGTTCTCCCGCAATTCTTGTACCCGCACAAAGACTTGTTCATCAATAATGGCAGGCTGGGTATTGGGGAAAATCCGCTGGTTTTCCGGGACGTTATACAGTCGCTTTTTCAGTTTGTGGGACTTGGAATAGGTCTTGAAGTTGAGAATGTCCCCACAATACTCCTGCACGGAAAGCATCTTTATGACGCTGGAGCTGTTCCAATGGGTGGGCGGCAGATCCTTGACCTTGCCGGGGCGATTGATTCCCTTGGAGTGCCAGTAGGCGCGCGGGGTCAGGATACCGTCCTCTTCAAGCTTCGCGGCAATCTGCTCCGTTCCGACCCCTTCCAGCGTCATGCGGTAAATCCGCCGCACGACCTGCGCCGCTTCCTCGTCCACGATCCAGCGTTTGGGGTTCTCAGGGTCTTTGACGTACCCGTAAGGAGGTTGCCCCATGGGTTCTCCGGCATTGCCCTTGATCTTGTTGCTGATGCGCCGCTTCTTGCTGATGTCTCGCGCATACCATTCGTTAAAAAGATTGCGGATGGGAGCCAGCTCGTTCTCACCTTCGTCGGTGTCGATGTTGTCCGAAACAGCGACCAGCCGAATGTCGTGATTGGGGAAGAACTCCTCGGTCAGTCTGCCGACCTCGATGTAATTACGACCCAGGCGGCTGAGATCTTTTACAAACACGGCTGCTGCTTTTCCCTGCTCCAGCTGCTGAATCATATCGGCAAAGCCGGGGCGATCCATCGTAACGCCGGAGATGCCATCGTCAAAAAAATGAACCAGGTTCGTGTAGCCTTTTTCCTTTGCGACCTTGATGAGCAGTTTTTTCTGATTCCCTATGCTGTAGCTCTCTCCGTCCATGTTATCGTCACGGGAAAGCCTCTCATATAGAAAGGCGGTCACGTCACGGGATTTTTTGTTGTTATTCGACTGTTTCATGCAGTCCTCCTTTCCGGGCAGCCGAACAGCAACGCTTGTATTCCACAACAAGTATATCACTGTCTCGCCCTGTTGTCATGTATGCGGCGGAGGTATGCCCCGCCGCCTGGGACTATGCCCCCGCAGATTCCGATTTCATCAGGCGCAGAAGAACGCAGCCCAATGTGTTCTGCGTCTCCTCCTTGAACACCGGTTCAACAATAAACGACCTGTTGCCGAAGCGATAGGTCGTTTTCTCATTCAGATCATGTTTTGCTTTTTCGCCGGGTTTTGTCCGCTTTTCCTGCATGGATTACCTCCTTATGGTTGAATTGAAGCTGTGCAGGCGGTCAGAACTTCATGGGAAGAATATCGTGCTTGCGCCTGCCGTTGTAGATGCGGTAGAACAGGTTGATGTAGCGCTTTACGCCCCGCAGCTCCTTTTCCGCCTTGCCCGCTGCGTAGATGAACTTGGGCTCGTAGGCGCGGAGGCTGTAAATGAGCCGCTCCCGGTCGTACTCGCCGTGGTACAGCTCCACGAAATGGACGATTCCCTGAATGATTTCCGCTCTCAGGGAATCGGGATCGCCGCCCCAGGCTTCCAGCAGGATGGTGAGCGCTTCCTTGTAAAGCTCCGCCCCGGCGCGCCTGAACTCCGCAAAGGCGGTATTGATGCAGAGGATGCGTCCCGTGCCGCCGCCCCGCTCAAAGCCCACATGCAGCCCCGCTTCCTCGGTGGCGGCATAGAACTCACCCGATGCCTTATCCTCTCCGCGAAGATTGGCGCGGAGCCTGGCGCTGGGGGTAAGAGCCGCAGAATCGCCTGTCTGCATGGCAAACAGCAGAGCTTCATCAGCCTCTGTCATACCGTAGTACACCTTGCAGAGGATCGGCAGGTCGTTGTTGCCGTTCATGTGCTTGCGCGCCACAATAGTATGTTGCCCGTCAAACACATAATAGTGACCGTCACGAAAGCTAACCTTCGGTTCGTTGGCGATACGCTCATTGAACCCGGCCACGATCTTTGCCACACGCTCGGTGTTCAGCTTGCGCTGGTACGCATCGGGAATCTCCAAATCCCGGCTGCTGACCTCCATCAGCTTGTAGAGTGTCTTAATGCTGTTCATTGTCTGTTTCTCCTTCCAATTTGAGAATGTATTGTTTTGGCTCCTGCATGATTTCAATGACCTGATCTTTGTAGTCCGGCTTTTCCAATAGACCGGGGAAGTTCGTAAAAAGCACGTCGCATGTTTCGACCATGTTCCGCGCCGTATAGCGCAGGCTTACCAGTGCCGAATCCTCCGTGACGCGCTTGGAGTCCTTCATATCCTCGTAGCTTTTGTCGATAGTCGCATAAACCTCTTGCTGGCGCTTTGTGCCGCTCCGGGCAGACTCTTTATCTGCTTTGGGCTTCTTTTCCGGGAACACCCTGAGCTGTTCCGCTTTTTCCCGGCGCTCCTCGGGGGCAGCCTTGGCGATAGCTGCAACGTCGGTCTCGCGGGGCTTGTATTTGCCCAGCAGCAGGTCGTTCTTGATGCCGGGAAGGACTTCCTCGGCGGCATTTACGCCTTTGGCGTATAGGTCTGCCCGCATAACATAGCTCTCGCTCGTTTTTGTATCCTCAGCTATTTGAGCACGGGTCATGTGTGAAGAAATCAACGGTTCGTTTTGAACCGTTGATTTTACCTGCCCACTTTTCCGGTCTCCGCCGTGTGCTTTTTTCTCAGCGTCATACCGTTCGCCTATGAGATATTTCTTCTGCTGGGGCGTAAGGTTGCGCCGTCCGAGCTGGTTCTTGCAAATCCAGGAAAGGGCTTCGTAGCGGTTGCTGAACTGCTTTTCATGGGTGCGGAACTCGATACCCGGATGCGCCTGCGCGATGCGGTAGCGGTTGTGACCGTCCACAATCGTATCGTTCCAGACAATGAGGGGCATGAGCACCAGCCCTTCCTCTAAGATGTTTTCTTCCAGCTGGGAAAGCTCGTCCTCGGTCAGCGGCGGGCATTTTGCCTCAAATTCAGGGTCTATGGTCAATACGGGATTCATTACGGAGCCTCCATTTCTTCGGGGACGTACAGCCCGAGGGCTTCCTCGATGGCTTCCCCGATCTCATCCATCTGCTGCCGGGTCATCCTGCCCAGGTACTTCTTCACGCGCCGCTTGTCGATGGTCTTGATCTGCTCCAGCAGCACCATGCCGGGAAGCTCCAGCCCGTGGATGCGCTCGGCGTAGTAGTGGGTAGGCTGGGACGGCTTCTTGCCGGCCTTGGACGTGATGGGCGCGACGATCAGCGTGGGGCAGTAGTAGTTGCCGGTGTTGTTTTGCAGGACGACCACAGGGCGGGTGCCGCCCTGCTCGGAGCCTATGTAGGGGTCGAGGTTGGCAAGGTACACGTCGCCCCTGCGGTAAATCCAGTTTTCCTTCATGCGGTTTCTCCGTTCCTTTCTTTCGTTTCTTTCGATATTCCTCAAAGCGAGAAAGCAGGTCATGTCCGGATATCTCTCGCTGTTGTATCTGTCCTGTGCGTTCATATTGCGTCTCCTTGTCTTTTGCCATTTTGGTTTTTCGGGTATGTACGCTCTCTATTTGTCCTCGACGCCCCGAGAGCAGGGAGAGCATCAGGCGGCGGTGTGCTGCACCGCTCCATAGGAATCGAACCTCCCCGCCTTCCTTGTGGCCGGGCCGCGAATTACGGAAGTATCATTGTCCCCAACACCTGTCGTCGCCTCCACCGGGAGCAGCCCGGCTTTTATCGTGTAAGCTGTATCGCTCGCCCGTCTGGGGTCCCCGCAAAGTCATGGACTTTGTGGGGAGAGGAGGAGCAGCGCAGTGATTGAGCTTTCATGCTTTGCATGGAAGCGAAGGATACGCAGCTCGCTCCGACGAGGTCGTGGCGCACTCACGAAAGCGGCTCAGGGGTTCAGCCCATAGCGTTGGGAATGTGCCTGATGCCTGGATATTCAGTTTTCAAGGTTCGCTGAGCCTTGCGGCTCTGAGAAAACTGAATCTCCGTATCCCTTGCGGTGAGATTTGTCCTCTCACCTTTCAATGGACATTTTTTTGAGGAATTTTAACCATCAGGAAAAATATATTTTTGCCTTTCCCCGGATGGCGCGAATCTGCTTGTTGACCATAGGGACGCTGATGCCGTGCTCCGCAGCATACGCAGTCTGGCTTTTCCCCTCAATGAGGCATTCCGTAAAGATCGAACGCTGGCTGTCCGTCAGCATTTTGCAGAATGCGTCTGTGAGTTCTGCCGTGAGCACCTCGGAGTCGATGTGCTGCCGCGTATCCAGCAGCCATGCGGACTCGTCCATGCTTCCGCCGTCGCGGATGGCGTCAAGGCTCAGAACCGGCCCGAGGGTCTGCTGTTTTGCGTACTCCCGGCGCATCTGCTTTTCCTGACGGAGCAGCAGCCGCATCACCTCAAGGCTGACCTCCGTTTCCTCGCCGGTGGCCTTGATTCTGGCGAAATATCTCTTTCTTCCGTTTTCCTCGATTGCCCAAAGGTCGTAATCGAACTCCTTTAATGTTTTCATGCCGTGATCTCCTTTGAATTTTTGAATTTGGGTGAAATCAAAAATTCGGAGCTCACGGGTAGCGGCAGATGTATTGTTCAAAGCGGCGTTTCATGGAAAAAGTCCCTTCCCGAGCCAAGCCGGGAAAGGACTCTCAACGCCGTACAAAGAAATCGGGCAGCAAAAAAGCGCCGTCAAAGCAGACCGAACCCATTTACCGGTTCAGTCTGACTTTGTACGGCGCTTGGCAGTCTCCTCAGAACGAATCTGATTCTCTCCGCTTGCTCGATTAAAAGTCGGTTTTTGTATTCAGTTTATCTTTTCTGCCTCGGTTTTCCGGAAAGCAGGCGGCAGACGGCCTGTTTCGCCTTCATCCTGCGGAAGCAGCCCAGATTGATGGGATACTCCGACTTGCATTTTCGGCAGTAGACCATTTTGTGTCCCGCTGCGTCGGAGAACACCTTCTCTACCAGAAAACTGCAAAAGGGGCAGTGGATCTCCCGGAGTGTCAGCGCGGCGGATTGCCTGCGGGAATCGGACAGCCTGCGTGACACATCCGGCGAGAGCTTACGGGGAGCGCTTGCTTTTCTCATCCTGCGCCACCGTCCTGTCCCAGCCCCATTTCCTCCGTGATGTACTCCGCCAGCGGGCGGTAACACAGACAGCCCAGCTCCCGCAGCCGAATGAGAAAGGCGGAGAAGGACACGCCCATTGTGTTTGCCATTTGCCTAATAAGGCGCTTGTCCGTCAATTTCAGAATGCTGTCTCCGAATACGGGAATGCAAGAAGAACATCCATGCGAGATCATTACGTTGTGAACCATGAAGCGGGGCATCAGAAGGGCTGCGCCCATGCGGTCAACCTGCGTCTCCCGAAAGCTGAACAGGTTTTTGAAGGCCTCCTGAGAGTAGATGCGCTCGATATCAAACTCTCTGTGGAAAGCAGCAGAGGGAACCGCCCTGTCCATGATGTAGTGGGCGCACTCGTGGCTGATGGTGAAGCGCCGTCTGCCGCTTTCGTGCTCCCGCCGCAGACAGCGCTCGATCACGATGGTTCCTCTGGGATACACGCGCCGGACGACGGTTCCGCCCTCATAGACGCGCAGAGGGGTCACGCCGTCCGCAATGAAGCCGATCTTGTCGCTGTCCTCCTCGGCAAAGCTGCGGTACAGCAGGGGCAGCTTCAGAAAGTCCGTAACGAACCCCTCGATATCCACGCAGCAGGTGCTCTCCGCTTCCTTCCCGAGATATTGGCGAATTAAACCTTCGCCCAATTCATCGAGTTCCTCATAGGAAAAAATCCTCATGTCTCACAAACACCTCCTATGGGGAGCGGTCAACATACCAGCGCTGACCCTCCCGATACAAATATCTTACCGCACGACCGATCTTGACGGTGTAGCGGACGCCTTCAAACTCATCGTGAGAAGCAGTACAGGTATGAAGCACCTTTGTCACCTCCCACTGTCTGCCGTCATGCCAGCGGATAAGAAGCGGGCGGATCACGCCGTCCGTATCCACCTCCGCGTTGACGGACACATATTTTTTCTGCATGGGCAATACCTCCGTCAAAGGGCTTTGATCACATGGGTGGCTACGCCCTGTACCCGAAGCCCGGATACATAGATATCCTCCATGTCTTTATTCTCCGGGTGGAGGTAATAGCTCTGCCGGTCATCGTCATATAAGAGCCGCTTCAGCGTGTTCTTGTCCTCGTCGGTGAGGGCAACGACGATCTCCCCAACCTGAGCGGTGTGCTGTTGCCGAATGATAACCAAATCCCCATCGTCGATCTGTGCATCTACCATGGAACTGCCGGAGGCCCGGAGGGCGTAGAAGTCCCCCTTGCCGAAGAAGGACACGGACAGGGGCAGGTATTCCTCCACCCGGGCTTCCTTTTCCTCCGGCGAGCCGCAGGGGATGGAACCGACAATGGCGGCGGGGCTCACCGCCGGATTCATCCGCCGGATCTTCGGCGTGGAGAGCGTACCGTTTTCGTAGAAAACCATATCCTTCTCCGCCATAGCCACCAGGTATCTGTGTGCGGAGGAAACCGCGATCTTCATGGCTCCGGCGATCTCCCGAACGGTGGGGGTAGAGGAATACCGCTCGAAGTAGCTTTCGATGTACTCCCGGATGCGGAGCATAAGCTCCTCGCTCTTGCTTCTCATATTGTACTTTTCTCCTATCTGGAACAAAAGTTCCTGATAGCTCTATTATACACATAACTCGGAGAAAATCAAGAGGGAAAAATTTTATTTTATGTCCCGGCAGCAATAATTGACTGCACCCAGGCTAATGCGGTGCTGCGGAAATCCCGCTTTTGCTCAAAAGCAAACGTAATTGTTGTGATGCTTATATCTGCGACTATGCATTTGCATATAATCGGGAACGCGGTTTCAAAGCATATAATACGCTCAAATAATATTTTACATAAACTTGCCTTTAAAAACACTTGACAAATGTTGACAAAATTCGGTATACTGTGAGTATGAACATCGGTTTGTTGTTCGTCGGGCCGTGTTCGAGTAAAATCAGGAGAGATATATGAGAAAAACGTACAGGATTACTTCATTGTTCCTGGCAGTCGTCTGCCTGTTCGCCTTCTCACTGTTTCAGCCCGTTTACGGGCTCACCGAGCTTTCGCGTGAAAACCGCAGGTTTGCAGCAGCGGCAGAAGAATTGAATTCTGTATGGGATAACCCGAACGGCAATGCACTCGGTTACAGTCCTCTCACAGGCGAAATCGAATCCGAACGCGGCGAGTATTCAAAGGATTTTCGCCGTGCGGACGGTGCGGTCGAAAGGGTCATCTACTCCGACCCCGTTCACTTTGAACAGAACGGAGAATGGCAGACCATTGACAACACTCTTGTCGCCGAAACAGATGCGGACGGCATCCTGAGGTATAAAAACACTGCCGGTGATTTTACCGTACGCTTCGGCGAAAACCTTTCCGGTGAAATTGTCTCCGTTGAATACATGGGGGAAACGCTCTCTGTTGCATTGAACAGCCTGTCCTTTGCCAACCTTTCAAACGGACTCACCGCCGCAGACTTTCATGCGGAAATTCAAAACAACTCAACCGATACAACGGACCTGACGGATCAACAGCGCGATTCCCTGCTTCGCTTCCCCGACTGCCTGTCAAGCATTGTTCGATATGTTCGCTCCGAAACCGACGACAGCGCAATCCTCTCGTACTCTCTTAACGGAAAAACAATATCTGAATTTATAACCCTCTCTTCTCGTCCGTCAATGGCGCAGAGTGAGGATTTTTGTTGGTCATTCAACATAAAGACATCACTCACGCCGAGAATGCAGGGCAATACCGTCCTGCTTGAAAACGGCAAGGGCGAAACCGTCTTCACCCTTCCTGCACCGTATATGTTCGATGCAGCAGGTGCGGAAAGCACCGATTTCGAGGTTTCGCTTGCTCCGAATTCAACTTCGGACGGATTCATCTATACCATGGTTCCGAGTTTTGCATGGCTTTGCAGTGCGAAACGAACGTATCCGGTAACGATTGATCCCGATATAAAGCTGAATTTCAAAAACAATGTTGAAAACACATACGTCGATAGGAATCTCCCCAACACAATTTGCAGCATAAACTCAACCGCACCCGGTGCACTGCGCCTGAGTTCAAAGCAAAACATACTTATTCGGCTGAATGAACTCCCCGAGCTGAATGCCGGTGATGTCATCGTCAGTGCTGCAATCAACCTGACGCGGTACGATGAACCCGGAACGAACCTCGGCAAAGAAATAGACCTTTACCCCGTGCTGTCAGACTGGTCGGAAGACACACTGACATGGACGCGCTACTCCGCATTGAACAACGGCAATCCTGCGGACAAATCCAGAGTTTTTTCACTCGCAATGTCCGAAGTGCAGAACGGTATAAACTTCTTTGACATAACCGACCTGTTCAAAAAATGGCATTCCGGTGTGACTGAAAATTACGGCGTTGTTTTGGAGAGCAGCAGTTCCGCAATATACCACTCATCGCGAACCAATGTATCATCCGGCGTACACCCCTACTTTACGATCGTCTATGTAAACTCCACCGGCCTTGAAAGCCGTTTCTCGTATTCGGATCAGGATGCGGGCGCAGCCGGCGCGGGCAGCGTGAACCTGTTCAGCGGCAACCTCACTTTCTCGTTTGCGGATGCTTCTGTTGCAAACGGAGCCTTGCCAATCTCCGTTTCCCATGTATACAACACGAACGACAAGAATACAGATATCGGTTACGGCTACGGCTGGCGCTTGAATTATTCACAGTCGATAGAAGAAATGTCATTCCAAAACGGAAATAAAGCACAGACATTCTTCAAGCTTACCGATGGCGACGGCACAAGGCATTACTCCAAAAAACAATCGGATTCGTCAGCAAAATACGTCAATGAGCTTGACAAGAATTCAACGCTCACCGTCAACACGGGTTCAAAACTTATCACCGTTTCCGATAAGGGCGGAAACAAACTCGTTTTTGAATACGGCACATACAACGGCAGGAAGCAAGGAAGGCTTACCTCCGTTGAAGATGCAAACGGCAATAAGATCCTTATTGAATACAGGGATTCAACTCAAAAAAAGGATCTGCGCATTTCTGCGGTAAGAGAAAAGCTTGCCTCCGTCTCAACCTCGGGGCAACGCATAGTTTTCGCATACAACAGCAGCAACAGGCTCTCGTCCGTAACTCCGCCCGACGGTTTGACGGTTGCTTACTCTTACTCCGAATACAATAATCTTCGTGCCGCACAATATGCCGACGGCACAAGCTCGCAATACACCTATTATTCAAAGCATCTGCTGCAAAAAGCAAAGAACCCCGCCGGATACGGCATAACCTATACCTACTCCGGCAGCGGCAAGGCTGCCTCCGTTGTTGAAAAAGCCGGCACGGCACAAACAGCGGGCAGGCAGATCCGATTCGAATACGGCTGGAACGTTACAAACGTTATCGATGCTCAGAATCGAATCGTAACATACCAGTTCAACAACGCAGGGCAAGCCGTAAGCATCCGCAATCCCGAGGGTGAAGCGGTGTTCATGGCATACAACTCCGCAGACAGAACAAAAACCCAGCTCGCTGCCGTCTCCAAAACGCAGACGACTGTATTCAACCTGCTCAAAAATCACGGGTTCGATAAAAAGAATCCGAACGATTATTGGACAAAATCCTCAACCTCCGCCGTGTTCACGCAAACCCATGCTCACACGGGTTATCGCAGCGTAAAGCTGCCTTCTGGTACTTATATCGAGCAAAGTGTTTCCGTAAACGCAGGTGCCGTTTACACTGCTTCCGCATACTTCACCGGTGCGGCAGGCGGCGTTGTGCAGGTGTTGAACGGTTCAACCGTGATTGCACAGAGCGACCCCGCGCAAACTTTCGGAACAACAGGTTCGGACTGGACACGCGGCGTTGCAGTGTTCACCGTCCCGACGGGAGTTTCAAACATAAAGATCCGCATTGCTCAGCCGCAGTCCGCTTCGGGAACAGCCTACGCCGACTCCGTACAGCTTGAAACCGGCGAAACGCCGAATCGTTACAACATGCTCCAAAACAGCGATTTCACTGACGGAGCATCCTCGTCCGATGATTCGGATAACTCGACAGGCTATGCACAGAATGTTGTCGGCGACACCGCAATCCCCAACGAAATCGTCTCCGCAGCAGGCGATTCCTCGCACCCCGGCGCTTTCTCGGATCAGGTGCTTAAAATCACCGGCAGCACCGGTGCAATTAAGCATGTTTTCCAGTCGATTCATGTAAACGGCAAAAAAGGCGATGTCTATTCATTCGGCGGTTGGTGCGCATCCGACTCCGTGCCGGAAACCGTACAGCTCAACACGTCCGACAGCCCGATAAGCTACCGTGTCTTCGGAAGAAAAGAAATAAAGCTTCAGTTCTACTCAAACGGCACCTTCCAAAATGAGGTCACCGCCGCTTTTGCTGCCGACACAACCGATTGGCAGTACACCTGTGCAAGTGCGGTCGCTTCGCTTGACTACACCGAAGTAAGAATCGTCGTCTGCTTCGACTACTCACGCAACACCGCTCGCTTTGATGGGCTTCAGCTGCACAGGGAACAGTTCTCTCAAAGTTATTCCTATGACGATAACGGCAACGTTACGGGTTACGCCTCCCTTATAGGACAGGAACCCAAGCTGACCTATGACAATAACGACAACGTAACTTCCTCCACCGACCCGCTCGGCAACAAAACCTTATACACCTACGACAGCAAGCACAACCTGCTTACGTCAACAACGCCGGAAGGGGTAAAAACAACCAATGTCTACGATGCAAACGGCAATGTTACAAAAACTTCGGTTGCATCGTCCGATGGTTCGCTTTCGACTTCGTCAACAACAGCATTCAATGCTGCCTCGGCGCTCGCTTCCGCTGTTACTGATGCTCGCGGAAACACCGTTCGATACAGCTATAACACAGCAACACGGTTGCAGACGGCAGTAACCGATGCAAAAGGAAACACGAGTCAATACACGTATTACTCAGCCTCCGGAATGCTTCGTCTTGCCGCTGTCACGGGCAGCAACTACAGTACGGTGGACTATTCGTATGATGATTACGGCAAACTGACGGGTATTACCCGACCTCAAACTGCATACAGCTTCACCTATGACGACTGGGGCAGAACAATTTCAACCTCAGTCGGAAACAGAGTGCTTTCAACCAACACCTATGACTCTTTCGGTCGTTTGTCTTCCGTAACTTACGGCAATGGCTATAAACTCAGCTATACATACGACAGCATAGACCGCGTTGAGTCAATTACCGAACTCGAAATGCCGGGGCTTTCCCCTTCAAAGGTTTATGAGTTCGTGTATGACGGTGAAGGCAATCTTTACGAGCTTCGCAACTATAAAACCCGTCGCTCTACCTTCTTTGAATACGACCATGCCGGCAGGTGCATGGCAAGCACCGAAAAGAGCTTCACCGGCGGTTCATCCGGCAGTCCCGAATACACGGCCGTCTGTGCGTCTTACAAGTATGAGTACGATAAAAACAACAACCTTTCCAAGCTCACGCAATCGGTGGGTGGCTTTGATTGGGCTGTTTCCTATACCTACGACAAAGACAACCGCCCCGTTACAGCAACCCTTGCGAACGGCACAAAAATCAGCAACCAATATGACGGAATCGGGAGACTTGTCGGTCGCAGTATAAAAAACGGCAGTGCAACCGTCTCACAAATTCAACTCTCCTATGTGACTGGTACTAACGGAGCAACAACGCTCGTCCGGTCATACCGCAACGGTTCGGACGCGAAATATAACTATGATTATGATGCCAACGGCAACATAACCAAGATTTGGCGCGGAAGTTCAACGTTCGAAAATGCAGATGAAAAATTCTCCTACGAGTATGATTCCATGAATCAGCTTGTGCGCGAAAATCTGTACTACGGAGAAAACAATTCCGCGAACTCAACTTACACTTATGCATACGATTCCTACGGCAACATGCTCGGAAAGTATCACTATGCATATACAACGGGTTCAATTGCGAACAAGCTCGGGATCACCGTTGCGGAATATCAGTACACCGATTCGCAGTGGGGCGATCTGCTGACGGCGGTTACGGACGGAACGGTGTCGACCGGTTCAAAGCAAAATGATACCGTCTCGTATGACGCGATGGGCAATCCGACGCGCTACCTCGGTGCGGCCATGACTTGGGCGGGCAAACAGCTCAAGTATTGGGGCAAATCCGGAAAGTATGTCAATTTTGCATACAACGAGGACGGCATACGGACGCTGAAAAACTCAAACGGCGTTGTAACAAACTATTATTACAACGGCAGCCTTTTGATAGGCATGACTGTCGGTTCCGGCAGCAGCACAAGAGGCGGTTTCCGGAAAAAATGTGTCAGAAGAACCGCTGGACGCAATTCGAGCACAGGAAATTGCAATGGAAAAACAGGAAGAACTTGAGGAAGAGGAAAATATGCCGGCAGAGGAACCGGATCCGCTGGTGTTGGATGAGGACGGAAAAGTGGTTCCGGCATCTGCGGCTTCCTGGACAGAAGAAACACAGGAACCAGAAAATGCTGAAACAGCAGAAGAGTCATTGACGGATGATTTTTCTGACGGAAATCCTGATGGAAATGCGGAGGAAATTTCCGATGTTCCGACGGACGGTGATAAACCGGAAACAGAAGAATCCCTGGAGACAGAAGAGGAGAGCACCGGTACATTGTCTGAGAATGATGAAGATACAGAACTGGTTCCGGAGCAGAACACCATGGAGGATACCCAGGATGAAATTCAGCTGGAAGATGGGGCAGAAAATGTAACAGAAGGGGAGAACACCACAGGTGAACTTTCGGATAATGCAGAGGAGGAAACATTTACTTCTGAGGAAGCGGACAGATTTTCAGATGGAAGTGCCCCCGAAGGGGAACTGGGAACCTATCAGACGGTAACATTGGAAATTGAAGACGGACAGGATATCACGGCGCCGTTAAATACCTTGTTTCTGCAGCTGAAAGAACAGGCGTCAGACGAAACTCCCTGTAAAATTATAATTCCACCGGGAAATTATAAACTCACAGGAACACTGTGTATGTACAGCAATATGTACCTGTATGCAAAAGGCGCAACAATTACAAAAACATCACCGACCAAACATCTGATTCTTCGACTTGGAAATACAAAAGAATCAGAAGGGGAATATGAAGGCTACCGAAATGTTATCATTGATGGTGGAACCTG
>ENA-USUJ01002544-USUJ01002544.1-human-gut-metagenome-genome-assembly--contig:-NODE-2544-length-13643-cov-4.392083_pt1 | contig 13643 bp, 8 predicted proteins | sample MGYA00250061_ERZ773398 | MGnify/ENA primary metagenome ERZ773398 (study PRJEB29103, sample SAMN06111992) | human gut metagenome | biome: human gut; feature: ankylosing spondylitis patient; material... | reverse complement strand
CCAGAACCTCCACCACACGGATGCTCTGCTCATAATGGGTAAAACCACCCTCATAGATCCGGTTCAGCACTGCCTCTCCCGAATGTCCAAAGGGCGTATGTCCAAGGTCATGCCCCAAAGCAATGGCCTCTGCCAGACTTTCATTTAACCTCAAAGACTTGGCAATGGTTCTGGCAATCTGGGAAACCTCCAGCGTATGCGTCAGCCGCGTCCGGTAATGATCTCCCTCTGGCGCCAGAAACACCTGGGTCTTATGCTTCAGCCTGCGGAAGGACTTACAGTGCAGGATCCGGTCCCGGTCTCGCTGATATTCCGGCCGGATATCGCACAAAGGCTCCGGCCTGTCCCGCCCCTGGGTCCTGCTGCTCAAAGACGCATAGGGACTTAAATACTGTTCTTCCAAACGTTCCAATGATTCTCTGACTGTCAATCCATTCCCTCCTTCTGTAAGCGCCTCTTACTATGTATATCAGTTTTTATACAAAATATAACCGAAAATAGCTTTATGGTATAAAAACCCACTATGAAAATAGTATACCACAATTTGTGTAAATCTGTCATATTTTCTGTGAAATTGTGGTAAATTTTCTTGGTTGTCTGTGGTATGGGTGCATCTCTTCCACGAAAAATGATGCTGAAAAATCCCATAGCATCCTCCAGGAACTTTCCTATAAAGTTAAAAAGGCACTCGCATTATCTGCAAGTGCCCATAAGCATTTACCATATAAAAATGCTCTTACAAATTTAAAATCCCCTATATCTCCAATTACTTAGTGTCTGCTGATTAAGCAGATATCCGCAACTTCCAGCTCTTACATCTGTTCCAGTCATGCCAGAAGCGGAACAGATGTAAAAGAGCGTAAAGTATTCGCCTCTGAATCCTGAAAAGATTCGTCGCGAATACAGATAATGCGATAGAAGTCAACTGCGTTTCTTCCAGTTTTGTGGTAATGCAGCTCATACCATAACAACGTTTGCTCAGGCTGAAGGTGCGCTCCACTTCGATTCTATCGGTATTATTCTGATACTCCTGTTTTTTGGAGGCTTTTGCTGTAGCGCTTGGTCTGCCCAGCTTTGGACCTGATAACCGGATTCCATGTTCCTTGCAATAGCTCCTGTTTTCCCTGGTCCGGTATATCTGATCTGCCAGAACACGTTCCGGATAATAACCGGTACGCTCTCTGAATCGTTCTATTGCTTCAATCAGGCAGGTACTCTCGTTGTATGCCTCGAAAGATATTTTTTCGATACGCCCATAACCTTCGCTGTCAAGACTGAGATCAAATTTTGCACCAAATTCAACAGGTGCTTTGACCTTACCTCTGACGATCGGCCGGAGCCATGGTTGCGAAATACTTACAATGCGATGCTCCACAGAATGGACTCTGTTATCATACATATACTGTTGCTGTTCATACAGCCTGATGATGGTAAGATACAGACCGATATCCTTACCTGTCATGGCGTATCCATCACTCATGAACTGTTCCAGATAGCCAAGATCTCTTTTTACGTAGCCAAGCTGTCTGCGGAGTGCGCTGCGGATTTTCTTTGCCGTGCGCTTCCTGCTCTTAGCAAATGCAAGATACTCTTTTCTGGCACATTTACGGTATCTTCTTGGCAACTTAAGACCATAGCATTTACAAAAACGGTAAATCATGGTCTCCAGTTTTTCTCTTGCTTCATTCAACAGTGAGATATCCTGCGGATAACGTATGTTTGCAGGCGCACAGGTTGCATCAAGGGTCAGCGTTCCTTTGTGTGTATCTTCTTTTGCAGTACCATCATCATTGGTTTTTCCTCCGGATGGCGGAGTATGGTCATCTTTGTCATCATCCTTATGAGCAAGAAGATACTCGTTTACTTCCATCAGCATTTCTGCGGAAATGCGTTTACGAAAAAGAACCAGTGTACTTGCATCAAACGGAGCTTCTTCCCGAAAGCTGGGAAGCCCGATAAAGTATTGCAGATACGGATTCTCAGCGATCTGCTCCACGAGTTCACGGTCAGAATACTGGAACCTGGTCTGGATGATCAGAGCTCCTAACGCCATGCGAAGAGGCTTGGCTACATTACCGGTATCACTTGGGAAAAGTTCAGCGTATTTGGTTTCAAACGTATCCCATGGGATACGGTCAGCCAGTTTGATCCAACGGTTATCCGGATTCATGTGGAGACCCAAAGGCTGGTTGAAATCAAGGAAGGAATGCTGTAGCTTGTCGATCGGTTTGTACATTGTTTTAGCCCCTATATGCTCAAAATCTGTAAAAAACTGCAAGAAAAACGATTTGTTTTCGTCAAAATCCTTGCAATCATTATACCAGAAAATGGAGCAAAAGTCAGTAAAATCAAGTGTTTGCGGCTTAATCAGCAGACACTAATTAATAGACGTGCAAAAGCTGTAGGTTGTTGGGAATCCGAAAGTATAGCCATTATTAAATACTATGATTCTGATAGTCGCCATACATTTTGTATTTTACTATACTCGTTATAGATAATATTACATGTTTTCTATTGCATCATTCATCCTATCTATCAAATATTCAAAAAAATCTTTATATGCTAAACTACATTTTTTGTCTCCCAAAGACCACATATCAATGTTTCCATTTTTTGTATCTATACAATATATCCATTCATCGCAATTTTCAATTACTATCATTTCATTTGGCAAACCATACTCTCGAAATTCTAGTGTTTTATTAACAAAAATTGTTTTTCCATTTTTTCCCACACCCAATGTTTCAATGCCGTCAATTCCACCATGTCCATATCTTTTTAAAAACCATTGATATTGTTCTGGTATATTTACATTAAGAACTTTTTCAGCATCAGCTATTATGACATCATTTACAACTGCATATGTAAAATCCCCTTTTTTCTCATACTGATTTATAACTTCAACAACTTTGTCATACATATTAATTCCCTCCTATAATTTGTTCCGCTCTCCATTTCCAATATGAACGCCTAAAATTATTATACTGCTTATTCAATACTGGATTGTTTCTAAAACTTGCTCCATCCTCAATCAATCCATGTAATTGTGAATAATATTCTTGATGTGTAATTTCTCGGATTTCGACCATTGGTCCAACTTCCTTTTGCAATATATGATGTAACTGAACTGGATTACCATCCGAACCTATTGGAGGCTTGCCTGCTTGCATTCTTTCTAGGTTTGTTAGTCCTGTAGTCTCATCAAAATAATTAAAATCAATATCATTTCGCTGATAAACTTTTCTGCTTACATCTTTTATTTCCCCATTAACTTTTACTGTACCTTTATATTCTACTGAATTATATATTTTAGCATTACTACCACTCTGGTATGCTAAACACATAGGAATCAAAGCAGTCTTTTTCTATCTATTGCTTTTCTTTTATTCCTATTTCACAATTATCCTGTAATAGATAGAGGTGTGCGTCACCACTCTTGAAGCACTTGTGACTTCGTTCATTGAGACTGCTCCCTCTGCTTTGCAGGATTTTGCGTATTAGCTGGATGTTGACAGCATTTGTGCTGTACTTCGTATATCTAACCAGATTGTAACCCGCATTGAAGTGAGGATTATATCTACTTACAATTCACATTAGAAAGGATTTCAATTATGTACATCGTAGGCATTGATATTGGCAAAAATCATCATGAAGCATCCATTGTTTCACCTGAAGGCAAACAAATCGGCCGTTCTCTTCGCTTTGCAACTACACACAAAGGTGCAGATTCTCTTATGAGCTTTATCTTCAAAAACATCGGTAATTCCCCTTGTGTATTTGGCATGGAAGCTACAGGTCATTACTGGTATCCCATTTATTCATTTCTAAAAGCAAAAGGATATACCATCTGTGTAATCAATCCTATCCAGTCTGATTCTTTAAGAAAAATGTATATACGACAAACCAAAAACGATTCAATTGACTCTTTTTTAATTGCAGAAGTGATACGTTTCGGTCAGTTTGGGACTACTTCCATGGCTGATGAAAACATCCTTGCCATGCGTCAGTTATGTCGTTATCGTGATTCTGTCATTTCTTCCAGAACTGAAATTAAGCTCCGAATCGGCACAATTATGGAACAAATCTTCCCAGAGTACGAAAAACAGTTTTCTTCTCTTTGTGTGAGCACATCCATGGGCATTCTGGAAAAGTATCTCACCCCTGAGAATATTGAGAATGCACCAATAGATGAGCTCTTTGAAATCATAAAAGATAAGAGCCACAACCGACTTACCAAAGCTAAAGCCATTTCCATCAAAGAAGCTGCAGCTGATACCTTTGGTATTAAGATAGCACAGGATACATTCTCTTTCCAGTTAAAACAGCTCATTGACAGAATGAATTTTCTTGATAAGCAGATTGAAGCTCTTGATATTGAAATCATGAAATACTATGAGCAGTTTGATTGTTACTTACATACAATCCCGGGAATAGGCATAATTGGTGCTGCTACTATTCTTGCTGAAATCGGTGATATAAGCAGATTTAAAAATTCCTCTGCATTAGTTGCCTTTGCTGGCATTGATCCAACTGTACGTCAGTCGGGTGAATTTAACAGCACACATAACCATATGTCAAAACGTGGTTCACCTTACTTAAGACATGCCATTTTTCTTGCGGCTACCACCCCGTCTCAATGGTCGTCGGCAGGTTGGGAACCATCGTGCAGGGCGTCAGGCCCAGATGGTCGATGGCGAAGGTGTAAACGAAGGGCTTGATCGTCGAGCCGATCTGGCGTTTGCCCTGCTTGGCCATGTCGTACTTGAAGTAACGGAAATTAGGCCCTCCGACATAGGCTTTTACGAAGCCCGTGGCAGGATCGATCGACACCATCGCGGCACGCATGATACGCTTGTGGTGGAGGATCGAGTCGCGCGGCGTCATCAGCGTGTCGCGCTCGCCCTTGTAGGTGAACACCCGCATGTTGCAGGGTTTGTCGAAAGCGGCGTTGATCTCCTTCTCGCCCGCCCCGGCGTGCTTCATCTCGCGGTAACGGTCCGAATAACGGACGGCATGGCGCATGATCCGGTCGCGCTCCTCCTTGTCGGCATCGACGAAAAGCGTCTTCGTCGCCCGGAACTGCGCGTCCATCTTGGGCTGAATCTCCTTCTCCATCTGCCGCTGCACGGCCTGCTCGGCATAGGTCTGCATCACGGAGTTGATCGTGGTGTAGATTTTCAACCCGTCGCGGTAGATATTGTAGGACGTGCCGTCGGCCTTGCGGTTCTTGTGACACCAGCCATAGAGCGGATTCTCGTTGTACTCCTTCACCGCCTGGTCATAGTCCCACTCGTTGTAGAACTGGCTGCGCTTGGGAGGCCGGGCGTTCATCACCAGCCGCAGCATCTCGCGGAAATAGGTCGCCGCACCCTCGTTGTGCGACACGGGCTTGTAGTTGGTCACGATCGGCAGCGCCGCCAGCGAATCGCGCTGCCTGCGGGTCAGCGCCCCGGCCTCCTCCATGCGTGAAAGCACGAGGTTGCGGCGCACGAGGGCGTTCTTGGGATTCAGGATGGGCGAATAGCGCGTCGGGGCGTTCACCACCCCCACCAGCACGGCCGCCTCCTGCACGTTGAGTTCGTCCGGCTCCTTGTTGAAGAAGGTGTGGGCCGCCGACTTGATGCCGAAGGCGTTCGAGCCGAACTCCACCGTATTGAGGTACATGGCGGCGATCTCCTCCTTGGTGTAGTTGTATTCGAGTTTGAGGGCCGTGATCCACTCCTTGAACTTCGAGGTCACGAGTTTGGCCTTGCGGACGACGACGCCGCGGTTGCGGACCGTATCGCGCGGAAAGAGGTTCTTGGCCAGCTGCTGCGTGATGGTCGAGCCGCCGCCCTGCGAGGTGTTCTGCAACAGCAGGGTCTTCACGGCCACACGCGCCAGCGAAGGAATGTCGATGCCCGAGTGGGTGCGGAAACGGACGTCCTCGGTCGCGATGAGCGCCGCGACGATGGGCGGAACCTCATGCCCGGCCAGCCGGATGTGAAGCGTCGAATCCGACGGATAGAGGTCGGCGTACTGCACATAGGAGCGGTTCTGCACGAAGAAGGTTCCGATCACCTTGCCGTCCTCGGAGTAGATCTCCGTGGCGAGGTTGCTGCGGGGATTCTCCAGCTCCTCGAACGAGGGCATGCGGCCGAACACGCCGAAGACCGTGAGCACCAGCATCAGCGCCACGAGCGCAAAGGGTGCGAAAGCCGCGTACCAGATCCATTTTATCGTTTTCGGGCTGACACCCGTCTTTTTTTTCTGTCCCATACGACGATATTTGCGACAAAGATACGAAATTTTCACCTTTTACTTTTAACCTTTCACTTTAATCCGCCTGAAGCGGCTCGACTTTGCTCACGCTCGGCATAGCCCGCAAGCGGTCTCTGCCCTCGCTTAACCGCAAAGTTCACCTTTCACCTTTCACTTTTAACCTTTAACCTTTCACCTTAAAACGGCAGTCCCACCGACGCTGCGACGTACAGCCCGCCGCTCGACGGATGGTAGCACGACAGCTTGAAGGTCGAAGTGGCCGACGCCGGCTGCCGGAAGGCGTTGAAGTCGAAAACGATGTCTCCGCCCACCGACCAGATCCGCCGCCACGTCATTCCTCCGCGGCCCACGTCGCGGAACTGCGCGTAGTCGCCTCCGGCGTTGAGCCGGATGCGCTTGATGTAGATCACCGAGCCGATGCCGCCCTCGGGATACCACACCGGCAGCTGGTAGTTGGCCTGAAAAGCCGTGTAGTTGTTCGACACGATGTCCGCGGAGGTGAACCCGCGCGGAACCAGCCGCGTGGATTTGTAGCTCAACGGAGCATATCCCGACGGAAATTTGTAGCCGCCGATCGAGGTCTGGTAGGTCGCGGCCACCAGCACCGAGTTGTGGGGCGCGAATCCCGGCAGATAAGCCTGTCCGTAGAACGAAATCAGGTCGCTGAAATGGGTGTTCTCGGGGTTGAACGTGTAGTTCGCGCTGAAGGTGTAGCCCCAGCGGGGCGCGATGTCGCGGTGCGCCATACGCACCTGGTCGGAGAATCCGGCTCCGAACGAAACCTTGTGCAGCCCCTCGCGGAAACCGACCCGCTGAATGTTGGAGATGCTGCCGTTCTCCCATTCGATCTTGCCCAGATCGGCAACCATGCCGTTGGAGTAGTTCCAGCCCGCCGAGAGGGAGAGCTGGCGCGTGTGATACCCCCGCTGGAAATAGAGCGGCAGCGTGGCCGACAGCCCCACGGAGTAATATTTGTCGGGAGCAGGACGGCTTTGGTAGACCGGATTGCCCTGCCCGTCGCGGCCGGCCAGCGAGTAGAAGAGCTGGTTGCCGCCGTAGGAGGCGTCCAGGTCGAAACGCACGCCCAGTCCGAAATAGCGCACGCCCAGATTCACGAGCGAGCCTTCGTGCCGGTTCCAGCCGTAGGAGGCGTAGGCCTCGGCGCTCGAAAGCAGGTTCTGCGAGATCAGCGTAAGGCCCACATTGAGGTCGATCACGTGTTCGTCGACCGCCGCAAAGGGGTTGAACGCCACGGGCATCCAGCTGTGGGCGTTCACCAGATTGGGCACCTTGCGATACCGCTTCGCGCGGAACTCGCCGGACTGTCCGACCGAATCGGCGCGCGTATAGCGCACCGTGTCGAGGTTCACCACGTCCCAGCGTTTGCGGGGCGGGTTCACCAGGTTGACGGGCAGCCGCGAAGGCGTGACGGGAATCAGCAGGCTGTCATCGGCGGCGACCCGCTGCTCCGCGACGCGGTAGCCGAGGCGGTCGTAGGTCGTCAGCAGCACCCCTCCGTCCGCCGGGGCGGGCGCGAAGGAGCCGTAGGCCGAGGTGGTGATGCGGTATTCGCGGCGGGCCATCAGGTCGTAACAGTGGGCCTCGTCGCGGCCCGAGGCGATCGAGCCGTAATAGAGCTTGCCGCCCCCGGCCCGCAGGTTCGAAAGGGTGATGTAAGCCCCCTCGGTAATCGGGTGCAGGCCGTCGGAGTCGATGCGGCCGATCCACATGCCGCTGTCGTCCGTGACGAGGACGTACCACGCCACCGTACGATCGTCCCACGCCAATCCGTGAATCTCCGACCGGACGGGCGTTTCGAACCGCCGTTCGGGACCCTCGCCGTGCCGCACCACGACCGTATAACGGCCGTCGGGATTGTACTCGACCCATCCGAACTCCTCGCCCGAAGCCGTGGGATAGAGCGTATTTCGCTGCCGTTCCGCCGTGCGGGGCACACCGTCGGCGAGGTCCATGTAACACAGTTGCGAGTTGACGCGCTGTTCGAAAAGCGTGGAACGGCGGTACTCGGTCCACCAGACGCGGCCGTCGGCCATCGACGGACGGGTCGAGACCAGCCCCGTATGACAGACCGTCCGTTCCCCGCCCGTACGGCGGTCGATCACGACGAAACGCGAAACGCGGTCGAGGTCGGTTTTCAGCGCCACGACGGCCGTGTCGCCCAGCGGCAGGGGCCACTGGTAGGTCGTGTGGTTCTTTTCGGGCAGCGCGGTGAGCGGCACGGCGCTGTCCCCGGTTTCCGGCAGCGAATCCCAGTAGCGTTCCAGCTCGTCGAAGGTTTCGCGGAAGAGCTTCATGACGTTGGTCTTGTAGAATTTGCCCAGCGCCACGCGCGTGGTGGCCAGCACGTAGGGGTTGCGCGACCCGTACCACGCGACCTTGTCCCAGATGTTCTCGCCGTAGCGTTCCCAGGCGTAGGAGCATATCTGATAGCCCAGCTCGTAGTGGTCGGGAATGTAGTCGCGGTAGGAGCCGCAGAACCAGCGGTCGATGTTGCGGCGGTCGCGGCCGACGCTGCCCATGGCGCGGTAGGCCATCGAAAACGAAGGCTGGAGACCGCGGCCGAACGACGAGTGCATCGTTTCGGACATCACGGCGTCGCCCTCCATAGCCCAGATCGGCATGCACAGCAGACCGATGGTCGACCCCTGCTGTCCGAGCACGTAACTCAAGGCGCGGATGACGCCCCGGTCGAGGTTGTTGTACTGCACGGCGTGGCGGTACTCGTGGGCCACGAGCTGCTTGTACCACGGCATCGAATAGCTGTCGACGGCGGGCGAGGTGAGGAATTCCACGCGCTTGGGAAGGTACATCACCAGTCCGTTCGACTGGAAATTCTCGGGATGCATGACGAAGGGAATGCGCATCGGGCCGTGGCGGAACCCGTAACCGATGTCGGGCCGGACCGAGCGGATGTAGAACAGCGTGCGCCGGGCGATGCCGGCGACCGTATCGGGATAGATCATCCGCACGTCGGGCGTGCGGATCGCCGACCACTTCTGCGGAGGGTCCGAACCCCAGGTGTAATACTGGGCCGCGGCGCGTTCGGCACCGCACAGCGCGCACAGCAACGCCAAGAGGAGAAGCTGCCGGCGCACGCTACGAACCGGCTTTTTTGCAGCGGTAGCCGCTGCGGATGAGCAGTTCGGCCACACGGTCGCGGTGGTCGCCCTGGATGATGATTTCGCCCGCCTTCGCCGAACCGCCGACGCCGCACCTGGATTTCAGCATGCGCGCCAGCTCCTGAAGGTCGGCATCTCGGCCCACGAAACCTTTGACGAGGGTCACGACCTTGCCCGCCCGCTGTTTGCGGTCGAGCCACACGCGCAGGTCCTGCTGCCCCGCAGGCAGCGTCTCGGCTTCGGGTTCGTCGTCCGTTTCGTAGTTGAAACCCGGGTCGGTCGAATAGACCATCCCGAGCCGTGATTTCCAGTCGTTGTCGGCCATAGTTGTTCGAATGGTTGAAATTAAACGCCGAAAGCGGCGTCATTTATTGCGCAAAATTAGCAAAATATTTATCTTTGTTAACGCATGGCAAAGAAGTTCCGCGAAAAACTGCGCAAGTTCAACCCCTTCACGCGTCCGATGACGCTCGACGAACTGCCCAAACCGCTGCCGGCCAACCCCGACCAGCGGCTGGTGAAGGTCTATGTCGAAGGCTACGAAGACGTGGCCTTCTGGCGCGGCATCTTCGACCATTTCCAGAATCCCTACCTGCGTTTCGAAATCTCGGTCCCCGACCGCGGCGACCTGCCCAAGGGCAAGAAGGTCCTCATGGGCATGATCCCCCGTTCGTCGGAGGAACTGCTCCTCTGCGTCGACTCCGACTTCGACTACCTCTTCGCCGGGCGAACGCCCCAGTCGAAGGAGGTCGCCGAGGCCAAATTCATGTTCCACACCTACGCCTACGCCACCGAGAACTACCTCTGCTACGCCCCCTCGCTGCACAACGTCTGCGTCAAGGCCACCAAGAACGACACGCGCATCTTCGACTTCGTGAAGTTCATGCACGAATATTCGTGCACGATCTACCCGCTGTTCCTCTGGTACGCCTACTCGGCGCAGCTGGCCACGGAGAACGTCTTTCCGCTGATCGACTTCAAGCAGTCGGTGCGCATCGGCTACCTCGACATCGAGGACAACGGCTCGAAGACGATCGAGTGGCTGCGGCGCAACGTCTCGAAGCGCGAGAACCTGCTCCGCCAGCGCAACCCGCGGATGATCGAACCCATGAAGGAGTTCGAGGTGCAGCTCCGCGGGCGCGGCCTGACGCCCGAAAACGCCTACCTGTTCATGCACGGTCACACGCTGATGGACAACGTGGTGCTGATCATGCTCAACACCGTGTGCGAGAAGCTGCGGGCCATGTCGATCGCCAAGATCACCGCCTCGAAGAAACAGGGCGTGGCGCTCAAGAACGAGATGTCGAACTACACCAACTCGCTGCGCTCGATCCGCGACGTGCTGCTCGACAACGAAAACTACACCAAAAGCCCGCTTTACAAACGGTTGGAACGCGACATCGAGCGGTATATCGCCCGCACGATCTGGAACATGAAGCGCAACGGCGAAATCCGCGACACGTCGATGATCGGCATTATCCACAAACTCCGCACCGGACAGCAATAACGGAAAAAAGAGGGGCGGGAACGCGGACACGCTCGAAACGCATCCGGCGACTCCCGCCCATGAATCCGGCCCTTGGGACCGGTTATTCCCGTTTGCGGACCACGCGCACGGTGGACTGCGTGGCCTGCCGCACGAAGACCTGCGGACCGCGGGCGTAACGCCGCCACAGCTCGTCGGTATAGCCGCGCACCGTGAGCAGCTCCATGTTCTCGGCTTTCATCACGTCGAAACCCGCCTCGCGCAGCGCCTCGATGGCCTCGTCGATATGCCACGAGTTGTCGACGCACAGGCTCAGGTTCACGGCCGAATTGTGGATCAGGTTGGCCTTGATGCGGAAACGCTCCAGCAGCGAGAAGATCGTGGCGAACTTCTCTTCCAGCACGAAGGAGAAATCCCGCGACCGGATGGTCAGCAGCACCTGGTCCTTCTTGAGGATCAGGATCGGAACGTCGACCGGGGCCGACATGCCTCGGATCACCGTGCCGGGTTTGCGCTTGTCGCCGAAGGGCCGCACGTAAAGCGGAATATTCTTGTTCTGGAGCGGCTTGATCGTCTTCGGATGGATGATCTGCGCGCCGCTGTAAGCCAGTTCGATGGTGTCGAGGTAGTTCAGCTCGGCGATCTGCACGGCATCGGGGAATGCTTTCGGATCGGCGTTCATCACGCCGTCCACATCCTTCCACACCGACATCGACTCGGCGTCGAGAATGTTGGCCACCACGGCCGCCGAGTAATCCGAGCCTTCGCGCCCCAGGGTCGTGGTCGTGCCGTCGGGCGCGCCGCCGATGAAGCCCTGTCCGATGAAGATGTTCTCGACGCATTTGCCCAGCGCATTTTTCAGCAGCGAAGCCGAAGCCTCGATGTTCACCCCGGCGTCCTTGTGGCGCTGCTCGGTGAGAAAACAGCGGCGCATGTCGATCCAGCGGTTCGACACCCCGGCGTAGTTCAGGTACTCGGAGATAATCGTCGTCGAGACCAGCTCGCCGTAGGCCACGATCGTGTCGTACCACAGTTCGGCGTCGCCGGGTTTGTAGACGGTCTCCGTCGCGACCTTTTCCAGTTCGCCGAACAGCGCGTCGACCGCCGGCAGCCGCTTCGGCTCGTGCCACAGCTCGTCGATGATCTCCGCATGGTACTTCCGCAGCGACTCGACATGCTCCAGCGAGAGCTGTTTATCGCCTTTCTGAAGCCCCTCGAACACCTTTTCCAGGGCATTGGTCGTTTTGCCCATCGCCGAAACGATGATGAACAGGTTCTGCTCGTCGTCGATGATCTTGCGCAGATTCCTCACTCCGTCGGCATTCCGCACCGACGCACCTCCGAATTTATAGACTTTCATGTTATTTCGCTTATTAACCTAACGTACCTTCCTTTACCTTTTGCACAGTTGACCGCTGTACTCTTGCGGCCGATGGCCGCGTTTACAAATCTACCCCACCCCAACCCCCTCCCGTGGGAGGGGCTTGTCGCGACGCAACCGGGATTTCGACCGGATTTACAACCGGATATCCCGAAATGAAAAACCAATTTTTAATTTTTCATTCTTAATTCTTAATTACCTTATAGGGTACTCCGATGTTCTGGAACAGGAACGCGTACATGTCGGCCGCCTCGTCGATACGCTTCGAAGTGGGTTTGCCGGCGCCGTGGCCCGCTTTCGACTCGATGCGGATCAGGATCGGGGCGTCGCCCGCCTGGGCATGCTGCATCGCGGCGGCGAACTTGAACGAGTGGGCCGGAACGACACGGTCGTCGTGGTCCGCGGTAGTCACCAGCGTCGCGGGGTATTTCACGCCCTCCTTTATATTGTGCAGCGGAGAGTACTTGTAAATATAGGAAAACTGCTCCTCGTCCTCCGACGAACCGTACTCCACGGCCCAGCCCCAGCCGATGGTGAACTTGTGGTAGCGGAGCATGTCCATCACGCCCACGGCCGGAAGGCACACGGCATAGAGGTCCGGACGCTGCACCTCGCAGGCGCCGACCAGCAGGCCGCCGTTCGAGCCGCCGTGGATGGCCAGCTTGTCCGTCGACGTGTATTTTCCGGCGATCAGGTACTCGGCGGCGGCGATGAAGTCGTCGAAGACGTTCTGCTTGTTTTCGAGCATGCCGGCCTTGTGCCACTCCTCGCCGTACTCCGAGCCGCCGCGCAGGTTGGCGACGCAGTAGATGCCGCCCTGCTCGACGAACATCAGCGCAGAGGGGTTGAAGCCGGGCGTGAGGTTGATCTGAAAACCGCCGTAAGCGTAAAGCAGGCAGGGATTCTTGCCGTCGCGCTTCATGTCCTTGCGGCGGGTGATGAACATCGGGACCTTCGTGCCGTCCTTCGAGGTGTAGAACACCTGCTCGGTCGTGAACAGTTCGGGATCGAAATTCACCTCCGGAGCCTTGTAGAGCGTCGATTCGCCCGAAGCGATGTCGTATTTGTAGATCGTGGCCGGAGCCGTGTAGTTGGCCAGCGTATAGTAAAGTTCCGAGTCCTCCTCCCGGCCGTCGAATCCGCCGACCGAGCCGATGGCCGGAAGCGCCACTTCGCGCACCTGCTTGCCGGCGTAGTCGTACTGGTAAATCCGGCTCTGCGCATCCTGCAGGTAGTAGGCGAACAGGCTGCCGCCCGCCGTGCCCACGCCTTCGAGCAGGTTCCTTTCACTCTCGGGAATCACCGTTTCGATCATCCCGGGACGGTTCAGATCGACCTTCATCAGCGCGTAGTTCGACGCATCCCTGTTGGTCAC
>ENA-USUJ01002538-USUJ01002538.1-human-gut-metagenome-genome-assembly--contig:-NODE-2538-length-13656-cov-6.161205_pt1 | contig 13656 bp, 9 predicted proteins | sample MGYA00250061_ERZ773398 | MGnify/ENA primary metagenome ERZ773398 (study PRJEB29103, sample SAMN06111992) | human gut metagenome | biome: human gut; feature: ankylosing spondylitis patient; material... | reverse complement strand
GCTTTAAATGCCTGCCCTGCTTCCTGTTTTATTATAAAAACGAACAATTCAAATAGCAAACAGAAAATAAAAACAGAATGTCAAACAGTCCTTTTTTGCTGAAAGGAGCATAGATTTGGGGGCGTATCCTGCGCTATATTGTACTCGGTTAGTTTAAACGAACAAAACAAGACGGAAGGAATGAAACATATGAAACTAGCAGAGACAAAGAAAGGGTTTGAGGGACAGGTAACAGCAGTTTCGGGAAATCATCACGTGCTCTCCCGACTGATCGGCATCGGTATTGTAGAGGGGAGTCGGATCAAGGTAATACAGAATGAGAAAAAACAGCCGGTTCTGTTTTATTGCAGAGATTCGGTGATCGCCCTTGGTAAAAAGGATTGTGAAGGGATCGAAGTGGAAGGAGGACTGCAGGCATGAATCAGACAATCGCGCTTTTAGGACAGCCAAACTCCGGAAAATCTTCGGTCTTTAATGGCCTGACCGGATCCCATCAGCATGTTGGGAACTGGCCGGGAAAAACAGTAGAGCAAAAAACGGGAAGCTTTCGATGTGGAAATGAAACGATCGAGGTTGTCGATCTGCCGGGCAGCTACAGCCTGTCTGCAGGCTCCGATGAAGAAGTGATCACAGCCTCTTACATAGAATCCGGGAAAGCAGATCTGGTGGCAATCCTTGTGGATAGCTCGCAGCTGGAACGTTCCCTGTATATGTGCATGGATTTTGTCGGTATTTGTACACCGGCGGTGCTGATCCTGAATCTGATGGATGTGGCAGAGAATAAGGGAATAGAAATTAACGTAGCACAACTGGAAAAACGACTGGGCATTCCGGTCATTCCGTTTGTAGCGGCTGACAGCAAACGCTATGGTGCGTTAAAGGAAAAGCTGCAGCAGGCACTATCAGACGGAAAGGTGATCGACCAGAATGTCCTGATGCGGTTTTATGCAGAGGATCCGGGCATGGACTTTGTATCGGTTGTTGCCAAACAACTGGAAAGTGCACAGATGACGAAGGAAAAACAGGCAGTTTTGGAACTGGAAAAGACGGACCGAGGACTGATGCAGTCGGGCAAACAGAAATATGCCTGCATTGATAGCCTGGTTGCGGAAACTGTGAAAAGAAAAGAAGCGAAGGCAGAGCTTTCTTCCTTTGACCGGAAGGCACTTGGCAGACGATCCGGCAAATGGATGGCACTTGGGTTTATCCTGCTTGCCATGATGGCAGCGATGCTCGTGGCAGCACCTGTTATGGGACTGGGTGCCATGATCCCCGGTATTTTGGAAGCACCACTGAAAAACCTGATGACCGCCGGTCATGTCTGGGATCCACTTGCCAAGGTAGTTTATGTCGTGTTGCCAAATATCCTGTTTTTTGCTGTGGCAATGAGCGGTTTTGTCATTGGTGTTACCTTTGTATTTTCCCTCATGGAAGATATCGGCTATATGGCGCGTATTTCGGTTGTATTTAACAGGGAAATGGAACAGCTGGGACTGCAGGGAAAAAGTGTCTGCTCCTTTTTGATGAGTATGGGCTGTAATATGGCGGGAATCGCAGGCAGTCGTGTGATCGACAATGCGGGACAACGTTTTCTCACGATGATCCTTGTCTGGAGCGTCCCATGTGGTACATTGCTGTCTCTGGCACCAATGCTTTCCACGATCTTTTTTGGACCGGTCGGGGGCTTTCTGATCCTGCTTTTTATGCTTGTGATCACAGTCTGCTCCATGTTTCTGGCATCCAGACTGTTTGGCAGGAAGCTGATCAAAGAGGAAGAAAGCTATGGCATCGTGATGGAGCTGCCACCGTATCATAAACCGAAGTGGGGCCATATTATCCGTATGACACTGCAGAAGGTTTGGGATATTTTTTCCCGTGCCTTTAAAGTGATCTTCCTTGTTTCGATCGTATTCTATCTGCTTTCTTATCCATGGTTTGGAACAGAAAGCCCGCTGAGCTTTATCGGACAGAAGATCGAGCCGGTGACTTCGTTCTTCGGTATGTCATGGGAGATGTTTATGGCTTACCTTTCTTCCATGGTAACAAAGGAATCCATGCTGGGGGTATTAAATGCACTTTACAGTAACCATACGGATATGGTAAGTGCAGCATTTAATGCCAAATCGCTCGGTCTTACAGAAGGTCTTGCCGCCCTCCTGCCGCAGGTGATCAGTAAGCCGCAGGCACTTGGTTTTATTATGGCGATTGTCTTTAACGTACCATGTACGATGACTGTTGCAACGACCTTCCAGGAGACACATTCCAAAAAATGGCTGGGTCTGTCTGCGCTGTATTACATAGGCTTTTCACTGGTATTATCTTGTATTTTTTATCATATCGGACTGCTGATCTGGTAAAATACCTTACTCCGGTGCTTTCATACTTTCTACCATAGATACTTTTTTCAGAGATCGTCCGATCACGAGGCTTACGATGATACTGAACAGAAGCGTCAACAGGACTGCATACAGGAAGCTGACCGGGCGGAGGCTCCTGCCAAACATGACCGCATCGACCTCAACGGTCGTAATGACAAACTTATGCAGGGCAATACCGCCGAAAATACCGAAGAAGATACCGATTCCTGTCAGGGCGTAGCTTTCCCGGTTGACGTAGTTGTCCACTTCGCGGTCATAGAAGCCGAGTACCTTGATCGTGGCGATCTCTTTGACACGTTCCGCCACATTGATATTGGACAGATTGTACAGTACAACAAAGGCAAGCCCTGCAGCACAGACAATGATAAGGACAACAACTGCATCAATGGAATTGAGCATATTCAGTACCTGCTTTACGTTATCGGCTGTAAAGGTCAGGCTGGCAACATGATCATTGTCAAGAAGCACAGCGGAAACCTGATCCCGCACAGTCTGGCTGTCATCCGGCATTTTGCTGAGGGCAGCGTTGTAAACCGGTGCTTTTTGAAAGCCTGCTTCATAGGTAGCAGCACTCATATAGACATAGTTGCTGACATAATGCTCACAGACACCGGTTACGGTAAAGGAGGCTTTTTCCTCGTCCTCATTTTGCAGTGTGATACTGTCGCCTGCCTGAATGCCCAGTGTTTTTGCCAGCTTTTCCGTTATGATGATGCCGTCCTCCTGCAGTGGCGTGGCCTTGCGGGAAACTCGTTCATGCAGATCCACAAAGCTTCCAAATGAAGAAAGATCCTTCGGAATCATCAGATAAACATCCGCCTCACCGTTCTTTATTTCCTGTCTGGTTGACTGGATCGAAACAGCAAGAGAATCAGAAAAAACAGACGGATTGTCAAATAAATATTCCTGTACGGCGCCTTGCGTGAGGGCATCCTCTTCCGTGACGACCGTCATCAGATCGTAATGGAAAATATCTTCATACTGCTTGGTAATGATCGCATTGAGCGAATCGGAAATACCGAAGCCGGCGATCAGCAGGGAGGTACAGCCTGCAACACCGATCACGGTCATCCAGAAACGTTTTTTATAGCGGAACAGATTACGACAGGTCACCTTCCAGGAGAACGGGAAGTGACGCCACAGTGGGGTGATCCGTTCCAGCAGGATCCGTTTTCCTGCCTTGGGTGCACGGGGCAGCATCAAAGCAGCAGGTGTTTCGGAGAGAGAGCTGCGACAGGTCAGTGCTGTTACAAGCAGGGAAAGCACGGTCAGTGTTCCACCGGAGAAGAGTGCCTGGGAAAGCCGCCATGGGGTCGCGATGGCAGGCATATAATACATCATTTCATAAGCAGACCAGATAATGCTCGGGAATGCTTTAAATCCGACCGCAAGACCGACGAGCGTTCCGGAAACGGAAGCTGCGAGTGCATAAAGAATATACTTTTGCATGATCGTTTTGGCAGAGTAACCGAGCGCTTTCATTGTTCCGATCTGTAAACGTTCTTCTTCTACCATACGTGTCATGGTCGTGGAAACGACAAGGGCAGCCACTAGGAAAAAGAAGATCGGGAAAACGGTCGTAATGGCATTCAGCTTGTCAATGTTGGCAGTAAAGGAAGAGTAGCTGATATTTTTATCTCTGCCCCAGATATACCATTTGGGCATTTCCAGTGTATCCAGATCTGCCTGGCCGTCTTCTATCTCCTGTCTGGCATCTGCCAGCTTTTCATCTGCCTCTTTTTTTGCATCTTCATAAGAAATTTTACCATCAGCTAACTTCTGGGCATTTTCCGCAATCGTTGCTTTGGCGTCATCCAGCCTGCTTCTGGCATTCTCCAGTGAGGATTTTGCATCGGAGATCTTGGAAAGTCCGTCTGTCAGCTCGGTCTGTCTGCCGGACAGGGTTGCCCAGCTTCCCGCCAGCATGGCTTTTGCGCTACTGAGTTGTTTCTTACCGTTTTCAAGTTGCTTTTTACCGTCTTCATACTGTTTCTGCCCTTTTTGGAGCTTTTGTCTGGCTTTGGAAAGTTCTTCTTTGCTGTCTGCCAGCAGCTTTTTGTTTTCTTCCAGCTTGGAAGCATTTGCATCATAAGTACTCTGCCCTGCTGTAATAGATTCTCTGGCACTGTAGAGCTGGGAGATCGCAGGCAGAAGCTGGCTGATCCCCTGTTCCAGATAAGCAGCCTCTGCGGAATTGGCGGAAACTGTCGGAAGAGAAACACCGTATTCTGCCATATCCTGTAAAAAGGCGGTAGTTGTCTGCGGCGCACCATAGCCTTTGTCACTTAAAAAAGCAAGAAAACCATCCAGTCCGTCCGCTGTCATAGAGGGCAGAAGAGAAGTCATGCCCTGTGCGCAGCCTGCAAGCCCGGACTGATAGCTTTCTTTTGCGGTATCCAGCTGCTTTTTGGCAGCGTCCAGCTGCACCTGTCCGTCGTCTAACTGCTTTTTGCCGCTCTGATAGGCGTTCATGCCATTGTCATATTGTGCCTGTCCTTTGTCCAGCTCTGTTTTGGCTGCATTTAATTTGGCTTCGTTTTGCTCCAGGAGTGTTTCGTTATTGCTGATTTGGGCATCTGCTTCCTGCAGCTTTCTTCTGGCATCGCCAAGCTGTATTTCGCCATCTGCCAGCTTCTGCTCATTTTCGGCGATCTGTGAAAGCGCATCCGCATAATCGGCCTCGCCCTGTTCATATTCGGTCTGCCCGTCCGCCAGCTCTTTTTCACCGTCTGTGAGCTCCGCTTTGGCATCCGAAAGCTTCTGATCGGCTTCTTCTTTTGCTTCATAATAGGAATCCCAGGCATCATCGATCTTCTGCTGTGCCTCATCGTAAATCTCGTCATATCTTGTCTGGCAGCGCAGCTCCTGTATTGCTTCGATTTTATTTTTTACAGTATCAACGAGCGGATCGTAATCATCTCCCAGACTGTTGGCAGCGAGAGCACCGTCCACGGTTAAGTAAATTTCTGTATAGGCTGTAAAAGCGTAATCTTCAGGCAGCAGATACATGAGAAGATTGACCCGTCCGTTTCCCACACTGGCAGGCTCTCTTTCAAAGCTGAAGTAGTTGGCACTGTGGACAATTCCGACAACTTCATACTCGGTTGTGGATAACTTACTGTCCAGATCCTCGTTTTCCGGACTGATCACCAGTTTGGAACCGATCGGATAAGCGGACGCCATATCGTTAGCCCCCGCTTCCACGACACACTCGCCCGATTTTTCCGGCATATGACCGTCAACGAGGAAAAGCTTGTTGATGGTATCCTGCGCATCCGTTGCGTCGTCGCCGTCTGTCGACAGGGAGGATGTGCTTTTTTCTGTCTCTTCTTTACCGGTAGTTATTGGCAGTGAATGTGCTCTTGCCACGACGGTATCGTCTCCGGTCTGTACAAGAAGATCCGCGTTGTAGGCGGGCTGGACGTCTTTGACGCCATCTATGGCAGACAGGGCAGAGACATCGTCATCGGTCAGACCGAGTGTGGAAACAATGCGGATATCATAAAAGTTGGCATTGTCCATATATGCCTCCATAGATTCCTTCATGTCGACCGGTGTTGCATTCAGACCGGCAAGAAAGCCGACACCAAGTGCAATGATGGAAAAAATGGCGATAAATCTGCTTTTCGTATGCTTAAAGGTTCGTCTTATATTTTTGCGGTAGCTTCGGGTCATTTTTATCTTATCCTTTCAAGAAAACTGTTACCATTCAATCTCTTCTACCGGTGTAGGATGTTCATTCAGTTTCTCCTCGACAACCTTTCCGCTGCCGATGCGGATCACGCGGTCAGCCATGGCGGCAAGTGCGCTGTTGTGGGTGATGACGATAACGGTACGTCCCTGTTTTCTGCATGTCTGCTGTAAAAGGGCAAGCACCTGTTTGCCTGTTTTATAATCAAGTGCACCTGTCGGCTCATCGCAGAGCAGGATTTTCGGGTTTTTTGCAAGCGCTCTGGCGATGGAAACACGTTGCTGTTCCCCGCCGGAAAGCTGGGCAGGAAAGTTGTTTTTCCGGTCGGAAAGACCGACTTCGGCAAGAACGGTATCTGCATCAAGAGGATCCTTACAGATCTCGGAAGCAAGCTCTACATTTTCTCTGGCGGTCAGGTTCTGTACCAGGTTGTAAAACTGGAATACAAAGCCGACGTCGTAGCGCCGGTAGGTTGTCAGACGCTTACTGTCAAAGGAGCTCACACACTCTCCGTCCAGAAGGATTGTGCCTTCATCACACGTATCCATTCCGCCAAGCATATTTAAAACGGTCGTTTTTCCTGCACCGGAAGGCCCTAATATTACGCAGAATTCTCCTTTATCAATTGAAAAGGAAATGTGATCCGAGGCAGCAAAGCGGGTATCGCCGACCTGATAATATTTACAGACATTCTGAAATTGTACAAAAGGTGTTTTTTGTTCCATGGGGACCTCCTGGGGGTGGTTTCACTCTTATGCTGATAATGGGAATTACGTGATATCATACGGATTGTTCCGTGCTTCGCACTCTCACAATCCTGCCAAATATTCGCATAACGCAAAGCTGACGCTTCGCTTTTATGCTCGTATTTGGGCGGGTCAGGAAGTCATGAAACCACTCCTGTGCAAGCACGTCGTGGTTTCTGACCTCTGACCCTGATATCACTAATATTATATCATCATATATATACTTTTTTTGTAAAAATTTCGTGAAATATGATATCCGTAATATGGTATCTTGCGCCGGATAGGAGTAGAATGGTAAAATAATGTGGACATAAATCAAAAGGATGTGTCTGTGCAGATATCAGACAGAAAGAGGATGGCAGAAGTTGCATTTATATCCAACGCTTAGAAATTATAAGAAAGAAAATCTGGGAAAAGATATTCTGGCGGGATTAATCATCATGGCGGTTTCCATACCGATCTCCATGGGATATGCACAGATTGCGGGACTTCCTGCAGTCTATGGGCTGTATGGTTCTGTACTGCCGATTCTGTTTTTTGCGGTCTTTTCTACCTCTCCGCAGTTTATTTTCGGTGTGGATGCAGCGCCTGCAGCACTTGTCGGATCCGCACTGCTTTCTCTTGGAATAGAAAGCGGTTCCGAAGAGGCGATGCGGGCAGTTCCGGTTCTGACATTGTTTGTGGCACTCTGGCTGTTTGCTTTTTCTTATATGAAAGCAGGAAAGCTGGTCAATTATATATCTGCGCCTGTAATGGGCGGTTTTATTACAGGAATCTGCACAACGATCATTCTGATGCAGGTACCGAAGCTCTTTGGTGGCAGTGCAGGTGTGGGCGAATTTTTCGAGCTTGCCGCGCATATTGGAGAAAGTCTGGAAAAACCGAATCTGCCGTCCCTTTTTCTGGGACTTTTCGCACTTTTTATATTGCTTCTTTTTAAAAAGCTGATCCCCAAATTCCCGATGGCGGTGCTTCTGATGGCAGTAGGAGCCTGTATGACAAAGTTTCTGCCGCTTAAAAAATGGGGCGTTGTGACACTTTCCGCTGTAGAACCCGGGCTGATGCCATTTGCACTGCCTGATCTTTCCGTGATATCTGTCAGGGAAGCGGTAACGATCAGCCTGTCAGTGGCGATTGTCATTATGGCGGAAACGCTGCTTGCGGAAAACAGCTTTGCCCAGAAAAACGGATATCGGATCAATGATAATCAGGAAATATTTGCGTTTGCAATGGGTAACCTCATAGCAGCCCTGACAGACTGCTGCCCCATTAACGGTTCCGTTTCCAGAACGGCAATGGGAGAGCAGTATCAGGCACGGACGCAGCTGACCGGTATTGTAGCAGGCATTTCAATGCTTGTGCTGCTGCTTGGCGGAACAGGCTTTATTGGTTACCTTCCGGTACCGATCCTGACGGCGATCGTCATCTCTGCACTTTTGGGTGCAACGGAATTTGATCTAGCGATCCGCCTGTGGAAGATCAGCCGGACAGAGTGCATGATCTTTATCGGTGCTTTTCTTGGCGTTTTGTTTTTAGGTACGATCAACGGCGTTCTGATCGGTATTTTGTTGTCATTTGCCGAGGTTATCATCCGGACGGCAAAGCCTGCCAGATGCTTTCTGGGCATTCAGCCGGGGCACAGGCATTTCCGGGATTTAAAAGAAAGCAGCCAGATCCATGCAGTGTCAGGCGTTCTGATCTACCGGTTCAGCAGCAATCTGTTTTTTGCCAATATACAGGTGCTCAGACAGGATATCGAGGATCATGTTACACCGGAGACAAAAGCAGTCATTCTGGATGCAAGCGGGATCGGAAGCATTGATATCACTGCTGCGGATGGGCTGGATATCCTCTGTAAGTCTTTGCAGAAGCAGAATATCCGGTTTTACATCACGGAACACATTGCAGGGCTGAATGAGCAGCTTTGCAAGCTGGGGCTTGGCTATCTGATCGAAGAGGGGCATGTCAGACGCACGATCCACATTGCGCTCAAGGATATGGGCATCGGCAGACCATATCCGCTCGAAGGCGGTGTCGATAATACAGAACGCAGTGCTTCCAGAAAGCGTGCGGATAACAGAGTACAGGAATTTGTCTGGGCATTTGGACAGGATGCAGAGTCTGTGATTGAGAAACAGATCGAAAAGCAGATCGAGCAGCTTAAGGAGACAGGTGATGTAGAGGCACTTCTGCATGGCCGCTGGGCACATATGGAAGAGCTGGATGAGGATGAATGGCTGGAGCATCTGGAGGAGCATCTGAAGGAAATCGTTTATATTTCCGGTAAGGATGAACAGACGCTGGCAGAAAAGATCGAAGCGCATCGAAAAGAAGTGCATGACCGGATCGCGCAGGAGCATCCGGAGCTGGCACAGAAATTCCGGGAAAGAAGACATCTTCTGGATGCGCATCTGAAGGAAAGAAGACCGGAGGTCTATGAGCTGATCACAACCCTGCGCAGGAAGCGGGAAGCAGATGACAGCAGTGGTGGCCGCGATACACAATAACAGAACAAACCAAAAGAAGGACAAAACATGAAAAACAGTATTTCCTTAGAGGAATTTAAAGCACTTCCCGCGGGAAGCTATCAGCTGATCGATATCAGAGGCGAAGAAGAGATCGCACATGGTGCGATTCCGGGCGCAGCTGCGATCCCACAGGATGCACTTTTAGAAAACGGGCAGCTTGACCGGACGAAAAAGCAGGTCATTTGCTGCAGCAGAGGAAAATTCAGCGTAGAGGCGGCAGAAGAGCTGGCGGAAGCGGGATATGATGCGGTCAGTCTGGAGGGCGGTTATATTGCGTGGCTGTTAGATACCGTTAAGCAGCAGGAAGCAGAGGATTACTGCAAGGAAGTGGAAAAGAGCATCCGCAAGAAATTCCGCAAGACGATCTGGTGCAGATTTGTCAAGGCAGTGAAGGATTATGAGCTTGTAAAGCCGGGCGACCGCATAGCAGTATGTATTTCCGGCGGAAAAGATTCCATGCTCATGGCAAAGCTGTTTCAGGAGCTTCTGCTGCATCATAAATTCGATTTTACGGTGAAATTTCTTGTAATGGATCCGGGCTACAGCCCTGCAAATAGACAGGTGATCGAGGAAAATGCAAGAAGACTGCAGATTCCGATAAAGATTTATGAGTCAGATATCTTTGATTCTGTCTATACTATCGAAAAATCACCGTGCTATCTCTGTGCACGTATGCGGCGGGGACATTTATACAGCTTTGCAAAGGAAATGGGCTGTAATAAGATTGCACTCGGCCATCATTTCGACGATGTCATAGAAACGATTTTAATGGGAATGCTGTATGGTGGACAGGTGCAGACCATGATGCCAAAGCTGCACAGCACAAATTTTGAAGGCATGGAGCTGATCCGCCCGCTGTATCTGATCCGCGAGGATGATATCAAGGTATGGCGTGATTACAATGATCTGCATTTCATCCAGTGTGCATGCAAGTTTACGGATACATGTACAACATGCAATAACAATGAAAACCGTTCCAAACGCGTGGAGATCAAGGAACTGATCAAAACCTTGAAGCAGGTCAATCCGTTTGTGGAATCCAATATATTCCGCAGCGTGGAAAATGTGAATCTGAGCACTGTCGTGGCATATAAAAAGGATGGCGTGAAGCATCATTTTCTAGACACCTATGATGATGTAGTACAGACAGAGAACGAGCCCGGAATGCAGAATGGGGCGGAAATACAGATGCAGAGCGAAGAGACCAGATAGACGGGAACCGGAAGAGGTGCAAAATCCGGTGGGAGATCCGGATGCAGGAAGAACGGAAATGAATGATAAAGGAAACACAGAATCGAAAAGAAAGTGTGAAAGGGTAAAATGGAACAGGATTATTTAGAGGTAGATCGGGAAATAGAAGAAAAAAGACAGCTGCAGCGTCAGAGAAGGCGTGAGGAAATGCGGCGGAAAAAACAGCAGCAGATGCGGATCAGGAAAGCCTGCAGGATCGGAATTCCGGCTCTTTTCGTTCTGATCGTGGCAATCGGGATCGCGGTCACGCTGCATAAGCCAAAAGCAGACCGGACAGAGCAGACGCAGTCCGGACAGGCGGCAGATGATAGCACGCAGATCCGGATGGAGGAAGCTGCGGATCCGGCGGGCGGAGAAAATATGATCGCCGGTGCGGATGACAGTGTGATAGCATCTGCTAACGTACAGGCGGCAGACGGACAGACAGCGCAGGATACGGAACCGGGCATTGTCTACAGCGCAGAAGCAACACCGGAAACAACAGATGTGCCTGCGGAAGTTGTCAGCAGCTATGCCATTTTAGTAGATGTGGGAAATAAAACGATCCTGCAGCAGCGGAATGCCCAGACGGTCATCAATCCTGCTTCCATGACAAAAATCCTGACCGTGCTTGTGGCAGCAGAGCAGATCGATGAAAGCAGGCTGGATGATAAAGTAACGATCACGATAGAGGATACGGACTACAGTTATTCCAACGATTGCAGCAATGCAGGGTTTGAGCTGGATGAACAGGTGACGGTCAGAGATCTGTTTTACGGAACGATCCTGCCATCCGGTGCTGAGGCAGCAGTTGCACTTGCCAAATATGTGGCAGGCTCCGAAGAAGCATTTGTGGCACTGATGAATCAGAAAATGGAAGAAATGGGACTTTCCCAGACTGCACATTTTACAAACTGCGTCGGATTATATGATGAAGCGCATCACTGCAGCGTTTATGATATGGCAATGATCATGGAAGCCGCAATGGATAATCCGTTCTGCAGGGAGGTGTTATCCGCACATACTTATACAACATCCGTGACAGAGCAGCATCCGGAAGGGATGATTCTTTCTAACTGGTTTTTACGCCGGATCGAGGATAAAGATAATGGGAAGCTGGTGCTCGGTGCCAAAACGGGTTATGTGGTGCAGTCAGGAAACTGTGCTGCCAGCTACGCACAGGATGTGGCGGGAAAAGCATATGTCTGTGTCACGGGAAATGCAACAAGCAGCTGGAGATGTATTTATGATCATGTGGCGGTTTACGATACCGTACTCGACATAGAGGATGCACAGGAAAGATAAAATGCAGGATATGTTCCTTTTCCGTTCTTTCATGAATAGTTTTACCGCAAGGCTTGACAGCAGACTATAAAAAGTGTTACACAGATATAGGACAGGTCTTGTCTGCTGCCCGGTATCACAGGATATATGCGGTTTGGAATCTGCATAACGATCCGGAGCCATGCAGATTCGTGGTCTGTAATAAAATGACCTGACGGGTCATCAGAGAATAAGGAGAAAAAAGATGCAGGAATTAAAGCCGATCAAAGAAGGTAAAGTACGTGAGATTTATGACAATGGGGACAGCCTGATCATGGTAGCGACAGATCGTATCAGTTGCTTCGATGTGATTTTGGACAATGTGATTTCCAAAAAAGGAACAGTTCTTACACAGATGTCTAAATTCTGGTTCGATATGACAGAAGATATCATTCCGAACCACATGATTTCCGTTGATGTAAAAGATATGCCTGAATTTTTCCAGCAGGAAAAATTTGATGGTAACAGCATGATGTGCAGAAAGCTGCAGATGATTCCGGTTGAGTGTATCGTGCGTGGATATATCACAGGCAGCGGATGGGCAAGCTACCAGAAAGATGGCACAGTCTGTGGGATTAAGCTTCCGGAAGGCCTGAAGGAATCCGATAAGCTGCCTGAGCCTATTTACACACCTTCCACAAAAGCCGAGATCGGCGATCATGATGAAAATATATCTTATGAACAGAGTATCGTTCATCTGGAGAAATATTTCCCGGGTAAAGGGGAAGAATATGCAAAGAAGATCAAGGATTATACGATCGCTCTTTACAAAAAATGTGCAGAATATGCACTGACGAAAGGCATTATCATTGCAGACACCAAGTTTGAATTCGGTCTGGATGAGGATGGAAATATTGTAATCGGCGATGAAATGCTGACACCGGACAGCTCTCGTTTCTGGCCTGCAGATGTATATGAACCGGGTCATGGACAGCCATCCTTTGACAAGCAGTTTGCACGTGACTGGCTGAAAGCTAATCCGGAGAAGGGATGGAAGTTACCGGATGATGTCGCACAGAAGACGATCGATATTTATCTGGAGGGCTATGAAAAGCTGACAGGTAAGCCACTGGGCAAATAAACCAGCAGTCCGGCGAAGCACATGAGCTTCATATCCGTATGGCGGGACTGCTCAACAGAACATAAAAATGAAACATGAGGGAGCATCAATGGGTGCTCCCTCATGTTTTTTCTGATTTCAGGAAGTATATCGGTACTGTTATCGTGCCCGTTTTAAAAAAGTCAGTAAATTTATCTTGACAAATCATGGTCTCATACTTACAATTAGTTTAACGATTGCGCAAACGTTAAACTAATTGTAAGTATAGGAGGAAACATGAAGCGACAATTATATCATATTGAACCAATTTATAAGTCATTTATCTGGGGTGGTCGTGCACTGATCGATCATTTTCATATTAAAACAGACATGGAAAACATTGGAACTATTTATCATGTAATTGCCATTCCCGGACAATTGGATAATACGGTACGAGAAACCGGGGAACCGTTGTCGGTTTTTTATGAAAAAAACCCACAGATATTCCAGTGCAGGGAAAAATCATTTCCGGTCCGGATGACTACAACGGCAAACAGTGGATTTCAGTCATATCAGCTGCATCCGGATGATGCATATGCAGAAAAACACGAAAATCAGAAGGGCAAAGTATCCGGCGCCGTTGCATTAAAAGCATCTGATCATGTATCAGAGTGGCTTTTTGGAAACAAGGCGAAAAATCTGGAAGATTTTAAACGTATGG
>ENA-USUJ01002535-USUJ01002535.1-human-gut-metagenome-genome-assembly--contig:-NODE-2535-length-13662-cov-4.059993_pt1 | contig 13662 bp, 12 predicted proteins | sample MGYA00250061_ERZ773398 | MGnify/ENA primary metagenome ERZ773398 (study PRJEB29103, sample SAMN06111992) | human gut metagenome | biome: human gut; feature: ankylosing spondylitis patient; material... | reverse complement strand
GGAGCCCGTAGGGCGTGCGCACGCGCGTGCGGACGCAACCGGATACCGCGCCATCTCGTCAAACTTCAGACCCGACTGCATGGAATTCGCGATCGCGCCGACCATTGCGTCGCCGGTGCCTACCGCGCCTTCATCATAGACCTTCGGATTGGTGTTGACATAAAGCGCCTCGGACTCGTCCTTGGAGACGAGGACCGCGCCCTCCTGGCTCATGGAAACGCAGACCGCGCGCGCGCCCATGTCGAGCATCTTGCGCGCCGAATGTACCACGACCTCCGGATCTGCGGACGGCTTGTCGCCTACCGCCTCAGCCAGCTCGAAAATGTTCGGCTTGACGAAATCCGGCTCGCACTGGAGCGCCTCGAGCAGCAGGTCGCCCTGCGCGTCGATGATCAGCTTGCAGCCGTGGCGCTTGATGGTTTTGCACAGCTTGCGGTAGTTCTTGAGCGGGAAGTCCGGCGGCGTCGAGCCTGCCAGAACGAAAATATTGCCCTCGTCGAGGTAATTCTCCATGCGGTCGATCAGACGCAGGAAATCCGCATCGTCCAGCTTGCTGCCCGGCTCGTTTACCTCGGTATGACCGCCCTGCGCGTCAAGGATCTGGGTATTGACGCGAAGCTGACCGGCCACATCGACGAAATCATAGTGGATGTCTGCCGCCGTCAGCATATCCTTCATAACGCGGCCGTTCGTGCCTGCGGTGAAGCCAAGTGCGATGCTGTTGCCGCCCAGCGCCTTGACTGCGCGGGAAACGTTGATGCCCTTGCCGCCCGGCTCAAGGTGACTCGAGCTCGAGCGGTTGAGCTTGCCGACCTCAAGCGGATGCTCGATGCGCAGCGTGCGGTCGAGCGCCGGGTTCAGCGTAATCGTGATAATCATGGAAACGCCCTCCTGAAATATTTTCCCCATATCGCGGTTTTCACATTATGTCCGTGTGAATAACCGCGCTCTTCTCTACTGTATATTTTACAAAATCTTATGAATAAAGTAAATGGTTTTTTCCTGATGTTAGACGGAATTAACCGTCCTGTCCCTGTATCCGGCTGTCATTTGAGCCAGCCGGAATCTCCGCACCACGGGCATTCCCACTGTTTGCCCGTGATCTTCGCCTGCGTCATACCGTTCCGCTCCTCACTTATGGTACTTGCCGCCGGCGGCGATATTGAGCGCACGGTATATCTGTTCGAGCACCATGACCCGCGCGAGATGATGCGGGAACGTCATGGGCGACATGGACAGCCGCAGCGCGGCCTTCTGCTTGATTTTCTCGGACAGGCCGCACGAGCCGCCGATGAGCAGGCATATCTTACTTGTCCCCGAGACCGTAAGGCGCGAAAAATAGTCCGCGAGCTGCTCGGAAGACATCGGCTTTCCCTCAACGCACATCGCGATGACGGCCGCCCCCGGCCAGATCCTGCTCTCGATAAGCGCAGCCTCGCGGTCGAGCGCCTGCGCGATCTCGCCCTCGGAGGGCATCTGCGGCAGCCGCTGCTCGGGCAGCTCGATGATCTCTAATTTACAATATGCGCCGAGGCGCTTCTCGTATTCCTTTACCGCCTGCGCCCAGAACTTTTCTCCGAGCTTGCCGACGCAGATCAGCCGGACACCAAGCATGCCGCTCCCTCCTCTCCGAGCACGACCGGCGACTCCATGCAGTCGCGCGGCGCGACGCAGACCGTGCAGCCTTCCCTGCCGCGCAGCGCGTTCTTCGTCTGCTGCAGCGCGAGCGCCGGCATATTGTTCTTCTCGCTCAGATGCGCAAGAACCAGCTTTCGCGTGCCGTTGTCCGCGAGGAACGCCGCGAAAACCGCGCAGTCCGGGTTGGACAGATGGCCGTTCGGCCCGGCGACGCGCTGCTTGAGCGCATAGGGGTACGGCCCGGCCTGGAGCATATGCGGATCGTGATTGCTCTCGAGCACGACGGTCTCGCAACCGCGCAGCAGCGCCGCCGCGGACTGCGGCACAAAGCCAAGGTCGGTAGCGAAGCCGAAACGGTGCCTGCCGTTTTCCAGTATGTAGCCCACGCTGTCCGCCGCGTCATGCGGCGTAGCGAACGAGCGGACCGTGGTCTCGCCCACGCGGAAGGCGTCGCCGCTCTCGAACGCGGTCAGCCGTCCCTCGCACGCCGGCTCCTTCGCGGTCAGCGCCGCCGCCGTGCCGCGCGAGACGAAAACCGGCACCTCGGTCTTTTTGAGGAACATCGCAAGTCCCTTTACGTGGTCGATGTGCTCGTGCGTGATGATGAGCGCGTCGAGCTCGCCCGGCTTCATGTCGAACGCCGCGAGTGCCGCTGTGAGCTTGCGGAGCGAAACGCCGACGTCGATCAGCACCGCCGTGCCGTCCGAGACATACAGACCGCAGTTTCCGCTCGATCCGCTCGCGATGCTGTAATAAAAATGCTCTGCCATGGTACTCCTTCCGTTATTTCCGGGTATTGCGCACGAAATCCGTGCGCTTCAGCAGGATGGGCGTGACGCGGCCGCGATAGAACGCAAACGGCTCCCCGGCGATCTGCGCACCGAAGCCGCGCGGGATCTGCTGCTCGTCCGCAAAGATCTGCGCCGCAAACGCAAGAACAGCCTGCACCTCCACCGGTTCGGCGCGGCGTACGGTGCACCGCATTTCTCTTTCGTCGTTTGGCATCCTGCTTCTCCCCTTATTTTGCAAAAAAGGCGAAAGGATTGCCCCCTCCGCCTTTTATTTCAGTTGAAATGTGCGCTTATGCGCGGTTTACGCTCTCTGCACCGTCCGGAATTTCGCTGCGGTACATATCAGCGCCGAGCGCTACGAACTTCTCGACGAGCGTTTCATAGCCGCGCTCAATGTTCTGCACCTGCTCGACCTCGGTCACGCCCTTGGCCGCAAGGCCTGCGATGACCATGGCTGCGCCTGCGCGCAGATCGTGTGCGCGGACCGGTGCGCCGTTCAGCTCCTTGACGCCCTCAACGACAGCGATCGCGCCGTCCACATGGATGTTCGCGCCCATGCGGCTCAGCTCCTCGGTGTAGCGGTAACGGCTGCCCCAGATGCCCTCGGTGATGATGCTCGTGCCCTCTGCGAGGCAGAGCGCGGTCGTCATCTGCGGCTGCATGTCGGTCGGGAAGCCCGGATACGGCAGCGTCTTGATATTGGTCTTGGTCAGCCTGCCCTCGCGGCGAACGAGCACCGCATCGTCGAACTCGGTGACCTCGACGCTCATCTCGCGCAGCTTTGCCGTGATGCACTCCAGATGGCGCGGAATAACATTCTTCACCAGAACCGAACCGCCGCAGGCTGCAACGGCTGCCATGAAGGTACCCGCCTCGATCTGATCCGGAATGATGGAGTAATTGCCGCCATGCAGGCTCTCCACACCGCGAATCTTGATCACATCAGTACCGGCGCCCTTAACATCCGCGCCCATTGCATTCAGGAAGTTCGCCAGATCGACAATGTGCGGCTCCTTCGCGCAGTTCTCCATAATCGTCTGACCCTTGGCCAGAACAGCTGCGAGCATGATGTTCATGGTCGCGCCGACCGTAACAACGTCAAAATAAATATGTGCGCCGTGCAGACCGTCCTCGGGTGCCTCAACCCGGATGTAACCGCCCTTGGGCAGCGTTACCTTTGCGCCCAGAGCTTCAAAGCCCTTGATGTGCTGGTCAATCGGACGGCTTCCGATATTGCAGCCACCTGGAAGAGGAACTTCTGCTCTTTTATATTTGCCAAGTAATGCGCCAAGAAGATAGTAAGATGCACGGATCTTCTTAATATACTCATAATCTACACTTACATCACCAATGGTAGAACCATTGATCTTAACAGTTGACTTATTGATTCTGTCAACCTGTGCTCCGATGCCAGCTATTGCCTCCAGTAAAACGTTGATGTCTCTGACGTCAGGCAGATTCTCGATGAGAATTGTCTCATCCGTCATAATGGCTGCTGATAAAATAGCCAGCGCTGCATTCTTTGCACCTGCTATCTCTACTTCACCAACAAGCGGATTTCCACCTTTAATCACATACTGTTCCATAATACACCTCTATTATTCTTACTCCGCGAGCCAAAAAGGCTATTGTCAATTTCTCTCCAATAACCTGACAGCCCTCCTCTGATTCACAGTTACTGTTCACTTCGTTCATCGTAACACATTCCGCGAATAGTAACGATCTACAGTTACTTAATAACCCCTGTCTGTAGTGTTTCCAAAAGTGCCTGCAGACTTGCTTCCAAATCTTTCCCTTCTTCATCTACCACAATGTCTGCATATTTCTCGTATAAGGGAACTCGCTCCTCATATAAACTCTTCAAGGTCTGTCCTTCTTTCAGAAGAACTCCCCGCTTCTTAAGATTTCCAAGCCGTTTCTCAAGAGACTCCAGAGAAAGGCGGAGGTAAACTACCTTCCCAATTGATTTCAAGTGTTCCATGGCTTCACTGCAATATACCACACTTCCCCCGACCCCGCCGTTGCCCCGACCTGCACCAGGACCGGACTGACCGAAGGGTTCCACTGCTCCCGGTGCGAACATCGCAAGGCGCAAAAAGTTATCCGGGCACTGGGACACCGGATGGGAACGACCGTCCGCGAGGCAGTCGTGCCGGCAACGTGTGCGCAACCCGGATCGTATGATCTTGTGACATACTGCGATAACTGCCAGGTGGAGTTGAGCCGGGAATTCATGGTACTGTCGCCCACCGGCAAGCATACCGCGGGGGATGTCGTTCGTGAAAATGAGATTCCGGCACAACCCGGCGTGTACGGCTCCTATGAGGATGTCACGTACTGCACCGTTTGCGGCGTTGAAATGTCCCGCCAGACAATGTTGATTCCGGCTCTGCCACAGCCGGCGTACAATGCATGGAAGACCTGCTCGGCAGAGGATGGCAACATGGTAACGGTTCCGGATGAAGCCGGAAGTACGGCACAGCGGCTGTCCGTGGCAGACGGCAATCTCGCGTATGTGCCGACCACCGGAACAGGCGCCGTCACGGTTTGGATCAACGGCTCCTGCATGGGTGACAATCCGACGGAGCTGACCATGCATGCAGGCGATACCGTGCAGGCGGCAGGCGGTGCCTGCGTGTTCCGCGTGCAGACGATACGAACCTTCCGGGAGGATGGCTCCGATCTTTGGGCACACGTCAATTGGGTACCGTTCGGGGACTCTATCACCGATGACGGAAGCGGGCAGTGGCTATGCGGCAAAGCTCCAAACAAGTACTGGCGCGTCATTGCCGCCGGGACAGGCATGAACGTGTACGATGGCGTGTGGAACGGAACCGCCTTCGCCGTGGGCGGAACCGGGTACTACCGCGCCGACAAGTCGAATTTTGCCAACCGTGCCGCTGTGTGCATCCCGCATGATGCGGATGTCATCACGGTATTCGGCAGTGTCAACGACTGGTTGGTCGCCCGTGCCAGTCACCAGACGAAAACAACCATCCCCTACGCCCTTCACATGACCGGCACAAGCACGAGGCTGACAGGCGTCACCAACCCCGAAAACGACACGCGCGCGGACGGAACGCTGGCAGGATACATCAACGCCACCTGGGAGGAAATGCACCGGAATGCGCCGCTGGCAAAGATTGTGATTATTTGCCCGCTGTTCTATCTGCTGGATCGCAACCAGGCAGCGCATGGTGCCTCCGGTATCAACTCCGCGTTCCTATCCGTTATGAAGCTACTCAAGTGGTGCTATGACGGCTGGATTGAGAACCGGGATGCCGCTGACTGGCTCTCCTGGGAGTCCTTCTCTTACGATCCCGACAAAAATACATGGCTGACCGACACCTCCGTGCTGGACACCGACCCGAACAGCCCAAACTACGGCGGATACTTTGATTTTCGGCAGATCAATCCGAGCCTGTTTGGTGGTGGATTCCCGGACTATCGCTTCGCCGACTACTATACCTACGATGCGCAGAACCGCTCCTCCTCTTACGGACATCCCAACGACCTATACAACCGCGTGTATCTGGCACCCCGCATTTCAGATATTCTCTGCGGTGTGCTGGGAACAGACTTCCGGCAGTTGCCCTGCCCCCTGCAACGCAACAACCGCGCCGGCACTTTGACGCACAAGGCACAGTAAAACCGCTTTCTGCGTCGTAAAAGTTCGAAAGGAGACCGTCATGGACAACGCGCAATGCCCTTCGGGCGGCTGCCACCAGTGCCCGCGCAACTGCGGCGTACTGCGGGCAGCGGGTGCGATCGGCTACTGTGGGATGCCGGCTGAACTGTATGTATCCCGCATCGCGCCGCACCGCTGGGAGGAACCGCCCATCAGCGGGACGTGCGGCTCAGGAACCGTGTTTTTTACCGGATGCAGTCTGCGTTGCGTCTTCTGCCAGAACCGGGACATCAGCCGCACGCGGCTGGGAACTCCGCTGACTGAGGAAGCACTTGCCCACCGCCTGCTGGCGTTGGCGGACAGCGGTGTCCACAACATCAATCTGGTCACGCCGACGCACTACACCGAGCCTCTCGCGCGTGTTCTGGAAAAGGTCAAGCCGCGTCTGCACATTCCGGTCGTCTGGAACAGCGGCGGCTACGAGCGCCCTGCGACGCTGCGCAGGCTGGACGGGTTGGTGGACATCTACCTGCCCGACTTCAAGTATGCCTCTCCCGCGCTGGCTGGTGCTCTTTCCGGCGCTCCGGACTATCCGGAAACGGCGGAAGCGGCACTTGCCGAGATGTACCGACAGGTCGGCGGCGTGCAGTTCTCAGAGGATTGTACCCTGCTGCGGCGCGGAGTCCTGGTGCGGCACCTGGTTCTGCCGGGCTGCCGGCGGGATTCCTGCGCCGTACTGGGGCGGATTGCCCGACTGCTCCCCGTGCGGGATATCCGCGTATCGGTTATGAGTCAGTACACCCCGGATTTCCTCGATCCCGGCTTCGCGCTTCCGGAAACCTTCCGGGCAGAGCTGGAGCGGCAGGGCATCCGTCCGGCGCTCCGCCGGAGGCTGACGGATTTTGAATACCGCTCGGTGCTGGACGAGGCGGACAGACTGGGCATCACAGGCTACCGGCAGGGGCGCGCCTCGGCACAGGCGCTCTACACCCCCGATTTCAAAGAAGGAATAGTACAGGAGGAACAACCATGATCCGGCATTCCACAGACAGACAGTTTTCTCTCGGCGCCGGCTGCGTCCGGCTGGACGGTCCGGCGGACAGCAAGATCCGCCTTGTGTGCGAGGGCACGCTCAAAAGGATTGATATGCGGGCGTTGGCGGATTATTTCCGCAACACCGCCGACCAGTTCGCCACCGGCGAGTTCTGGGGCAAGCTGATGCGTGCCGCGTGCATGCTGTGCGCCTACACCGGCGATGCCGACCTGCGGCGCATCGTGGACGATTCTGCCGCCGACATGATGGGCATTCAGCGGTCGGACGGATGTCTCTCCACCGTTCCGGATGCACTCCAGCCACAGGGAACGCACGGCTCCGACCTGTGGGAGCGCAAGTATGCGCTGATGGGGTTACTCTCCTACTATGAGCTGTCCGGCTCTGCGGCGGCGCTGGATGCCTGCGTCCGGCTGGTGCGCTACACCAATACGCAGGTCGGTGACCCGCCCCGGACACCCATCACCGAAACGGGATGGGCATTCTGCGGTATTGAATCCTCCTCCATCCTGGAGCCTGTCATGCGGGTATACCACGCGACCGGGGAACCGGCGGCGCTGGAGCTGGCTACGCACATCGTCCGGAGCGGCTGCTGCGGGCGCGAGAATATTTTTGAAGCAATCCGGGCAGGAAAATCGCCCTACCGGATCGGGGACAACGGGAATCCGCGCGAGAGTATCGCAAAGGCATACGAGATGATGTCCTGCTTTGAAGGTCTGTGCGAGTATTACCGGGCGACGGGTGATGCGCGCGACCTGGAAACGGTCAGGCTGTTCTGGGACAAGGTCAGGGAGGAGGAGATCACACTGCTCGGCTCCGGCGGGGCGGATGCGCCCTTCAATCTCGGACCCGGAACCGGGGAACAGTGGAATCGGACCCGTCTGGAGCAGACCAACCCTGCCATTGATTTGATGATGGAAACCTGCGTGACGGTGTACTGGATGCGACTGTGCCACCAGCTCCTGCGGCTGACGGGGGAAGTCCGGTACGCGGACGCCATGGAGGTCAGTCTGTATAACGCCATTTTCGGTGCGCTCCGCCCGGACGGCGCCTTCTTTGAATACTTCCCGCGCTTCAACGGAGCACGGAACCCGCGCGTCAATTATTCCTTCAACATCAAAGGCTTTGACCTGTCCTGCTGCACCGCCAACGGTCCGACCGGGCTGGCGTTGGCACCTGATATTGCCTTTGCCGGCACGCCGGACGGCGTTGCCGTCAACCTGTACATGACGGGATGCGCACGCGTTCCGGTTCCGGGCGGGCAGGTGGTGCTGTCCATGCAGTCCGAGTTTCCGCGCGTCGGGTACGCCCGGCTGACAATCGATGCAGGCGACCTGCCCGCCGGGACGCCGCTTGCGCTGGATCTGCGCGTACCCGGCTATGCGGAGCATTTCGCCGTCCTGCCGGGCGGCGATCCCACACGGATGCTGACCGGCGTGCCGGGCACCTACCTGCGCATAGCCGATACCGTGTCCGACGGGGATGAGTTCATTATTTCGCTGGACTACTCCCCGATCCGGCACGCCGCCCCGCACGGCAGTGACCGCGCGGGTGACGGATTCGTTGCCTTTACCTACGGTCCCATTCTGCTGGCGCGCGACAGCCGCGATTGTGCCGATCCGCTTGCGCCGGTTCCGGATGCCGGGATCGGGGACTGGCGCGTGGAACTGCCGGAGCGTCCGGGGCTTTTGACCGCGCACCTGCAGGTGGGCGGCGAAACGCTCACGTTGGTGGACTATATGTCCGCCGGCTCCGACTGGGACGGCGGCAGTTTTGCAAGCTGGCTGCCGATACGGTAACGGCATGGAAGCGCAAAAAGGGTGTTAAAAAACTCTGCACGAGTTTTTTAACACCCTTTTTCCCGCCGGAGATTCACAGCAGGTAATCCGGCATTCTGTCTGTGATCTGCACGTGGTCAGAGGTCGCACCTTCCGCGTGTCCGGTCACCTTTTCCACCACCTCGGGGGAAACATTGGTCAGCACGGATTCCGTGACGGCAGGCGCGGACGCGGGCTTCTGAGCCGACGCCGGAGCCGACTGCGCCGGTGCAACCGGGCCGGACGCGGCGGTCTGTGTCTGCGGCGTTTTGCGCGGTCTGCCGGGCGAACGGCGGACGGGCGCCTGCCCGGCGGGAGCATTCCCGGCGGCGGGTGCCTTGCCTGCCAGCGGAGCGCGCTCCGACACGGTGGTCTTCTCTGCCAGCGGCGCCTTGTCCGTACACTCGCCGCAGGCGGCGCAGTCCGAACCGATAACGCGCTTCCGGATACTGTCTTTACCGATGGGCATATTCCATTACCTCCTTGGCTAACGCCAGATATTCAAGAGCCGCCCGGCTGGTGCGCTTGTACGCCATCACGGGCTTGCTGTCATCCTGCGCGTGCTCCACACTGCTGTCCACCCGGACGTAGTTGCGGAACAGATGGATGCCGCGCTCCTCCTCCATGTCGGTCAGCACATCGACCGTCTGCCGGAAGTAGTTCTTGCGTTCGTTGACCTTGGTCACGGCAACGCCGAGGATGGTCAGCGAAGGGGATATTTTCCGGACCTGCTCACAGAACTCAAACATATTGGCAAGACCGAACAGCCCCCACGGCGACGCCTCCACGGGCACGATGAGAAAGTCCGATGCGCAGAGAATATTCATGACCCAGCAACCCAACGTAGGGGGAGAATCAATCAGGATGTAATCGTACTCACCCGAGCTGCGTATCTTCTCCAGCCCCTGCCGGAGGATGAATTCCCTCTGCCATTTGGTGAACAGGTCGAATTCAATGCCGCTCATCAGCGTGGAGGACGGGATCAGATCCAGCCCCTCGTAGGGGGTCTGGCGTATGTACGGCGTCAGGTCGCGCTGTTCCCTGACGGCGGTATACAGGTTGTTCCCGCCGCGGGCAAACTCCAGAGAGGTCTCGTCGTCAAACAAGGACAGCGTGAGATTCATCTGCATATCGCCGTCGATCAGCAGAACTCGCTTTCCCTCAGACGCCAGACTGTAGCCGATGTTGCAACAGGTCGTGGACTTGCCGCTTCCGCCCTTATTGTTGGCGAAGCAGATAACCGTAGTCGGGGTTGGTACGGGGGTCTTGCTCGTGTCACGCATGGCGTTCCTGTCCTTTCGGTGTATTACGGGATGCACTGTCCTCCGGGGATGCCGTCTGCAGCTGTGCCGGCGCGTCTCCCGGCTCCCGGAGATAATCCATGATGTCCGACAGCCCCTGACCGGTGTAGGAGCTGATGTAGAATATCCGGTGGCACCCGCACAGCTCCAGCCAGCGGGTTGCCTGCGGCACGTTGGCATCCGGCTTGTCGATTCCGGTGACAATGCCGATCACATCCCGGTTGACCATGGCGGCACAGCCGGGAGGAAAAACGCAGAACGGCTCGTTCGCGCTGATGACGATGCCGACCACGTCCGCCTCATAGGAGTAGACGGCAAGCGCCGCCCCCAGCGCATGAACCTCGGTATACTCACCGGGGGTGTCAATGATGGTGTCGTAGTAATTGATATACTGGGTCTTGCAGTAGTGCAGCTGCTCGCCCTTGAGTGCCTGCGTCAGGGTAGTCTTGCCAGCCGCCACGCGCCCCATGAGAATCAGCTTCTTCATGCCGGGCAGCCTTCCTGTCAGGTACGGGTCAGCTCGCAGACCGTGAAGTGCAGCTTATCCCGGAAGTAATCCGCGATATGCTGAAAGGCAGATTCCACCTCCGCCACACGTCCGGTGAGTATCAGCGTACCGGAAAAACGGTCCACAAAGCCCAGCTCCACGTTGGCTGTCTTCATGGAGATATCCGCCGTGATGACAGCCGTCTCGGCAGGGCTGACGGTCAGCACCCCGATGGCGGAGTGCGAGTAATCCAGCCGGGGGTCAAGTCCCAGTTTCTGATACAGGATAGGATCCGGATTGGCGATGATATGCAGGAGCGTAATCTGCCGACCGGGCACCAGCTCCTGGACTATCCGCATCTTATCTTTGAGTTCAAAATCCTGCATAGAGTATTCCTCCCGTCGGAAGCCGCATATTCAGGCGGCTCTGTTTTTCGTCGGTTCCCCGTCTGTTCAGCCGCCGATCTGCACGTGCAGATGCGAAACTGCCTCGGCGGCGGCTTTGAGCGCTGCCATCTGCTCGTTTGTCGGCGGCGTCAGCGACGCAAGGGTGTATTCACGTCCGATGCCGGCGTACTTATCCTGCCCCAAACGGTGGTAGGGGAGCAGATGCAGCGCACGCACGCCGGGCAGCGATGCCGCAAAGCGGGCGATAGCAGTGATCTCCTCCTCCGTAGCGTTGAAGGTGGGAATGGTCGGCACGCGGATAGTCAGGCTGGCGGCGTGCTCCGCTATCCAGAGGGCGTTGGACAGTATCTGCTCGTTGGATTGCCCCGTAAACGCCCGGTGCTTGTCGGAATCCATGTGCTTGATATCCATCAGCACATAGTCCACGTGCGGGATCAGGCGCTCCACCACGGCTCGATCGGCAAATGCCGTCGTTTCAATGGCAGTCGTCAAGCCGTACCGATGGCACGCAATCAGGAGTGCCTCGGCGAAATCCGGCTGTGCCATACATTCGCCGCCGGACAGCGTGATACCGCCGCCGGAGCGCTCGTAGTACACGCGATCCTTTTCCAGGTCGCTCATCAGTTCCCGGACCGTCACATCGCGCCCGACCGTTTTGGTCGTGCCGTTCATGTTCATGGTCTGGATGCCGTACTCCTGCGACTCCGGGTTGCAGCACCAGCGACAGCGCAGATGACATCCCTTGAAGAAAACGATGGTGCGGATACCGGGACCGTCATGCAGGGAGTAGCGCTGTATATCAAAAATCCGACCGGTCTGGTCGTATACGTTTTCCATCATGATCCAATTCCTTCATAAGCCGGAATAGTTGCGGGAAGCCCCTGCGGGAGTCTGCCTGCGGCAGACTCCCGACCGGAGCCTTTTCCCCTTTGCGGTTACAGTCCCGCCTGCTCGGTACGGTTGATGATATCGTCCTGCAGCGAACGGGACAGCGTGGTGAACAGGGCGGAATACCCCGCGACCCGCACGACCAGCGTCTTATAGTTTTCGGGATGCGCCTGCGCGTCCAGCAGAGTCTCGCGGGAGACGACATTGTACTGCACGTGCATACCCTTGCGGTCAAAGAAGCCGCGCAGGTAGGCGACAAATTTCTCCAGTCCCGCCTCGCCGGCAAGCGCGGAGGGATGGAATTTCTGATTCAGCAGGGTGCCGTTGGAGGCATCGCCCAAATCAAGGCGCGACACCGAGTTGGCGGTCGCTGTGGGACCGTGCGTGTCGCGTCCCGCCATGGGACCGACTCCGTCGGCGATCGGCGTATTCGCCAGTCTGCCGTCCGGCGAGGCGCCGGTGTCATAGCCCAGCGGCACGTTGGCGGACACCGGGTACAGCCCGGCATGGAACATACCGCCGCGCGGATTGGTGTGCGCCAGCAAAGGCTTGGTATAGGTCTGTCCGATCTCCCGGGCGAACATATCCACCTCCGGCAGGTCATTGCCGTACTTCGGCACACCCTCGATCAGCTTGAGGATCTCCTCGTAGCGTGCCTTCTTTTCGGCGGACACCGCACTGTTGGTTCTGAACCCGTTGTACAGGCGCCGGATAATGTCCTCGTTGACATCCACGCCCTGCTTGTCCATCTGCGTGGCGGCGGCTGCCGTCAGCTCGCCTGCCTTCTTGGGGGTATATCCCTTGCCGAAGTTGTCCGCCAGCGCCTGCTTCAGCTCTGCCATGGAGACCAGCTTCTTCTCAAAGACCAGCTCCCGCACGACAGCCAGCGAGTCCGCCACATTGGCGATACCGAAGCCCTGCGGTCCGGTGAAGTTGTAGTGCGCGCCGCCCTCCTGCACGCTCTTACCGCGACTGATGCAGTCGTCGATCAGGCAGGACTCAAAGGGCAGCGGGCAACGCACCGCGTGCGCCACATCCACCGCATTGTCCGCCTGCACCATCATCTCGATGAGCGCAGACTCCTGCGTGGTGTATGCCTTATAGAATTCCTCAAAGGAAGTCATTTTCAGAACGTCGCCGGTGCGGGGACCGATCTGCTCGCCCTTATCCACGCCGTTGGAGAAGACCAGCTCCAGGGGGCGCAGCATGTTGAAGAAGGCGGCATCATGCCAGCCGTCTGTCTTTGCACACGCCTGCGGCTCCACGCAACCGATGATGCAGTAATTCCGTGCGTCCTCCAGCGTGTAGCCGCGGGACATCATGGACGGAATGATAACCTCGTCGTTGTAGAAAGCGGGAACACCCAGACCCTCGCGGGTGACCGATGCCGCCTTGATCAGCAGGGCGTGCGGCGTCAGATTCCATACACGGATAGACAGCGACGGCTGGGGCAGCCGCACGTGCAGCTGAGCCTCCAGGCACATATAGGACAGCTCGTTGGTGACATCCATGCCCTGCTCGTCCTGTCCGCCGACAATCAGGTTCTGGAACAGACCGTAGCCTGCAAAACCCTCGGGGAAATACCTGGCGACTGCGGGATCAGACGTATCTGGATCTGCTGGAGGAATTTGCAGATGTGTGTCTGGAACTGGGA
>ENA-USUJ01002530-USUJ01002530.1-human-gut-metagenome-genome-assembly--contig:-NODE-2530-length-13695-cov-6.502864_pt1 | contig 13695 bp, 10 predicted proteins | sample MGYA00250061_ERZ773398 | MGnify/ENA primary metagenome ERZ773398 (study PRJEB29103, sample SAMN06111992) | human gut metagenome | biome: human gut; feature: ankylosing spondylitis patient; material... | reverse complement strand
GTATGTATCATCACTATCGGAGGCATACCGCTGTGCAGCAGAGCCGGACTGCCCATAGATGACGAAGTTCTTGACAGCCGTTTTCATATCGGCTTCATAGCCGAAGGCACTGTATCCGATTTCTTCCACGCTGGAGGGGATGGTGATTTCTTTCAGCCCTGTTCCAGTAAAAGCAGCCTGTCCAATGGTGGTCAGGTTGTTCGGCAGAACGATTTCTGTCATGCCTGTGCAGCCTGCAAAGGTTGCATTTCCGATATAGGTCAGGCTGGACGGCAGCGTCCATTCTGTGATATTTTCGCAGTAGGCAAAAGCATAGTCACAGATTTCTACCACGCTATCTGGAATAGCGATGTGGTCGATGTTGTCATAGGCAAAAACCCAGTCGTCAATATAGAGCAGGCTGTCCGGTAGGGTGATTTCTTCGAGGTTGTTGCACTTGCCGAATGCAGCATAATAGAGTTCCTTGCAGCCGTCCGGTACAGTGTAGCTGGTGGCGGTTGCGGCTGGCGGATATGCCATCAGGCAATCATCTTTTGTACGGAACAGAACGCCGTCCTTTGCATAATAAGTTTCGCTGTCGTCTGCAACTGCAAATTCTTTCAGGTTGTCGCAGTCGTAAAAAGCACTTTCTCCGATTTCTGTAATGGATGCCGGAATGGTGATTTTCTCCAAAGTGTCGCAATTATAAAAAGTATCGGCGGAAATACCGGCAATGACCGTGCCGTCCAATTCTTCTGGAATGGTGATTTCTTTATCCTTGCCCGTGTAACCCGTGATATAGCCCTTTAAAGTTTCCTCGTCAACTTCATAGGTATAGTCGCCGCTCGTTCCGTCTGCTGCTGCCGGAATGGCAGAAACAACTGTGCCAACTGCCAGACTGCCCAGCAATAGGGAAGCGGAAAGAAGCGAAAAAAATGGATGTTTCATAGGTGTGTTTCGTCCGGATGAAACGGACGCCTCCTGTCTTTCAAAAAATTTTAGCTGTAAATCCTCTTTTTCAAGAACGGTGCAGATTTTCCCAGAATCAAAATCATGCATAAAATGCGGAGCAGGCAGCGGAAACCGCCTGCTCCATAAGATGCAGATATTGTTTATTCAACCGTGACCGACTTTGCCAGATTTCTCGGCTTATCAACATCGTTTCCACGCAGAACCGATGTGTAGTATGCAATCAATTGCAGCGGAACGACTGCGAGCATTGGCATCAGCAGGTCGTCGAAGTCCGGCAGCCCGAACTTGAGGTCAGCCACATCGGGATCTGGCTGGTAGGTGTCCCGACAAACCAGAACAACCTTTGCACCTCTTGCCTTGACTTCCTTGATGTTGCTGATGGTCTTTTCAAACAATGCCTTCTGGGTTGCAACGGCAATGACCGGCATACCATCCGAAATCAAGGAGATTGTGCCATGTTTGAGTTCACCAGCTGCATAGGATTCCGAGTGAATGTAGGAGATTTCTTTCAGCTTCAGCGAGCCTTCCATACTCAAAGCGTAATCCAATCCTCTGCCGATATACAGCAGGCTGTCTGCGGTAATCAGCGAAGAGGCGATGAACTGGGTCTGTTCCTTGTTCTTGAGGATTTCTGAAATGTAATCCGGTGTCTGCTGCAATTCTGCAACGAGTTTCCGGCATTCGATTTCATCAATTGTACCAGCTGCCAGAGCAAATTCAAATGCCAGCAGATACATGACAGCAATTTGAACCATGTAAGCCTTGGTCGATGCAACGGCAATTTCTGGGCCTGCATGTGTGTAAATCAGCATATCGGCTTCCCGTGCAATCGAGCTGCCCTTTGCGTTGACAATGGCGAGCGTTTTTGCTCCCCGATTTTTTGCCAGCCGCATCGCTGCCAAGCTGTCGGCAGTTTCGCCAGACTGGGAAATGATAATCACCAAATCCTCTGCACTGAGAATCGGGTCCCGATACCGGAATTCGGAAGCAATGTCAACAGTAACGGGAATCCGTGCCAGCTTTTCAATGACATACTGCCCAACAACACCAGCGTGCATGGCAGTACCGCAGGCAACAACAAAAATCCGGTGATACTGTTTCAGAGCCTCCGGCGTAATGTTGCATTCTTCCAAGTTCGGCAGACCGTTCCGAATCCGAGGAGTAATCGTTGTTTTGATTGCAGTGGGCTGTTCGTGGATTTCTTTTAGCATGAAGTGAGCATAGCCGCCCTTTTCTGCTGCATCCATATCCCAGTCCGCTGTTTTCCGTTCTTTCTGTACTTCCACGCCATAGGCATCATATACTTTGACACCACTGTGGTCTAGAACAGCGATTTCTTCCTGTTCAAGCAGGTAATAATCCCGTGTATAGCGGAGAATTGCCGGAACGTCAGAAGCAATGAAGCTTTCTTCCTTGCCCAGGCCAACAATCAGCGGGCTTTCTTTTCGGGTCGCATAGACCACATCCGGATGGTCGGCAAAAATAATGCCCAGAGCATAAGAACCTTCCAAGTCCCGAATGGTGTTGGAGATGGTTTCAATCGGGCTACCGTTGTAGTTGTAATCCAGCAGTCTTGCAACGACTTCTGTATCGGTATCGCTGGCAAATGTCACGCCCTTTGCAGACAGATATTCTTTCAGCTCTTTGTAGTTTTCAATAATGCCATTATGAACGATGGTCACTCTGCCGCCTGTATGCGGATGAGAGTTGATGTCAGATGGTTCGCCATGGGTTGCCCAGCGAGTATGTCCAATGCCAGCGTGTCCCTCTGGTCTGCCTTCCTGTTCCATTTTATGAATGAGGTCTGCTAATCTGCCCTTTGATTTTGCGACCTGAATATTGCCTGATTCTGAAAAAACAGCAATACCGGCTGAGTCATAGCCACGGTATTCCAGTTTGGTCAATCCGTTGATGAGGACATCCGTACAATTCCGGCTGCCTACATAACCTACGATTCCGCACATAATAAAAGTGCCTCCCTTTTTGGTTTGATATGAATCATTATAACACGTTGTCTTTAGAAATGCAAGAAAAACGGGGGTGCTTTTCATCTCTTTTTCACAAAAAGGCAGAGATTCCATGCGAAATTTGGCAGCACATTTTTGAATTTGCAGCCCGTTTCGCAAAAAAAGACCGCTGCGAGCCGGCGGCAGTCCTTTTTGTCATTGGTTGTAACATTATGTGGAAATCGTAATTTGCACCAGAATCAATCGGGCATCCTGCTGCCGCAGGGCAATCCAAGTGCCCCGAACTTGCAACAGCATCGGGCAGCGTTTCGGATTCCGCAGGCATTGGATGTTTGTTCCGGGGACAAGACCGAGGTCTTGCAGCCGCCGCTTCATTGCAGGTGCGGTGTGCAGGGCGTATAAGGTGCAAGTTGTTCCAGCTCGCAGGCGATGTAGCGGAATGGGAATCGGCCAGCGTTCTTCCATTACGGTCGCCTCCTTTTTCTTCTTATTCTATGCAAACAGGGCGGAAAATGTGAAGAAGTTCGCCGGCAGTTTGACAATAGCTTTTTGATTTGACGAAACCGCAGAACTATGCTATAATGAAAACAATTTTGAATGTTTTTAGGGAGGTGTACCGTTTTGACGGTCACATTAATTTCACACACTCCGCAGCCGGAGCAAATCATTGCAGCCGCTGCAAAATTATGTTATTCCGATACGACCGTAGAGGACTTGATGGACGGGCTTTCTGCGGAGAAGGCAGAAAAGTTTGTTGGCATGCTGGAAACCATGGGACATGAAAGCCCCGTGGAACATGTTACCTTTACATTTGGCATTGCTGGCGTTTCCCGTTCGCTGCTGGCACAGATTACCCGTCACCGGATTGCCTCATTTTCCGTGCAGAGTCAACGCTATGTGCGGAAAAATCAGTTCACCTATGTGACACCGCCGGCAATTGCAGCCGATGAAGCAGCCGCTGCTCTGTATCATCAGACGATGGAACAGACTGTGCAGGCTTACAATGCATTGGCAGACCGCTTACAGGCAACCTATTATCCGCAGTTTTTAGCGGAGGGTTGCACCGAAAAGGCAGCTCGTTCCAAGGCAGAAAAGAAGGCGATTGAAGATGCTCGTTATGTCTTGCCGAACGCCTGTGAAACAAAAATGATGGTGACGATGAATGTTCGTAGCCTGCGGCACTTTTTCCAGTTACGCTGCTGCAATCGGGCACAGTGGGAAATTCGGGATTTGGCAACGCAGATGCTGAAACTTTGCTGCGAAGCAGCTCCGGCATTGTTCCGTCATGCAGGTCCGGCTTGCTGTCAGGGCGGATGTCCAGAGGGAAAGATGACCTGTGGACAGATGGCAGCCGTTCGGGAACGGTTCGCAGCATTGCACGCTGCACCGTCCACCGCAGAAACGAGGTGAGCGGATGCCAAACGGAAAATTATTGGTCTTAGATGGATTGGACGGCAGCGGAAAGTCCACACAGTTTGAATTGCTGCAAACGGCACTGCAAAAGCAGGGCGTTTCGATTCAGGCGGTGAGCTTTCCGGATTATGACAGCCCTTCGGCTGCCTTGGTGAAGATGTATTTAAACGGCGAACTTTCCAATACGCCGGATGGCGTGAATGCCTATGCAGCATCCAGTTTTTATGCGGTTGACCGCTATGCAAATTATCATCTGCACTGGGAGCAGGCATATCACAACGGAACTTGTATTTTAGCAAGCCGTTATACCACTTCCAACGCCATCTATCAGATGGGCAAGCTGCCAAAGAGCGAATGGGACAACTATTTGCAGTGGCTGGCAGAATATGAATATGGGCGGCTGGAGCTGCCAGAACCGGATACTGTGATTTATTTGGATATGCCGGTATCGGTACAGCAAGCATTGCTCTTCAAACGCTACGGCGGCGATGCCGGAAAGAAAGATTTGCACGAAGCAGACATTGCCTTTCAGTTGCAGTGCCAGCAGGCGGCTTATTACGCAGCGGAGAAGCTGGGCTGGAAAGTGCTGCCATGCAGCCAGAACGGCGAACCGCTGCCCGTAGAAACCATTCATCAGGAACTGTTTCGCCATGTACAGACCAGTTGGGGGTTATAAAAAACATGCTGACGTTTCGCACGATTTCCATTTCTGACCGGGAATGGATTCAAAAAGCCTTGCAGCAGTCTCAGTATCAGGGCTGTGAATACAGCTTTGCCAATAACCTTGCGTGGTATCGGGGAAGTGATTCGAGAATTGCTTCGTTTCAGGGCTTTTATATCATTGCGGCATTTGATACGCCGGACGGGATTCCGGATGTCACCGTTCCGAGCGGAAGCGGTGATTGGGATGCCCTGCTGCGGGAGTTGGTGGAAACGCTCTGCCCGAACGGCGAACCGTTGCGGTTTACAGGCGTGACCCGAGAAATGGCAGCGTTTTTGCAGCAGCGGTTTCCGGATGCGGTCTGGCAGTCTGACCCAGCGGCGTATGATTATATCTATCGAACAGAAGATTTGATTACATTAAAAGGCAAACGCTACCACAAGAAACGCAATCACTTGCATCAATTTCAGGAGCGGTACAACTGGACGTTTGCACCGCTGACAGCAGCAGATCAAGATGCTTGCATTGCATTCAGTGCTGCCCTGTACAATGAAAAAAAGGGATACGATGACCGTTCCAGCATTGTGGAACAGTTTGCGATTCACACCTTTTTTACGCATTGGGACACGCTGGGGCTTTGCGGTGGGGTACTGCGAGTAGATGGAACACTAGTTGGTTTTTCGATTGGCGAACCGCTGAACCGAGATACCTTTGTGACACACATCGAAAAGGCAGACATTGCCTATCAGGGTTCATATACCGCTTTGACACAGGCATTTACAGCACAGTTTGCAAAGGATTATCGCTATATCAATCGGGAGGAAGATTTGGGCATTGCCGGTTTACGGCAGGCGAAAGCGTCTTATTATCCGGTGTATTTGCTGGAGAAAGGCGATTTGGTCATTCCAGCATCTATGCGATAATTTCCGCAATTACAAATGGTGGAGGCGACGAGCGTCGAACTTGCACCAAAATGAACTGGAAAGAGAAAGGAACATTTTTTATGATTTATGTATTTTTAGCAGATGGATTTGAAGAAACCGAAGCAATCGCACCGATTGACATGCTTCGCCGTGCAAAAAAAGAAGTGGTAACCGTTGGCGTAACGGGAAAAGTTGTCACCAGTTCCCACGGTGTACCAGTAACAGCAGACATCACACAGGATGAAATCCAGCTGAATGACCAGCTGGAAATGATTGTGCTGCCGGGCGGAATGCCGGGCACATTGAACGAAGAAGCTTCCGAACAGGTACAGGCTGCCATCACCTATTGTGCAGAGCAGAACCGCTATTTGACTGCTATTTGTGCAGCTCCGTCTATTCTGGGACATCGGGGACTGTTGAACGGCAAGCATGCTGTCTGCTATCCGGGCTTTGAATCGGCTTTGACGGGTGCAGAAGTTGGAACAGAAGGCATTGTACAGGATGGAAATATCATCACCGCCAGAGGTGCAGGCGTTGCCATTGATTTTGGTTTGGCATTGGTTGCAGCTCTCTGCGGTGCAGAAAAAAGTGCAGAGATTCGGAAGGAAATTGTATATGCCTGAACAACAGACAAAAAAAGAACAACTCCGCCAGTATTACCGCACGCTCCGCAAAGAACGTACGGCTCAGGAGAAACAACAGCTTGACCTTGCCATGCAGGAGCGGTTCTGTGCATCTGCCTGCTATCGGAACAGCAACGTGCTGTTGCTCTATGCAGCAACCATTGCAGAACCGGAAACTGAATGGATTTTATCACAGGCATTACAGGATGAAAAGATTGTAGGATTGCCGAAATGCCTGCCGGAACGGCAGATGGTGTTCTGTCAGGTGACGAATTCCCAGCAGCTGCATCGGGGTGCATACGGCATTTTAGAGCCGGATGCAGCTTGCCCGCCCCTCGAATCGCTGCCGGAAACAGGCTGCGTTTGTCTTGTCCCGGGGCTGGCATTTGACCGGGCAGGGTATCGGCTGGGCTATGGCGGTGGCTATTATGACCGATTTTTGCAGCAGCATCCGCAGTTGATTCGGGTTGGTTATTGCCCGTCGATGCACGTTGCAGAAACTTTACCGAGAGAAGAAACCGATTGCCCCGTGCAATATTTAATCACAGAACAAACAGAGGAGGAATTGTATGGATCAGGAACATAAGACCGACTCGCAGGAACGAGATGCTCTTTTGCGGGAGATTCTCGATGATACCAGCCCGAACCGTCCGGCTGCAAAACCACCGCAGCGTCCGCCCGTTTCTCATGCAGCGGAAGAAGAACCCGTTCCGGTGGTTTCTCACGCTGCGGAAAACAGTGCACCGATTTCCCACGCAGCACCTACACCCACTCCAGAGCCAGCAGCACCACCGATTGACCCACGGGATGCCGACCTGCCAGAACCCGACTGGAATATTGGCAGCACACAGGCATTTCAGACCAACACAGGCGGAAAACATGCTGCTCCGGTAAAGACATATTCTGCTGCGGAAACGGCACAGCTCTATGAAGATTTAGACGGCATCAGCCAGCAAGAGCCAGCACCTGTTCCGCCACAGCAGCAGAAGAAAAAGAAGAAAAAGAAAAAACGGCGGAAGGGCAGAGTACTGTCCGCATTGATTATTACGTTTGCAGTCATTGCGATTTCCGTTGTTGTTTCCGCTCTGACCATGACATTTGGTCGGGACTTGCTGGGCATCAACAATGATACCAAAACTCGTATTGTAAACATTCCGTCCGGTTCGAATACAAGTGAAATTGCCGACATTCTGAAAGAAGCTGGCATCATCAGCCATCCGAAAGTGTTTACGTTCTTTGCAGGAAGAAGTGATAAAGATGGACAATTCACCGCTGGTGAACATGAACTTCGTCCGGATATGGCGTATGAAACCATCTTTGAAGAATTGGCATCTCCAGCAATGAACGAAGCCGGAACGGTACAGATTGCATTTCCGGAGGGCATCAACCTGCGAGAAGCAGCTGACATGCTGGAGAGCACAGGCGTTTGCAAGGCAGAAGAATTCTTGGAATTTTTCAACAAGAATGCAAAATATGGCTATACGTATGAATCCCACCTGCCGAGCTTTGTCAATGAAAAGTTCTATCCGATGGAAGGCTATTTGTTCCCGGACACCTATATTTTCTATGAAGATATGGATGTAGACTTGGTGTGCCAGAAGATTCTGGAGAACTTCAACAGTAAAATTACACCGGAATACTACGAACGAATGGACGAACTGAATCTGTCTTTGGATCAGACCTTGACGCTGGCATCCATGATTCAGGCAGAAGCCGGAACGGTGGATCAGATGACGAAGATTTCTTCTGTATTCTGGAATCGGTTGAACCATCCGAACGAATACCCGAAATTACAGTCTGACCCAACCACCAACTATGTGGAAGAAGTCATCAAGCCGAACATCAAAAAGGCAGATCCGGAACTGTATGCAGCGTATGATACCTATCAGTCGAACGGCTTACCGCCGGGGGCAATCTGCAATCCGGGCATGGATGCGATTCGGGCAGCCCTGTATCCAGCAGAAACGGATTATTATTACTTCTATTCCAACTTGGATACAAAGGAAACCTATTTCAGCCGTACCTTGCAGGAACATGAAACAATTATGGAAAAGGTAGAACGGACTCGCCAGCCAGCAGTGACCACGAAAGACAGCCAGGAAGAAACGCAGGTTGTCTTTGGCGTGGGAACGAGTGTTGCAACCGAGCCGCCAACGGATGAATATGGCAATTTATTGACGACCACAGAAACACAATCGGAAGAGAATGGGGAATAAAAAAAGCATGAACATCAGAAAACCAGAGGTATTAGCACCAGCAGGGGACTGGGAACGATTTCAGTTTGCCCTGCAATACGGTGCGGATGCCATCTATTTGGGCGGAAAGCAATTTACCATGCGGGCAGCACCGGCGAATTTTACGGCGGAACAGCTTGCAGCAGCGGTGCAGCTTGCCCATGCAAAGGGTGTCAAGGTCTATCTGACTTGTAACACCTTGCCACACAATGCAGACTTACCGCAATTCTTGCCCTATTTGCGAGAGATGGCAGAAACGGGTATTGATGCAGTGATTGTTGCCGACTTGGGTTTGCTGGCATTGATTCGGAAAGCATTGCCAGATTTGGAGATTCACATGTCCACACAAATGGGCATCGTCAACTATGAAACCGCAAATGCACTCTATGATTTGGGCGTGAAACGAGTTGTTCTGGCACGAGAACTTTCTCTCGAAGAAATCGCAGAGATTCGGGCGAAAACCCCAGCAGATTTGGAATTGGAAGCATTTGTCCACGGGGCAATGTGTGTATCTTTTTCAGGACGTTGCCTGCTGTCCGCCTATCTGACAGGACGGGATGCGAATCAGGGGGCTTGTGCCCAGCCATGCCGCTGGAAATATCGTCTGATGGAGGAAACCCGTCCGGGACAGTATTTTCCAGTGGAAGAGCATGACGAGGGAACGTATATCATGAATGCAAAAGACCTCTGCATGATTGACCACATTCCGGAGTTGTTGGCTGCTGGCGTGGATAGCCTGAAATTAGAGGGCAGAGCGAAGTCCTCGTATTATGTGGCAGTGGTGACGAATGCGTATCGTTCTGCTGTGGATGCTTATTTGCAGCAGCCGGAGGGCTTTGTCCTGCCGGAATGGATTCGGGAAGAAGTGTACAAAGTCAGTCACCGTGGATACTGCACGGGCTTCTTCTTTGGAAAGCCAGAGGCTGGACAGCGGTATACGGATAACAGCTATGACCGCAGCTTTGATGTCATTGCGATTGCAGACGACTGGCGGGATGGTATGCTATATGTGACCCAGCGAAATCGGTTCTTTGCAGAAGATACCGTGGAACTGCTTGCACCGGAACGGCAGCCGATTACCATTCCCCTGAATGGAAACTTGTTCGATGAAACAGGGGAACGAATCACCGTTGCCAATCATGCGATGATGGCATGTGCATTTCCGTGTCCGGTTGCAGTGCCAAAGGGAACAATTGTCCGGAAACGGGCAGAATAATGGCGAAGCAAAAGTCGACAGGTGCAGACGATGCACTTGCCGGCTTTTTTGTTTTCTACGGGAAATCACCTTGAAATTTGGACAGGTTGTTAAAAATAGGCGGATGTTGTTTGTGCAAGTTTCACATTTTTTTCAAGAGTCGTTTCATTTTTAAGTTTACTTTCAGAAACAGTCGTTACAATGAAAAACAGAAAGACAGCCATTCAGGTCGTGTAAACGGAAAAAAAGGAGCGATTACCTATGAAACAAGCAAAAAAACGGTTTGGCAGGGGAGCAGTTGCCAGCTTGTTCTGTGCAACAGTTTTAGCAGCTAGCCTTCCGGCATTGCCGGCAGCAGCCTCCACACTGGCAGGTGATGTAAACTTAGATGGAAACGTAAACCTCAGTGACGTGGTTGCGATGCAGCAGTATTTATTACAGGAACGGACACTCTCCGCAGAAGCCGGAGCAAATGCTGATTACAATGCAGATGGCGTTTGCAATGTCATTGACTTGGCAATGATTAAGCGGACGGTTCTGGAAAGCAATCCGGTAACCAATACCATTGCAATTCATCTGAGCGACAGCGGCATTACCGTAGAAAATGACACAAAGGGCGTGACAAGTGTCAGCGGAAAGACCGTTACCATCTCTGCTTCCGGTTCGTATACCGTAGATGGCAGCATGGCAGATGGACAGATTCTGGTTAATATTCCGGATACCACTGCGGATGCCGATGATGTAGAATTGATTCTGAACAATGTCACGATGACTTCCTCCACAGGTGCACCGTGTATCTATACACAGTCGGCAGTAAAGACAAAGTTGACCGTTACCGGAACAAATACCTTTACGGATACGGCAACAGCAGCCAATGTTGATACCAGCGGTGTTATTTATGCAGACGGCAAGTTGACCGTGACAAAAAATAGTACGGGTACGTTGCAGGTTACTTCTTCGATGAATGTTGGCTTGTATGCAACAAAGAACATCAACTTGAACGGCGGTACAATTGCGGTAAATACAGATGTAGACAGCACTTCAGATGCAGATGCCATTAAGACGAAAAAGACCTTGACTGTAGAGGGTGCAACCGTAACCGTTGACGCTTCCGCAGATGGCTTGAAGTCCACAAAGGAACTGGTCAACATTGTTTCCGGTAATGTTAACGTAAAGGCTGGAAATGATGCAATACAGGCTGCAACCGATATCAACATTTCTGGTGGTACAGTGGTTGCAGGCGGTGACCGTGGATTCCGGTTGGATGACGGCGGAAAGCTGAACATTACGGGCGGTGATGTACTGGCAACGGCAACCGATTATCAGATTACCAATAGCACCGACAGTCTGGCAACGGTTGACCTCAGCGGCTGTACACAGGGTGTCATGATGCTGGACTTCGCAGCAGAACAGGCAAAGAAGCAGCCGATTACCGTACAGCAGAATGGTAACACTGTTTATGAAATGACTACGAATAAGAAGTGCAGCTATGCCCTTCTCAGTGGCAGCGGCTTGACGGCTTCCGGCAGCTATACCACAGCGGTAAATAGTGCTGCACAGGGACACACGCCATCCGGCAGTACCACACAGGAAAGCACATTTGTGATGAGCGGAACAGCAACTGAATTTTATCAGGTTGCAGCAACTGGAACGGTTGTCACACCGACAGATGATACTGCTGTTGCAACGATTTCCTATAGCAACAGTGGTGTACAGCTGTTGAATGCTTCGGGCAAGGATGTTTCCTCCTCGAATAGCAGCGGTATCACCGTAGACGGCAGCACCGTAACACTGACGCAGCCGGCAACGGTAGATGTTACTGGGGAAAGCAGCAATGCTCGGATTGTGGTCAATGTGGATAAAACCACGTATGCAGACGGCGTTGTGGAATTGTGCCTGAAAAATGCAACGCTCAGCAATGCAACCGCAGCACCGATTTATGTAGAAGCGATTGGCAATGAAGTCGTTCTGAACAGCTCCAACGGAACAGTGAATACGATTTCAGATGGAACAAGCCATACCGATACTTATGTAGACAGCGATGGCGTTACAAATACCGTCAGCGGTGCAGTGTTCTCTCGGGATGACATGAAGCTGAAAGGCTCTGGCAGCCTGACCATCAACGGCAATACAGAAGATGGTTTGGTTTGCAAGAATGACTTGAAACTGTATAACGGAACGATTACTGTTACTGCAAAGGACGATGCAATCCGAGGCAATGACAGCATTACCATCGGCAACGCTTCTGCAACGGATTACAAGAATTTGAAAGTAACAGCAACTTCTACCGCAGGTGATGCCTTTAAGACGAAAGACACCGATACCACCAGCGGAAAGGGTTACTTGACCATTAACGGCGGTACGATTCAGGCAACTGCTTATGCAGATGCATTCCATTCTTCGCAGACGCTGACTGTCAACGGTGGGGACATCAATATTCAGACCACTTGCCCAGCTTCTAACAGCAATACTGGCGGTTGGGGCGGATTCCCAGGCGGTGGTGGAGATGGAAACTCCGATAAGACAGACATCAGTGCAAAGGGCTTGAAAGCAGGCTGCACCGATGATAACAATAATACCATTGAGGGCAATATTACGATTGCTGGCGGTACGATTACGATTGATTCCACGGATGATAGCGTACACGCAACCAATATTACCATGACGGGCGGTACAGTCACCGCAGCTACTGGCGACGATGGCATGCATGCCGATAACAAGCTAGACATTCAGGCAGGAACGGTAACGATTACGAAATCCTATGAAGGGCTGGAAGCCACAGATTTACAGATCAACGGCGGTAATATTCATGTCAACTCTTCCGATGATGGCTTGAATGCCGCAGGCGGCAACGACAGCTCCGGCAACAATGGTGGCTGGGGCGGTGGCGGCTGGGGAGGCGGCGGCTGGGGAGGCGGCATGAGCTCCTCCACTGGCACGCTTACTATCAACGATGGTTATCTGGTTGTTCGGGCAGAAGGTGACGGCTTGGACTCCAACGGTGACTTGATTATCAATGGCGGTACGGTTCTGGTTTATGGCCCAACAACTGGCGGCAACGGCATCTTCGACAAGGGCGATGGCAACTATAGCTTCCAGATTAACGGCGGTACTGTTTGGGGTTGCGGTACAAGTGATATGTTTGAGTCGCCGAACAAAACTTATCTTTCCGGAACCGTTTCTGCAACCGCAGGGGCAACCTTTGCAGCAGCAGATGCTTCCGGCAATGTTTCCAGCATTATGACTGTTCCATCTGATATGAACATGAGCAATGCAATGTTGTTCTATTGCGGCAGCGATGTCAGCAGCGTGGGACTTTATAGTGGTGGCACTTATAGCGGCGGCACAATGAATGCCGATGGCTATGCAACTGGCGGAACACTGAGTGGTGGCAGCAGTGTTTCCAGTTCCAGCAGTGGCGGTGGGAATAACCGTCCGGGCGGACGCTGGTAAAGAATTCTTTTTTGCAAACTCGATTACCATCTAATATACTACTCCACAAAAAGCCGTCTTGTGCAGTTACGTACAGGACGGCTTTTTTGTATCATGAAAATGATAGAATCAGAAATGGGAACGAATACGAGAGCCGCAGGCAACTGCGGTCGAGCTGGCTCAGCTCGGCGGAGAGGGATTGTTAAGGGGGACAAGCTTCAATGTCATTAACTTAACATCTAGCCAAGCGAGCTAAAATCTGCTAAAATAAAGAAGGGTGAAGATAATGAAAGCAG
>ENA-USUJ01002521-USUJ01002521.1-human-gut-metagenome-genome-assembly--contig:-NODE-2521-length-13730-cov-6.932176_pt1 | contig 13730 bp, 10 predicted proteins | sample MGYA00250061_ERZ773398 | MGnify/ENA primary metagenome ERZ773398 (study PRJEB29103, sample SAMN06111992) | human gut metagenome | biome: human gut; feature: ankylosing spondylitis patient; material... | reverse complement strand
TCCGTGGATTAGAGGCAGAACTGGACATCCATTATCAAACCGGAGGTGACAAAATATGAAAAATACATTGCAAGCAAAACTGATCTATCATTTTTATCACAGCGCTGTAAAGGCAGAATTGAAAAGACGTGGGTTCTCTAAGAATATAGTCAAAAAGATTGAAAAAGGACATAAACTGATCGTGGAACGGGCAAAGGATATCGGCAAATCCAATCTGCTGAGTTCTTACATCATGGGAAGTTATTTTATTGCATTAAATCGCAGCACCGAAAAATCCGCTGAAGAAAACTATGAAATATTCCGTGATGGACTGTGTGCCTCTAAACTGTTTCACAAAATAATGGGCGATGCAGATAGCTATCTGAATCCAAAGCGCATGCCTGCAAGGCTGAAATGGTCCGAGGAAAGCCATAAGCGCAAGTATGAAAACGACTGGGTTGTGGATATTCTGCCGGGAAATGAATCGTATGATCTTGGTTACGATTATCATGAGTGCGGTATCTGTAAACTGTGTCAGGATGAAGGATGTCCAGATCTGGCAGCTTATCTGTGTAGAATGGATTATGTGCTTGCGGATATTATGCACATGAAATTAGTGAGAACCGGAACAATTGCAGAAGGAGCAGCCTTCTGCGACTTCCGATACAGTAAGCCTCGTGATGAGGAAAATAGCTGACCTTCCGGTCAGCTGTTGCGCTTTCTATACAATATACAAATAAAAACTAACCCTACAGATGGCTTCTACCATGACACTATCTCACACCATATGTATCTGTCCAAAAAGGCATGTAACCACTCCGAATCGCAACTGCCTGTGAAGCTAAATTAGTAACAGATGCGCTATAAAACGGAACATTTTTCTATTTCTTCTTGATCTTCAGAAAGAGAAATTATATTGGCATCTTTTATACTTAAAATTTTAAGATATCCGCTTTTCTCTTTCTCATTTCTTACAAAGAAAGTTCCTTCCTGCTCTAACTGTTTTACTGTACAATTTAGAGAATCCGCTATATATCTACATATGATTTCTTTTATTTCTGATTGTTGCATTAAAACACCTCCATCAGCTTGGCACAATAGTTATATATAATATATATAATAACATGTAGACTGATTGATTGACATACAACATATTTTCTGTTAGTGTAAATTACAAGGAAATGAAGTTTTCTACCGTACAGTTTTTACTCATGCGGCGTGCTCGTTTTCTTTTTTATTTATACTATATCATACAAATATAATATCCTGTATCACAAGGTATCATAAAATTCAATATATAAGCCAACAATAATGTCTAATATAAAAAGAGATTCCAGATATACCCACCTGAAATCTCCCTAACTCTACTCTTTATTCCCCGTAATAAAATAATCACAATACGCACCGCCGGATGCCAGCGTCTGCTCTCTGTGTAAGACACCGCTCTGAAGCGTGATCATCACTTCGTCCAGCTCGCAGAATAGTGGCATCAGCTCGGAAACGCCCAGCTTTTCTGCATAAGTGCAGATCGGGCAACGGGTAATACGGTAATAGCAGGCACCTTCATACGGCTGTCCGACAAAATCCACCTTGAAAGAAGTCGGATACTGCTTTTCCTTTTCCGGCGTGTACCATTTTGCATACTTGACAATACTCTTTTTATTCTCCGCTTTGCCCTTATCAGTGTTTAAGTCTGTTCTTGCAAAATACCACTTGATATGATAAAGTGAACGACGCATCATTTCCTGCACAAATTCCGGCGGGATTTTCTTCTCACTTGCCACATATGGGGCTACAAACGTGAGTGCAAATAACTCATTATATGCCATTGGATTGTCATCTCCAATGTCATCCGCCTGATCCACCAGCTCGCGATAGATCTTTTTGCTCTTTTTCATGATCTCTGTGGCATATGCCTTGCCATATTTCTCTGTCAGAGCCTTTTTCATTGGGCTCTTGAACATCCAAAAATAAAATCCATTATATTTCATCTTACTGATCCTCCCGTGCATGATTTACAGAATCGAAAAATGCAGCCCATCCACCGAAATGGTACGTCATAAGAGACTCCATGTATTTTTCAGCAATTTTTCGGTCAGAACATTCGATCACGATCCTGCGATAACTGTCAAACTGTGCAGAAATCAAAAGTCCCAGCAGCTTTTCGTCTATGCCTGTGATGCCCGCTCTGTGAAAAAACGCAATACTCTCTTTGATCTTGTTCTGAACAATCCCGTCAAAGTAATACTCCAGGCTGCTCTCGTTTTTTACTATGGTTTGTTTTCAAATTATAGTAAAAAGGAAAATATGAATACAAACAGTTGATATATGGATAGTCCTCTTGCATTTTAAGCCACTAACTTTGTGTGCAAATATCAAGTGACTATTATGAAAAGACAACTGTTCACATTTTCCTTTCTGTGTCTGCTTGCACTAGGTACAAGAGCACAAGATACCCTAACCTTGGAGGACTGCCTCAAAATAGGTATCGAAAACAACTTGTCCTTGCAAAGCAAACGGAAGGAAATACAAAAAGGGAAATACGGCATCTCTGAGAATCGAGCCAAACTGCTGCCCCAAATCAATGGTTTTGCCAACTATAACGACAACATCGATCCACCCGTATCCGTCACTGACGGCTCAGCGTACGGCAATCCCTACAATGTAACCCAAACCTTACAATACAACGCCAACTTCGGATTACAGCTGCAGATACCACTTTATAACCAAACACTCTACACCACTCTGTCCATAGCTAAAACCATGGATGAGATGAATCGCCTTTCTTATGAAAAGGCAAGAGAAGACCTCATCCTTCAAATTAGTCAAATGTACTACCTAGGACAGGTTACAGCTGAACAGATTATTTTGATAAAAGCCAACATCACTCGCCTAGAAGAGTTGAGAGATATCACTCAGGCCTTCTATGACAACGGTATGGCTATGGAAGTAGATGTGAAACGCGTCAACATCAACCTGGAGAACCTCAAGGTGCAACACGACAACGCACAAGCCATGATGGAACAGCAACTGAACCTACTGAAATACATCATCGACTATCCGGCAGAAGAAAATATAGCACTGGTACCGGTGAATACAGAAATGATTACGCCCGCAGCACTCACCGGGCTATCTGAAACACTATATGAACTACAGCTGCTGCAATCACAGAAACAACTCGCAGAGCAACAAAAAACAATAGTCAGCAACGGTTACATCCCCTCCTTGAGCTTGACGGGAAGCTGGATGTTCTCTGCCTATACGGACAAAGCTTACCATTGGTTCCATTCCGGCCCTTCCAACCATTGGTATCGCTCCTATGGAGTGGGACTCTCCTTGCGCATTCCCATTTTCGACGGACTGGACAAACGCTACAAGATGCGTAAGGCAACCATTGACATAGAGAACATCAAACTCGCTCAAGAGAATACCCGAAAAAATCTTCAGACACAATATCTGAATGCTACCAATGACCTGATGAACAGCCAGCGTAACTTTAAGAAGCAGAAGGACAATTATCTGCTTGCTGAAGATGTATATACCGTTACCATGGACCGTTATCGGGAAGGAATCGCCTCAATGACCGAAGTGTTGCAGGACGAAATGCGGATGAGCGAAGCCCAAAACAACTATATCAGTGCCCACTACAATTACCGGATAACCAATCTGACTTTGCTGAAGCTGACGGGACAGTTGGAGACGTTGAGCCCCTCAATTCATTAAAGAGGAAGATGAATAGAGCCCGTATTCAAGGACGGATGTATATATAATAAGTAAACAATATAATATAGAAAATATGGAAACAAAAGAGAACAATAACACCGCAAGTACCCACCAAGAAAAAGCACGGAAATTGAAGAAGCTTCGCCGTTGGCAAATCGTTGTCAGCCTATTAGGAATAGCTATCCTTATCTGGGGAATTATTCAAGTGGTCTGCCTCTTTTTGAACTACAAACGGACGGAAACCAGTAATGATGCACAGATTGAACAATACATATCTCCCGTCAATCTGCGCGCATCAGGATATATCAAGAAAATTTGTTTCACAGAACACCAAGAAGTACACAAAGGAGATACCTTACTTATATTGGACGACCGGGAATATAAAATCAGAGTCATGGAAGCTGAAGCTGCACTCAAGGATGCACAAGCCGGTGCCACAGTCATTGGTGCCACACTACAAACCACGCAAACTACAGCCTCTGTCTACGACGCCTCCATAGCAGAGATAGAAATCCGCCTTACCAAGCTGGAGAAAGACCGCCAACGATACCAGAATCTGGTGAAGAGAAACGCTGCCACCCCCATTCAATTGGAACAGATAGAAACCGAATATGCAGCTACCCACAAGAAGTTGGAAGCCGTGAAACGACAACAGAAAGCTGCCTTGTCGGGTGTGAACGAAGTGTCACATCGCCGTGAAAATACCGAAGCTGCCATACAACGGGCAACAGCCGCACTCGAAATGGCACGACTGAATCTCTCCTACACCGTAGTAGTAGCTCCTTGTGATGGGAAATTGGGGCGGCGTACTCTTGAAGAAGGACAATTCATCACTGCCGGACAAACCATCACCTACATTCTGCCTGACACACAAAAGTGGATTATAGCCAACTACAAGGAAACCCAGATTGAGAATCTGCACTTGGGACAAGAAGTAGTCATTACCGTCGATGCCATCAGCGACAAAGAATTCAAAGGAAAAATCACTGCCATCTCCGGAGCCACCGGCTCCAAATATTCCCTAGTGCCCACGGATAATTCTGCCGGCAACTTCGTGAAGATACAGCAACGCATCCCAGTCCGCATCGACTTTACCGATTTGTCTAAAGAAGACAACAGTAGCCTTGCCGCCGGTATGATGGTAATAGTCAAAGCGAAAACAAAAAAATAGGGATTAAGGATTAGAGGTTAGGGATTAAGGCAACCAACTCCTTAATCCTTACCCCCTAATCCTTAATCTTTAACCCTTAATCCCTAACCCCTTAACCCTTATCCCCATGCCCTCATACCCCAAGAACTATCCTTTCTACAACTGGGTACCCAAACCGGTAGGTATCATCATCCTATTCGTATTCTTTTTGCCGATACTGACTGTGGGCGGTACCTACTCGGTGGCAAGCACCGAAATGATGAGCGAACTCGGCATCATTTCCGAGCATATCCAGTTTGCCAACTTCGCCACTTCTATTGGCATGGCAGCATTCTGCCCTTTTCTGTATAGGCTGGTAGTCATACGCCGGCAGAAAATGATGTGTCTGGCAGGATTCTCCCTGATGTACATCTTCAGTTATATCTGTGCCAAGACAGACAGTGTTTTCCTGCTGGCACTATGCAGCATCTTTATGGGATTCCTACGAATGGTACTGATGATGGTCAACCTCTTCACCCTCATAAAGTATGCAGGGCATATCGAAGCGTACGATAAGATTACACCCGGCAACGAGCCTGTAACCGGCGAAGGCTGGGACAAGCTGGACATCGAACGGAGTGCGGCACAACCTGCCATCTACCTATTCTTCATGGTACTGGGACAATTGGGAACCTCGCTCACCGCCTGGCTCGCCTTTGAGTACGAATGGCAGTACATACACTACTTTATGATGGGGCTACTATTACTTTGCATCCTCATCACATTCATCACTATGCCTTATCATAAATATACCACCCGCCGCTTCCCCATCAACCTCAAGCAGTTCGGCAATGCCTCCGTCTTCTGCATCACTCTGGCCTGCATTACCTATGTGCTTACTTATGGCAAAGTGCTCGACTGGTACGACAACCCAACCATACAATGGGCCACAGCCTGCGCCATCATTGCCGGTGGCATATTCCTCTACATCGAGTCCACCCAGCGCAATCCTTACTATCAACTCGATGTATTCAAACTGCGCACCATCCGTATGGGTTTCCTATTCTATTTTCTGTTAATGGTACTGAATTCCAGCGCCATGTTTGTCAACGTATTCACGGGCATAGGCATGAAGCTGGACAACTTCCAAAACGCCACCTTGGGCAACTGGTCCATGCTGGGCTACCTCATCGGCGGCATTGCCACCATCTGGCTCAGCGTGAAAGGCGTACACTTCAAATATCTCTTTGCCGCCGGTTTCCTTCTATTGGGGCTTTCTGCCATGTTCATGTATTTCGAGGTACAAGGTGCAGGACTGTACGAACGGATGAAATATCCGGTCATCATCCGCTCCACCGGCATGATGTTCCTCTACTCGCTGATTCCAACCTACGCCACCCAACGCATGCCTTACAAATATCTTTCTTCCTGGATATGTACCATGATTACCGTACGCATGGTATTGGCTCCCTGCATCGGAGCCGCACTCTATACGAATGTGCTGCAAGAACGCCAGCAGCACTACGTCACCCGCTATGCACAGAATGTAGACATGTTGCACCCCGAAGCGTCCGCCTCGTTTACCCAAACCGTACAAGGCATGCAATATCAGGGAAAAAGCAAACAAGAAGCAATCAACATGGCTGCCATATCCACCAAAGGACGCATCCAGGTGCAGGCCACCCTCTCTGCTGTAAAGGAAATGGCAGGATGGACACTCTATGCCTGCCTGATTTGCATGATATTTGTGCTTGTCGTGCGGTATCCTAAACGAAAATTACTAACTTAGCAGACAATTTTCGGTACAACCTGTAATTTTGTCTGTTATGGATACTCAACAAGAACGTTTATCCCACTTGGACCGCGCATTGTCCAACGGAGAAAACATTTGTAGTTCAGAAGGTATGCTCTGCTCCTTCCCTGCCTCCTTGAAGAAACCTTTCATGATTAATGGAGCAGGACTGATGGTCTGCCGCCAGGGCAACTTCACCTTTTCGCTCAACATGAAGGTATTCTCGGCCCAGGCAGGCGAAACAGTTTTCATTCCGGAAGATTCCCTCTTCCAAGTGCTGAGCGAATCGGAAGACCTGCAACTATTCATATTCATTTACCAGATAGAACCGATACGGGACATCATAGGCAATTCAGTGGCAGCCATGTACCTATACATGCAGCTCCGGACCGAACCATGCTACGTATGGAACACCGGAGACGAAGAAGAAGTCCTGAAATACATGTCCTTACTGGACAATACCCTGCACTTAGACAACAACACCTTCAACGACAACGAACAAAGGCTGCTTCTGCTGGGACTCACATACCGCATCTGTTCCATTTACAACCGTAAACTGATGAACCTAAAAACAACGGTTGGTCACAAACATGAAATCTTTATCCGGCTGATTCAGCTGATAGATGCACACTACACGGAAGAACGCGGCGTAGAGTTTTATGCAGACAAACTCTGCTTATCACCCAAATACCTCTCTGCACTATCCAAGTCCGTCTGCGGATTCACCGTGCAGGAACTGATATTCAAATCCATCATCCGCAAAAGCATCTCACTACTCAAGAACACCCAGAAAAATATCCAGGAAATCGCCGATTTCTTCAATTTTCCCAATGCTTCTTATTTTGGTACATTTTTCAAGAAACAAACAGGCATGTCTCCGCAACAGTACCGCAAAAAATAGAAAACGTTACGCTTTCAACCGGATAACGAAGCGGCTCCCCTTACCCAGCTCACTCTGAACAGTCAGTGTACCGCCATGCGCTTCCACAAAGTCTTTCGAAATGGAAAGTCCTAAGCCACTACCTTGCACTTTAGTGCCCGGCACTCGGAAATAACGGTCAAAAATGCTCTGGTGATAACGCGGGTCGATACCTTTTCCAAAATCCTGCACATACATTTCCACAAAATCCTCGTCATGCTTGGCGCCGATAACCACCCTCCCGTTCTCTTTGGAATAGCGGATAGCATTACTCAACAAATTGGTGAGTACCCAAGCAATCTTTTCGCTATCGACAAACAATTTAGGCATTTTTTCTTCCGGATACTCCACTTCTATCTGAATGCCGAATTTATCAGCCTGTACCTGATTAGCCTTGATGGCATACTCTATCAGTTCAATGGGCTTTGTTATTTTAGGCATCATCTGCAGTTTACCGGCTTCTACCTGCGTCATGTTCAGTAGTTCTCCGGTAATCCCAAGAAGGCGATCAGCATTTTCCTTAATGCTGTTCGATAATTGCTCCTGCTCGTCGTTCAACACCCCTACCCGTTTGTCCTCCAACAACTGCAGACTCATCAGAATAGCGGATATAGGCGTTTTCAGTTCATGAGAAATAGTCGAGATAAAAGTAGTCTTGGCACTATCCAATTCTTTGAATTCTGTAATATTTTTCAGTAAAATCACATCGCCAAGATTATGAGGTTCGTCATCATCAGCCTCTGCATTTATAATGGTAATGTAAGAAGCTTTAAAGTAACTCTCCTTATTGTCTGCATAAATCTTCAACGGTTCTTTCTTTTCACCCGGATTTACCAATTCACGAACTAAACGGCGGAGCAAATCATTCTTCAAAGAAAGCTCCTCAGCCGAACGGCGAATTACCTCTTCCCGTTTTAAATTCAGCACAGTTAAAGCCTCATTATTGATAAAGAGAATTTCCCTATTACGGTTCAAACCAATAATAGGTTCATCAATACTATTCACAATAGCCTCAAGAAATTTCTTAGCAGAAAGTATGTCGTTCAGCGTACTGGCGCGATACTCCGTCAGTCGTTCCGCCATCCGATTAAAACTATCAGCCACTTCACGAAATTCCTCGCGTCCACTCATATCCAGACGTTTCTCATAATTATGGTTCGCTATTTCAAGAATCCCACGCGTCAGTTCTTGAATAGGTTTGCTGATGGAACGGGGAAGCCATACCAACAATATGATACTGGCAAAAATACATACCCCACCTATCACAGAAATCCAGAGCAATGCACGTTGCAATCCCGGTACAGCAGCAGGACTATCCGGCTCTGTAGCCGTCAGTATCTGTAGATTCACCACAGAAAGAGCAACCAACAAAATAATCATTCCAGCCAATACCCCTACGCTGAGTATCAATTTTGTACGAATATTCATAATGTTCCTAAGAATTAATATTATGCAAGTATAATCAAATCTATGTTTACTTGTGCCAAATCACGCACAAATTTTCGGTATTTCAATATCATGAACAATGATTTCGGAAAAGAAAGTGACGGACTTCCCATGCAGACAGTTGTTATCTGTTTCTCCCTACAAGTATCAACAATGCTTCCCAGCACATCCGGCGATTGCACCTGAACGACCTCCCCTCCCAGTTCGGTCACCAATTTGAAGTGGTTCAATAAATACCTTTGATTTGCCAGACCGATGCGGTCAGTACTTTCTCTGGGAGTCTGCACATAAAGGGCAACAAACGAAGTATTGTAGCGGGTTGCCAGACGTGCAGCTTTACGAATGATGCGTCGTGGTGTTTTCTCGTTGCTGCTGATACATGCCAGAAATCTCTCATGACGGACTCCCACACTGGTAACCACTTCATTCTCCACTTTCTTTTCCACCCGTAAAGCCACCTCTTTTAAAGCCAGTTCACGTAATTGGAGAATATTTTCCGTTTTAAAGAAATTGTTCAAGGCAGTAGAGACCTTTTCCGGCTTGTAAATTTTTCCAGCTTTCAGACGGGCTATCAATTCTTCCGCAGTCAAGTCAATATTCACCACCTCATCTGCCTCTTGCAAAACGCTATCGGGAATACGTTCCTTCACCTCAATACCCGAGATGCCTTGTACTTCTTCATTGACACTCTCAATGTGCTGGATGTTAACGGCAGAAATCACATTGATACCCTCATCAAGCAAATCCATCACATCCTGCCAGCGTTTCTCATTCCGGCTACCTTCCACATTGGTATGTGCCAGTTCATCCACCACTACTATCTCAGGGTGTATCTGGATAATGGCATCCAAATCCATTTCTTCCAGCTCTTTCCCTTTATAGAATATCTTACGACGAGGAACAACGGGCAATCCTTCCAACATAGCATCCGTACCGGCACGCCCGTGTGTCTCTATATAGCCTATCTTCACATCTACTCCGTTGTCAAGTAACTCGTGTGCTTCCTGAAGCATACGATAAGATTTACCTACACCAGCAATCATGCCGATGTAGACTTTGAACTTGCCACGCCGCGACTTTTTAATCAAATCAAGAAAATGCTGTACGCTTTCTTCCCTACTCATTTCTTCTGTTTTTTTACTTGTCTTATATATGCCATATAACCCGTAACGATCATCACGACCGCCACGGGCATCCAACACTAATTCATGAGTTCTAAAGTTATATCTAAATAAATCATGGCCTTAAAGTAAAGCCGAATACCAGATGTGCATCTTCCATACGAGGGTTCCAAATGGCTTGTGCAAATACAGGTATTGAGAAACTGTCAGTAATCTTGATTTCCGTAATACCTTTCAGTGCCACATTGGTTACGGCAAACCCGCTGTTAGGAACGCCATATACTCCTACCCCAGCTTCATAAGGCAGAAATCCGCAAGTCAGGTTCAAATCTACAGACTTAACACTGAACGGATAGTTGAGTTCAACATACGAAGAATAATTCTGCCTGCCTTTGTCATCTTTGTCAGCTCCGGCAAACATAGTATACCAAGCGATTGACAAAGGAAACTTTTCAACCGGCAATGTATAAGCTAATCCCGCTTCAAAGTGATGAGCTGTTTCGTGGCTCTTAAAATTAAAATACTTTCTTGCTCCTTGTCCGCCCCACCACAAGCTGGCAACAGAAAAAGTCAGACCTGATTCTCCAAAAGCATAGGCAGCGGTCAAATCAATCTCCTTAGCCGCAGCCCCTTCTCCTGAAGAAGCTCCGTCAAAATCGGTAGAACCCCATGCTGTCAGAGAAAAATCACCGACCCCAAAACCCAAAGTAGGCTGAAAACTGACTCCCGTCTGGTAAAAGCCACGCCAAACATAAGAACTGACCAAATCACCTTGTATTGTAAATTCTTGAGCCTGCACTTTGCCAATTCCTATAAAACAAGCAGCCACCATACTCACAAAAACTAAAATTGATATTTTTAGACTTTTCATATCCAACTATTTATTTACCATTACTAATCAATCGTTGAAAGGCAGGAAGGAAGTTTCGGCTCCCCCTGTAAAATGACAGCCTTTCACTGCCTGAACAGAAATACTTCCGTTCCTGCCCATAACACATGACAAACACAACTAAAAAAATTATTTATTCTGATCGACTCCTTCTAATGCAATGTTCAGTTTCAGCACGTTTACAGTTTCCGTACCAAACAGTCCTAAAAAGGGTTTGCTGATGTTCTTGTCTACAATGGCTTTCACTTCAGCCTCGTTCATGCCACGTGCCTGAGCCACACGCTTCACTTGTACATAAGCACAAGCAGGTGTGATATGTGGGTCTAGACCGGAACCACTGGCGGTTACCATTTCAGCAGGCACATCCTTGCGGCTCAGATAAGGATGATGTACCAGAAAAGTATCGATACGGGCTTCCACTTCTGCCAGGTATTCATCGTTCGTAGGCCCCTTGTTACTACCACCCGAAGCATCGGCTGTATAATCACCCGCAGACGGGCGTCCCCAAAAATAAATATCTTGCGTAAACATCTGGCCTACATTGGCTGCACCTACCACTTTACCATTGAGTGTTGCCACCTCTGCATTTCCCTTGTTGGGACCGGCGAACTGTGCAAATATCCACAAGACAAGGATATAGAACAGAGAGAAAAATATGCAAAATGCAATTGTTATTTTAAATGATTTCCAAAGAGTTTTCATTTTATCCAAGTTTTAAAAAAACAGACTAACTATCATATCTATCAGTTTGATGCCGACAAACGGAGCGATGACACCGCCCACACCATAAATCAGCAGGTTGCGACGAAGCAATGCACTGGCACCGATTGGCTTATACTGAACACCTTTCAAAGCCAACGGAATCAAGATAGGAATGATGATAGCGTTGAATATGACAGCCGAGAGAATGGCCGTTTCAGGGCTATACAGTCCCATAATGTTCAGAGGAGCCAACTGAGGGATGGCTACCATAAACAAAGCAGGGATAATGGCAAAGTACTTGGCAACGTCGTTCGCAATGGAGAAGGTAGTCAACGTACCGCGTGTCATCAACAACTGTTTGCCAATCTCCACAATTTCAATCAGCTTCGTCGGGTCGTTGTCAAGGTCCACCATATTACCGGCTTCTTTGGCTGCCTGCGTACCGCTGTTCATCGCCACCCCCACATTAGCTTGTGCAAGGGCGGGAGCGTCGTTTGTACCGTCACCCATCATAGCCACCAGCTTACCGGCCTGCTGTTCTTTTTTAATATATTCCATCTTGTCTTCCGGCTTGGCTTCAGCAATGAAATCATCCACTCCAGCTTTCTCTGCGATGTATTTGGCTGTCAAAGGGTTGTCACCGGTCACCATCACAGTTTTCACACCCATCTTGCGAAGACGCTCAAAACGTTCCTGAATACCCGGTTTGATAATATCCTGCAACTCGATTACCCCGGTAACCCTCTGATTGACACATACTACCAACGGAGTTCCACCGTTGCTGGTAATTACAGCAATCACCTCTTCAATCTCTTTCGGGAACTTGTTTCCGGCATTTTCCACAATCTTGCGAATAGCGTCGAAGGCGCCTTTACGTATCTGAGTACCATCCTGCAAATCCACACCCGAACATTTTGTTTCGGCTGTAAACTTAATCATATGAGCACCGGTAGTATTCAAATCACGCATACGATGACCGTTTTCACGTCCCAGTTCAATGATAGACTTACCCTCCGGAGTCTCGTCAGAAAGTGAGGACAACAAGCAAGCCTCTACGAACAAATTCTCGTCAACACCCGAAGCCGAATGAAACTTAGTAGCTTTACGGTTACCGATTGTAATGGTGCCAGTCTTGTCTAGCAACAAGGTATCAATGTCACCGGCTGTTTCTACCGCCTTACCGGATTTTGTAATTACATTAGCGCGCAAAGCACGGTCCATCCCAGCAATGCCGATGGCAGAAAGCAGTCCGCCGATAGTAGTCGGTATCAAGCAGACAAACAAAGATATGATGGCTGCAATGGAGATATAAGTTCCCGGATGGTCAATATTCGTATAATCAGCCATAGGAATCAACGTTACACATACAATAACGAATACCAAAGTGAAACCAGCCAGAAGAATAGTCAATGCTATTTCGTTCGGAGTCTTCTGGCGAGTAGCGCCTTCTACCAAAGCAATCATCTTGTCAAGAAAGCTCTCACCCGGTTGCTGCGTCACCAATACCTTGATTTTATCAGAAAGAACTTTTGTACCACCAGTTACGGAACTCTTGTCACCACCGGCCTCACGGATAACCGGAGCAGATTCACCGGTAATGGCACTTTCGTCAATGGAGGCCAAACCTTCCACAATCTCACCGTCGGCAGGAATCGTATCTCCTGCTTCACAAATAAAATAGTCACCTTTCTTCAAACGTGAACTGCTAACGGTATGGATTTTACCGTCAACCAACACTTTAGCAGGAGTCTCTTCACGGGTTTTACGCAAACTGTCAGCTTGGGCCTTACCACGAGCTTCAGCGATGGCTTCAGCAAAATTAGCAAACAGTAACGTCACAAACAAGATGATGAATACCAATAAATTATATCCGAATGCTCCATATTCCGAAGTACCCAATGAAAGGAAACAGACAATCAGCATGACAACCGTTACGACTTCCACCGTAAACATAATCGGATTCTTTATCATCACCCGTGGATTTAGCTTCACGAATGATTGCTTCAAACTTTCCATTACTTGCTCCTTCT
>ENA-USUJ01002515-USUJ01002515.1-human-gut-metagenome-genome-assembly--contig:-NODE-2515-length-13742-cov-4.199488_pt1 | contig 13742 bp, 10 predicted proteins | sample MGYA00250061_ERZ773398 | MGnify/ENA primary metagenome ERZ773398 (study PRJEB29103, sample SAMN06111992) | human gut metagenome | biome: human gut; feature: ankylosing spondylitis patient; material... | reverse complement strand
CTTTGGTTATGACCTACATATCCGGGACGAGCAGGTGGCCGGAGCCTTTGCCACCTTGCCGGAGCAGGAACAGCAGATTTTAATTCTGCATTGTGTCGCGGCTATGGCGGACGGCGAAATCGGCGGTCTTGTGGGAATGTCCCGCAGCGCCGTCCAGCGGCACCGCACCAAAGCCCTGAACGAATTGCGGAAACGATTGGTGGACGAAAGGAGGAACCCGATATGAAGCAGCCAACTTTCTGTGGGCGGGAGCTGTTGCCCCTGTCTGTGATCGAGGCGGCCCGCGCCGGTGATCCTCTGGCCGTGGAGCGCGTCTTGCCACTCTTTGTTCTTTCATAATTACATCATTCCCCGTTAATTTTCCCATAAAAATAGTTTAGGCTAAGATTCCGTCTTCACGAAACCTTAGCCTGTCTATCATATCATTGATTCTATTGTCTGCGCAAGTCAAATCCCTAAAATTCTCTATTTTATCGGGGGATTTATCCTCTTATACCTGAATATCTTTATGTTTTTTCGAAATACTCATTGACAGATCATAAGATGTTTTCTGACCGTTAATATACAGCGAACCATACGGGTATGGATTCAGATCAGGAAAACGACTGACCTTCGGCACCATTGTGTATTTCTTTCCCAAATGACTAAGACGTACCAGATACCCCTTTGTACTATCCCTGCGTGCCCGCGGCAGACGGATCACAAGACGCTCTTTTCCGTCAAGCTGTGCCTGACTTACCTTTCTGCCGTACAGCTTCTGTCTGCTCTGCAGAGAAATCACCTCAACCCGGTATTCTTTTCGTCCGGACGGTTTTTCTATTTTATTCTTCAATGCCTTTGCTTTCGTCAAACCTTTTTTGAGATTTTTACCCTGCTTTGAAAGATTCTTCTCTTTTACCTCAAAATTGATCGTGATCTTCTCTTTGTCGCCCGCTTCGATCCGCTGTCCCTGAAGGATCGTCTGCTCCATCACAACCCTGCGCTTAAACTGTCCTGTTTTCTTTTTATCGACGGTATTGACCGGCACGGAATCCGGGTAATTTCTACAGTGGTAGACAACATTCTCGCCCGTCTTTTCCTGTCCCTGCACCGTCTTTATCTGAAGCTGCATCGTAAGACCAAAACATAAAACACCAAATATCGCCATGCAGACGCCAAGTCTTTCCCGAATCCCGGCTCTGTTATGCTCAACGCCCCTGACATAACGGAAGCATCTCTCAATTCCATCTGCCATCAAAAGCATATAAACGCCCATAAAGCAAACATTATATTTCCGGTTCGCCTCCCACAGAATAAAGAATAAAACCGCCCCCAGAAATGTCAGGGAAAATACAAAGGATATATCAAATTTCCGCTGCCTGATCTGCATCAGGACGCTGACCAGCAGAAAGAAAAATGTTGCCACTCGAAACGCCTGCATAAACAGCAGATACCAGGTGTTGGAGTGTCCCATAAAATACGGATACAGGCCTGGGAAATTGCTGGCGTAGCCTGCCTTTCCGAAGCAGTCATCATCCGACAGTGCCCATACTCCGTACATCTTCACTCCCGCCTGACGCAAAAGTCCCGGTGCACCCATTCCGGAAGCTCTCTCCCTGATCCGTTCCACATCCGCCTTCCATTTCTCTTCCTTTGTCGGATAACTCATGGTGTATGCCTCATCCGATCTCGAGAACTCTCCACCGGACTGTTCGTTCAACCCCATCATGATCCAGTGTGTTATCGGAAACTGTCCACTCAGTCTGCTCCGGTCGATATGTCTGCCAACCAGCCCAAAGCATCCCATAAAGCAGCATACAAACGCGCCTGCCGCAAGTCCTGCCTTCACCAGACAGACGCGGGCGGAATCCTTTGTTTCCCCTTGAATAAAACGGATCACAAAATACATGCTGACCGCAATGATCGGAATGATCGTAGTCGGGCGCACCCAGTATCCCACTGCCATCAGCGTACCGAGACCTGCCCAGAGTTTATATTCTCCGCGCATATTTCCCCTGCACTGATGAAGCCGCAGACACAGATACAGGATCGCCATTACAAACGGAAATGAGATCGTATTGGTATACACGGTTGTCAGCCATACATACGTGGTCGGGCACAAAATAAACAATCCTAAAAGAACATTTGCAAAGGAAATCCCCTTAAAACGGCGTGCCGCCAGCCAGGATATAAAGACTCCGATATCGATCGATACCAGATTCAGCGCCACCGTTGGTTCCCACACCTTATGAATCCCTAAAAAGGAAAGCAGTTTATAATAATAGTAGAAAAGAACGACAATAAAATGATTGTTCGGATATCTCTGAAAATACATATCCTGCATGTTCATCTGTCCATGCTGTTTCTGCACCATCAGCAAGGCTTCATTCTGCACTCTGGCAGGATCACTGATCGCCATCGGATGAGACACAAACATCAGAAATCCGATCTGAAGCAGCACAAGTACCGCAAACAAAATGACCGCCACACGTTTACCGCTCTTTAGAAATATCCGGTACACTGCCACAAAGCCGGCAGATATCAGAACCGTCATCAATAACATCGCCTGTGTCATTCCAACCGCATTCCCTTTAGAAAACATCTCACCATATATCATCATAGCAGATGCTGACATCACCAGAAGAATCGCGCCGATTGTGGCTGTCATTCCCTGACAGAGCCGGCAGAACGCATCCGTTATTTTCTTCATAAAAATCCTCCGTCCTTTCTCCATCTGCAATTTCAACGCTGCAGATGCGATATAAAAACACACCTGCTATCAATAGCTTCTCCATGTGCCAACCAATATACCAGAAAAAAAGAAAGAAAATCTCAAAATACTCTTAAGATTTTCTTTCATTTTCTAAATATTATATGAACTTGACCGTTTCCAAAGGATTGCAGATATCACCGCTGTCACCAGCTCGGCGATCCAAAAAGCATGCCAGACACCGGTCGGACCGATCAGACTGCTTAACAAAAACGCCATCGGAATGATCACCACGATATAGCGGCAGAGAGAAATGATCAACGACGGAATCCCTTTTCCGATTCCCTCCAGTGCCCCAGAAGCAACTACTGACACTGATGAAACGATAAAGCCGGCACTGATGATACGAAGTGCTGTCTCACCTACTCGGATCGTCTCCGGCACATCCGTAAACATTCCCATCAGCGTTCCCGGCACCGTCAGACACAAAAGCGTGCCAACCGCCATGATCACAACGCTCATAAGCAGTACCACACGGAATATCTTCTGAACTCTTTTGTATTCCTTCGCGCCGTAATTAAATCCGATCAGCGGACGCATTCCCTGAATAATACCATTCACCGACAGATACAAGAAGGTCTGCAGCTTATAATAAATGCCCAGCACAAAAATATAGCTTCCCGCAAATGCCGCAAGGATCGCATTCAGTGCTGAGATCAGAAGTGACGGCAATGCCAGATTCAATGTTCCCGGTATGCCGATGGAATACAGCTTACCAATAATATACTTATCCGGCTTGATATCAGATATACGGATCCGGACACGGATCGGACATACCAGATACAGCACCAGATAAATGATCAGCGGCAGAAGCTGTCCGATTCCTGTCGCAAGCGCCGCCCCCTCAATTCCCATCTTCGGAAACGGTCCGATTCCAAAGATCAGTACCGGATCCAGAATAATATTGGCAATGCAGCCACACATTAGACTTGTCATTGTGACTTTCATCTTACCTGCGGGACTATGGGCTTGACGCACAAATCGGACAGGAGGACACGCCGGAACAGTATATTGATAGGCTGACCGCTGTTTTTGGCGAGCTTTACCGGGTGCTTAGAAAGGACGGTACGTTATGGCTGAATATCGCAGACACCTATTGCGGTACAGGAAATAAAGGCGGCTATGCTGACCCGAAAAACCCAAAGGGGCGCACCGGACAGCGGATTGCAAGGAACAGCCGCGTTACCGGCTGCAAGCAAAAGGACTTAATCGGTATTCCCTGGCTCCTGGCGTTTTCCCTGCGGGAACAGGGGTGGTATCTGCGCAGCGATATTATATGGCAGAAACAAAATCCTATGCCGGAAAGCTGCAAAGACCGCCCGACCCGCTGCTATGAACATATCTTCCTGCTTTCAAAGGAAAAGAAATATTACTATGACGCTGCCGCCATTGCAGAACCCTTAGCACCTACTACCGCAGAACGGTATCGCAGAGCGCGCAGCACCAACAGCAAATACACACTGGAAATACCCGGACAAGGAAAGGTGCAGGGACTAAACCGACCGCGGGACGGCGGCTACTATGACGACGCGCTCATGCCGACCACGCGGAACAAGCGGGACGTGTGGCTGATTAACACTGTCCCATATAAAGGGGCGCATTTTGCAGCTTTTCCCCCAAAATTAGCGGAAACCTGTATCTTGGCAGGCTGCCCCAAAGGCGGGATTGTCATAGACCCGTTTTTTGGAAGCGGCACCACAGGATTTGCAGCAAAAAGCCTTGACCGCCATTATATCGGGATTGAATTAAATGCAGAGTATTGCGCCCTTGCGAGGGCGCGGATTGGAGGTGCAGGACTATCAAGCAGTTAAAACCACGCGATAAAATCACACAGAAAATGACCCGCGACGGGCTTATTGAGGTAAACGAAACACAGCAGACCGCCGAGCGTATCAGCAGCCGGGAAGCAGACAGCGACTTTTCAAAGCCGGACAGTGCCGCAGCGGAACGCGCCATAGAACATCTTGACGCAGCACATACCCGAAAAACAAACAAAAAGGCAGTCAAAAAAGAGCAGGAAGCTACTGCTTTGCGTACTTCCACTTCCCGCTTACAGTTTACCGACGAGGAACGGGCAACGCCGGAACTGGAAACTTACATCAAAAAATCGGAAAACGCCGCTGACCGACTGGACGCAGTAAAGACAGCAATCCCGAAGCAAAAGAATCTGGTTAAGGAGCGCACCTTTGATGAAGCCGCAGGCAAGGCAAAGACCCGCTTACGCTTTGAAGAACAGGAAAAGCCCATACCCGGCGGCAAAGCCCACAGGAACCCGTTATCCCGCCCCGCGCAGGGAGCGGGTATTTTCGTCCACAACAAGATACATTCCGTTGAAAAGGACAATTGCGGCGTTGAGGGGGCGCATAAATCAGAGGAACTTGCCGAGCGCGGCGCGAAATACGGGGTGAGGAAATTAAAACAGGGCTACCGCAGCCATAAGCTCAAAACCTACCGGGAAGCAGCAAAGGCAGAAAAGGCAGCATTTAAGGCAAACGTCAACTTCCAGTATCACAAGACCCTGCACGACAACCCGCAGTTTACTTCTAACCCTCTTTCCCGTTTCATGCAGAAACAGCAGATAAAACGCCAGTATGCAAAGGCGGCAAAGAAAGGCGGTGCAGCCACCGCCAAAGCTGCCGCCGGAGCGTCCCAAACAGCGGCAAAGAAAGCGGCTGCCTTTGCAGGACGACACCCGGCAGGCGTGATAATCGCTATCGCCGCGCTGCTTCTGTTCATCATGGTATCCGTAGGGCTTTCCTCTTGTGGGGCAATGTTTTCCGGCAGCATGAACAGCGTGTTAGGGACTTCCTACACGTCCGAGGACAGCGACCTTGTGGCAACGGAACAGAGCTATGCTGCAATGGAAAATGAGCTGCAACAGGAAATTGACAATATCGAAAGCACCCACAGCGGCTATGATGAATACCGCTATGACCTTGATACTATCGGGCATAACCCCCACGAATTAGCGTCGTACTTGACTGCCCTTTTGCAGAGTTACACCCCGCAGAGCGCACAGGCAGAGCTAAAACGGCTGTTCGGCTTACAGTACACCTTGACGCTGACGGAAGAAATCGAGATACGCACCACCACCGACGAGGAGGGCAACGAGGAAGAATACGAATACCGTATCTTAAATGTGAAACTGACAAACAAGCCGATTGCTTCCCTTGCGGAAGAACTGCTGAACCCACAGCAGTTTGAAATGTTCAAGGTGTACTTACAGACACAGGGCAACAAACCGTTGATTTTTGGCGGCGGCTCTCCCGACGGAAGCCCGTCCGAGGATTTAAGCGGCGTGGAGTTTGTAAACGGTACGCGCCCCGGAAATCAAGAGCTTATGGAGCTTGCAAAACAGCAAGTCGGAAATGTGGGCGGATACCCTTACTGGTCTTGGTACGGCTTTAACAGCCGCGTGGAATGGTGTGCCTGTTTTGTATCATGGTGCTACAATCAAGCCGGAAAAAGCGAACCCCGATTTGCGGGCTGCGAATGGCAGGGTGTCCCTTGGTTTCAGTCAAGGGGACAATGGGGCGCACGCGGCTATGAGAATATTGCACCGGGCGACGCAATCTTTTTCGATTGGGATTTAGACGGCGTTGCCGACCATGTGGGGCTTGTGCTTGGCAGGGACGAAAGCCGCGTCTATACCGTTGAGGGCAATTCCGGCGACGCCTGCAAGATAAAGAGCTATGACCTTAACTATCAATGTATCAAAGGCTACGGGCTGATGAACTGGTAAAGCAGCCCCAAAAAGAAAGGAGAAATGACCTATGGCAAACAATAAAATCGACCGTATCAATAAGGAAATCGCAAAGACCCGCGAGAAAATCACAGAGTATCAGAACAAGTTAAAAGGACTGGAAGCGCAGAAAACCGAAGCGGAAAACCTTGAAATCGTACAGCTTGTACGAGCTATGCGTCTGACCCCGCAGGAACTGAACGCTATGCTGTCCGGCGGCGGTATTCCCGGCATGACTGCCGCACCCGCAGGAGAAAACGAACAGGAGGAAAATGCAGATGAAGAATAAACTGAAAAAGACCATGACTGCCCTTTGTGCCGCCCTTATCCTTATGGGCGGTTTTTCTGTCCCTGCCTATGCACAGGGCGCAGCCACAGAGCAGCCCGCAGGGGACGCGACCAACGACAGCAACGTAGTTGTGGAGGAAAAAGAGGAAACGCCGCCCCTTACCCCAAAGGGAAACGCAACACTGGTTGACGATTACGGCGGCAATAAGCAGCTTATCACTGTTACCACCAAAGGCGGCAACTACTTTTATATCCTCATTGACCGGGCAGCCGAGGGGGAACAGACCGTACATTTCCTTAATCAAGTGGACGAAGCCGACCTTATGGCACTGACCGAAAACGGTGAAGCTGCCAAAAAGCCGGAAATCTGTAACTGTACGGAAAAATGCGAAGCCGGAAAGGTAAACACGTCCTGCCCGGTATGTGTTACCAGTATGACAGGCTGCACAGGCAAAGAACCCACCCCAACACCAACAGAGCAGTCGGAAGAACCGAAAGAAAAAGGCGGCAATCCCGGTGTGGTGCTTGCCTTAGTCCTCTTTGCCCTGCTTGGTGGCGGCGCAGCGTTCTACTACTTTAAGTTTCTAAAACCGAAGCAGAACGTGAAAGGGAACACTGACCTTGAAGATTTTGAATTTGAGGATTACGACGAGGACGAGCCGGAAACAGATACCGGGGAAACTCCCGAAGATGAAGAAACGGAGGAAGAAACCCTATGACCCTGTTTACCGACAATCCCTTTGAAAAGATGATGATACAGAAACCGGACGGGCGGCGTGATAATGCGCCGCCTGTTCCTTATCCCCCGGCTTGCGCTTCCTGCCCTTACAAGGGACAGTCCACTTGTGTGGGGTACTGTCTGAAACAGGTACAGAAGAAAAAAGAAGCCGAGCCGGAACGCTGAAAGGAGGATTTATCATTGATTTTAGTTATCGCAGAAAAGCCCAGTGTGGCGCAGACAATCGCTGCCGTACTTGGGGCAAAGGAAAAGAAAGACGGATTTCTCACAGGAAGCGGCTATATCGTTTCTTGGTGCGTGGGACATTTGGTAGGGCTTTCCGAAGCTGCCGCCTACGGGGAACAGTATAAAAAGTGGAGCTATGACAGCTTACCGATTTTACCGCAGGAATGGAAGTACACCGTTGCTTCTGACAAAGAAAAACAATTCAAGACCCTAAAAGAGCTTATGCACCGGGCAGATGTTTCCGAAGTCGTCAATGCCTGCGACGCAGGGCGTGAGGGAGAACTCATTTTCCGTTTTGTCTATGAAATGGCGGGCTGCAAGAAACCTATGCGCCGCCTTTGGATTTCTTCTATGGAGGACAGCGCAATCAAAGAGGGCTTTTCCCGTCTGAAGAACGGCGAAGAATACGACGCGCTCTTTGCTTCCGCATTGTGCAGGGCAAAGGCTGACTGGCTTATCGGTATCAACGCCACCCGCCTTTTCTCTGTCCTTTACAATCATACCTTGAACGTGGGACGCGTACAGACCCCGACCTTAAAAATGCTTGTTGACCGGGACGCGGCGATTACCACGTTCAAGAAAGAAAAATACTATCATGTGCGCCTGTCCTTATCCGGCGCGGAAGCTGCAAGCGAAAAACTGTCTGACCGTTCCGAAGCTGACAGGCTGAAAGCTGCTTGTGAAGCGTCAAAAGCAGTCTGTACTTCCCTTGTGAAAGAGAAAAAGACCGCAGCCCCGCCGAAGCTCTTTGACCTTACTTCTTTACAAAGGGAAGCAAACCGCCTGTTCGGTTATACCGCAAAGCAGACCCTTGACCTTGCACAAGCCCTGTATGAAAAAAGACTTCTTACTTATCCGAGAACAGACAGCGTATTTCTGACCGACGACATGGGCGACACAGCGGCGGGCATTATCAAGCTGCTTTATAGGAAATTTTCTTTTATGGCGGGAAAAGACTTCACGCCGGAGCTTGGAAAGGTTCTGAACAGTAAAAAGGTATCAGACCACCATGCTATTATACCGACTATGGAGCTTGCAAAGACCGACCTTGCTGCGCTGCCGGAAAGTGAAAGGAATATCCTTACCCTTGCCGGGGCGCGTCTGCTCACGGCGACCGCTGTACCGCATACCTTTGAAGCGGTTACAGCAGTTTTTGAATGTGCCGGACAGTCCTTTACCGCAAGGGGCAAGACCATTCTTTGTGAGGGTTGGAAAGAGATTGACCGAAAATACAGGGCAGCCTTAAAGAACAAGCCCGAAACGGACGACGCAGACAGCGACACAGAAAAGACCCTGCCGCCATTTACCGAGGGACAGACCTTTGAAAATCCGGCGGCAACGGTAACGGAACATGACACAACACCGCCAAAACCTCACAACGAAGCGTCGCTGCTCTCTGCTATGGAGCACGCCGGAAGCGAGGACACCGACCCGGACGCAGAACGCAAAGGGCTTGGAACTCCCGCCACCCGCGCCGCCGTCATTGAAAAACTGGTAAAGGGCGGTTTTGTGGAGCGAAAAGGCAAGCAGCTACTTCCCACAAAAGACGGTATCAACCTTGTGTGCGTCCTACCGGACACTTTGACAAGCCCGCAGCTTACCGCAGAATGGGAAAACAATCTGACGCAGATTGCAAAAGGCAAGGCAAACCCCGCCGCATTTATGGAGGGTATCGAGGATATGGCGCGAGAACTGGTAAAGACCTATCCGTTTCTTTCTGATGATAAAGCGCAGATGTTCAAGCCGGAACGGGAAGCGTTGGGAAGCTGCCCCCGCTGCGGTTCTCCTGTCTATGAGGGAAAGAAAAACTACTATTGCAGCAATAAAGAATGTATCTTTACCATGTGGAAAAATGACCGTTTCTTTGAAGAACGAAAAGTAGCCTTTACCACGAAGATTGCCGCCGCGCTCTTAAAATCCGGCAAAGTAAACGTGAAGAAGCTCTATTCCCCAAAGACGGGCAAAACCTACGACGGAACTATCGTATTAGCTGATACGGGCGGGAAATACGTCAACTACCGGGTGGAGCTTCCGAAGAAAAAATAACTGAATAGCAAGCATAGGAAAAGAGTACCCTTTTCCGTAAAATCCCTGCTTTCTCTACCGAGAACGGCGGGGATTTTTGCTTGTTGGGAAGTGTCCCAAACCCTCTGAAATCTTGAAAAAATATCTAAAATTTTTGGCAAAAACGCGGGCGCGGGGTACTGAATGATGAAACCGGAAAATGCAGCGTCCGCGCTGCCGTTTGGAAAGGAGGTTACACATGGAAAGTTTACGGGACACCGTAAAGGACTATCAAGAAGAATTACGGGACGGTATCGCTTGGGTGGCGTTTTGGAAAACGGGACGTTCTTGGAACGCCGAGCATTTTTCCCTTGAAATGGGCGACTACCTTTACCCGGAGGACAGAAGCCGCATGGAGGAAATCAAGCAGGCTGACCCTGCCGCCGTTGTGGTAAACGGCTATTATTCCGGCTATCTTGGCGAGGATATGAGCCTTGACGAGCTGACCGCAGGAGTGCGCCACCATTACGAAAACGGATATAGCAATATCGGGGAATTTATCGAAGCCCACGACGACAGGCTGCCGCCGGAGCTTATCGAGGAAGCAAGAGCCGCCGCCCACGCTGCGGGGCTGCCTTTCTCTGAAAAAGGCTACCGGGACGGCGAAGAACCCGACCCCTATCTATTTGACGGGAGCATGAGCATGGAGGACTACGAACTTATGCACCGCATGATTGAGAAAGAAAGGAGTGAACGCATGGCAGAAACGATTTTAAGCGGGTATCTTTCTAATCTTGGAAAGTACACCGAGGGCAGACCTGCGGGCGAATGGGTATCATTCCCCACGACTGCTGAACATTTGAAAGAAGTCTTTGACCGTATCGGGATAGACGGCAAAAACTACGGGGAGCTGCACATCACAGAATATCAGTCCTCTATTCCGGGACTGGCAGGGAAATTGACCGAGCTTGAAAGCCTTGACGAACTGAACTATTTGGGCGAGCTTTTGAAAATGCAGTTTGACGACGACCGGGAAAAATTTGCTGCGGCTATCACATACGGCGACCATACAAGGGACTTGCAGGACATTATAAACCTTGCACAAAATCTTGACTGTTACTGGATTTATCCGTCCGTAAAAACCGAGGAAGATTACGGGCATTATCTGATTGAAGAACTGGACGAGTTGGAGCTGCCCGAAGAAGCAAAAAAATATTTCATGTATGAGGAATACGGGCGGGACGCTGCTATCAATGACGGGGGCAGATTTACCGAGCAGGGCTATATCTACAATAACCGCAACACCTTTACACAGTGGTACGACGGGCGCGACGTGCCGGAGGAATACCGGGTAACGCCGCAGCCGCCAGTACAGGAAAAGGAACAGGCAGACCTTGACGCTTCCGCAGCCATACAAACCGCCGCCACAGAGCAGCCCCCGGTTCTCCCGATTATCCTATCTTCCGAAAAGCCCGCCGACAAAATGAAAGAGATTACCGACCGACTGGAACAGGGCATTTTGGGGATTTATGAAAGCGACCGTTACGCCGACTATCTGCGTACTATGTCTAAATTCCATGATTACAGCCTAAACAATACAATCCTTATCGCCATGCAGGGCGGCAACCTTGTAAAAGGCTATAAACAATGGGAAAAGGAATTTGACCGCCATGTAAAGCCGGGGGAAAAAGCTATCAAGATAATTGCGCCCGCGCCCTTTACCGTTAAGAAACAGGTGGAAAAAATCGACCCGGACACGCAAAAGCCTGTTTTCGATAAGAACGGGAAAGCCGTTACCGAGGAAAAGGAAATCCAAATCCCCGCCTTTCGTGTGGTATCTGTTTTTGACGTGTCGCAGACCGAGGGTAAGGAGTTGCCCGACCTTGGGATAAAGGAGCTTACGGGCGACGTGGAACAGTATCAGGATTTTTTCGCTGCCCTTGAAAAAACTTCCCCCTTTGCTATGGGATTTGAAGCACTAAGCGGCAGTATAAAAGGACGCTGCAATTATGAGGAAAAGTGTATTCTCATCAACGAGGGCATGGACGAATTGCAGAATATCAAGACCGCAATCCATGAAATCGCCCACGCCACGCTGCATGATACCGCCCTTGCCATACCGGAACGCCCCGACCGCCGCACCCGCGAAGTACAGGCGGAAAGCGTCGCCTATGCTGTCTGCCAACATTACGGGCTTGATACGTCGGACTATTCTTTTGGGTATATCGCCGGGTGGAGCAGCGGAAAAGAACTTGCAGAACTGAAAGGCTCTCTTGAAACAATCCGCAGCACCGCCGCAAGTCTGATTGATACCATAGACGGACATTTTGCAGAAATCCAAAAGGCACAGGATAAGGAACAGACCACCGAACAGGCACAGACCCCACAGGAAGCTACCATACAGCCCGAAGCAGAAGCAGCCGCGCCGGAGCTTCCCGAAGAAACAGCCCCGGTACAGGAAAAAGAAGCACAGACCGAGCCGGAAGCTGATACAGGCGCAAGCAGCGAAGCACCACAGCCGGAACAAGCTGCACCCGCCGCACCTTATTACACAATCAACGAAGCTGCCGCCAAACGTGCAAAGGACGCAAACAGTTTTTCCGATTATAAGCAAGGCAGCGCGACGGCTGAATACAGGCACTATGTAGATGAAGCCGTACAGCTTGCAGAAAGGCAGAAACAGCGGGTAGACCCGATGTACCATGAGAAAATCGACAGCCTGCTTGACACCTACGCCCGGAAACTGGCGGCGAACATGAACAAAGGCTATGAGATTGACGCGCGTGTTCCCTCTATCCTGATTGCGGGCGGCTCTAACTTTCCCACAAGGAAGAAAGAAAAGCAGAACGCAGCCCGCGACAGCAATTACCGGGAATGGCAGGACATACAAGGACTTCTTGATAAAATCCGCAGCACCGGCATGGGCGGTATCAGCGCAGACGACCCGCAGGCAGTACAGAAGTTAGAAAAGAAACTGGAAAGCCTTGAAAAATCGCAGGAAACCATGAAAGCCGTAAACGCCTATTACCGTAAGCACAAGACCCTTGACGGCTGCCCGCATTTGTTGCCGGAACAGCTTGAAAAATTAAAAGCGGACATGGCGAGCAGTTGGCATTTGGGGGACAAGCCCTTTGCGACTTGGGCGAGAAGGAATTTTAATGAAAAGATAAGATGAAAAAAATGTTTCAAACGATGTGGCTATTGGGTGTACTGGTCCTGATCGCTGCGTGCGGGGATCATTCCCGCTTTAAGTATGAGTCGGTGCCCGGAGATCCGTTGAATGCCCGGATTTATACTTTAGACAATGGCTTAAAGGTGTATATGACGGTCAATAAAGATCAACCCCGGATTCAGACCTATGTCGCCGTCCGCGCCGGTGGAAAGAACGATCCGGCAGAGACGACCGGGTTGGCCCACTATTTTGAGCACCTGATGTTCAAAGGAACGGATAGTTTCGGAACACAGAATTACGAACAGGAGAAACCGATGCTGGACCGGATAGAAGCTTTGTTCGAGGTATATCGGAAAACGACGGACGAGGCTCAGCGGACTGCTCTCTATCGTCAGATCGACAGTGTGTCTTATGAGGCCTCTAAGATCGCTATTCCCAATGAATACGATAAATTGATGGCGGCGATCGGAGCTACCGGGACAAATGCCTATACTTCTTACGACCAGACTGTTTTTGAGGAAGATATTCCTTCGAATCAGGTAGAGAACTGGGCTAAAATACAGGCCGATCGGTTTCAGCATCCTGTTATCCGGGGATTTCATACCGAACTGGAAGCTGTTTATGAAGAAAAAAATATGTCCCTGACCAAAGATAACCGTAAAGTGATCGATCAGGTGATGGCCGGTCTCTTCCCCCACCATCCTTAGATCGGAAGAGCGTCGTGTAGGGAAAGAGTGTAGATCTCGGTGGTCGCCGTATCATTAAAAAAGAGGCGGGGTGAGGAGTTGGGGGAGGGGGTTGATGGCGTTCAGCGTGGGGATGT